>Ga0265299_10002277_pt1 | contig 20039 bp, 22 predicted proteins | sample AusTroGonzalo_MG_4_FD_193485 | JGI IMG/M metagenome (GOLD analysis project Ga0265299, IMG submission 193485) | Bovine rumen microbial communities from tropical cattle in Woodstock, Queensland, Australia - Gonzalo_02 | ecosystem: Host-associated > Mammals > Digestive system > Stomach > Rumen ... | reverse complement strand
TGAGACGGAGGCAAAGGAGAAGGAACAGGATTACTACCAGCAACTGCTCGAGGACTACAAAGCGCACCACGAGGAATTGCGTGATGAGCGTGAGCACTACAAGAACGAACGCAATGAACTGCGCGAGGACATGAAGAAGATGGAGGGAGAGGTGCAGAGCATGAAACGCTTGTGGGTTGACAAGGAAGTTGAGATGGACAGGAAGATTGCGCAGTTAGGAAGAAAAGTGGAAGCTATGCGCCCTTTTTTGTGCGGCGATTTGAAGTGCAAAAAACGGCAGCTCGTAACCATGTCGGCGCAAGGGGAAAGTGAAGACAAATTGAAAGGTGAAAATTGAAAATTGAAAATGTTATGACAATGGATGATTTGTGTGGTGTGGCGATGGTGCTTGTGATTGCATCTTTTATTGTTGGACGATTAAACGGGAAATGACATGAAATACTTTACAATCCAGGAAATGACGAAGAGCGCAACAGCTCAACGCAAGGGCATCAAGAATGATCCTTCCATTCAGGTGTGCAAGGCTCTGACGGCACTCATCGAAAAGGTGCTTGACCCATTGAGGGAGGCATACGGCAAGCCTATCATCGTGACGAGTGGGTACAGGTGCGAGAAGTTGAACAAGGCGGTGGGTGGTGCTGCCAGCAGTCAGCATGTGAAGGGCGAGGCAGCGGACATCCGCAGTGTACAAGACACGCCGGAAGAAAACAAGAAACTCTTCGACTTGATTGTAAAGTTAGGATTGCCGTTCGACCAGCTCATTAACGAATATAACTATGATTGGGTGCATGTCAGTTATGGGGCAAGACATCGCAGGCAGAAATTGAAGGCTGTGAAGAAGAACGGAAGGACACAATATTTATATATATAATATGGCAAAGACTATAACTTGGAAAGATATAGAAAATAGGACGTGTGTCCTGACCATTGATGATGGGAGCAGTGGAACGACTGCCCTCACGCCTGGGGCAGCCCCATTTATCACGGCGATTGATGAAAGTGATGACCTATTCCAGCCTATTCGTACATCAACCGGAAATATTGGTATTGTGATTGATAGCGTGGATGAGATTGTGTCGATGGTGGGCAGAACTCCAATCTCTACGCCTGTTACATTGACGGTGGCAGGAACGACAAGATGGGTGGGATTTTTGAATTGCGAGAGTTTCAGTCAGGAATGGGATAGAGGCCCGCTGGATATTACTTTACCCGTGAAGAGTGGTCTGGAAGTTTTGAAGGGCATCCGATACCCATATATTGGATTGAGTAGTCTTGGATATATTAACTTTGCCTATTTGATCAACCAACTGAATGAAAGTCTTGGAAATATATATGTTAGCTTCTATTTCCCGAATGTCAGCAACCCTTCAGAGACATTGACATATAAGTTCCGAATGGCAAACTATGCCACACCTGACAGCAAGAACACAACCTATGAGATGGCGACATACTATGACATTCTGGAGGACATTTGCAAGTTGTTCGGATGGCAAGCAATCGAGTATGGTGCATCGCTCGTGTTCTTGGCAGCGGATGTGAAGGCTGTTGTGAATGGCAACAATATGAAGGAGTACACGGCGGCTGACATCGCAATAATTGGTGGTGGTGCGTCAGTAGTCGGACAGAATATATCATTTGCAACTGTTGTGCCTGAATTCTATGGTGTGGATCATCGCAGAAGTTTTGTTGCAGGAAAGAACAAAGTGGATGTGGTGGGCAATCTCAATGAGATACCCAAATCCATTTGGAGCATGGATGTGTTTGACCAATGCAAGTTCAATGGCAATGAATATCACGCACCTGACAACTTCAACTTCATTCAATATACCGTAAAAAAGATGGCTTGCATTTCAAACGGAAACATTGAGGTGCATAATAATGTATTTTCAGGTGGCGCTGTTGCTCCAGACACAGAAGGAAACAACATCAAATATACTGATGCTTTTACCGATTCACACAATGTATATGGTGGTAGCATTACTTATGAACAATTTGCTAAGTATAATGGTGCAGGGTCATCCATCATTACAGAGGGATCAGCAGATTTCTTCCAACGATTGATTTTGAAAGCATATACAGAAGTTCCTATTGTATGTGCAAAGATTTCAACCAATTTTTATTATACTCCGACACAAAATGCTCAATATAATGCATTTCGCATCAATGCTGATGTGAAATATGCAGCAACTGCTCGTGATGCCTTCGATTCATGGAATGGACTACACGAAATCGAAATGTCTTTTGTTATTGTTAATGGGAATACAGAATATTATTATGACCGCATTAACGGGTGGACAACAAATGGAGGTAGAGTTATATTAACATGTTATGACGGGAAAATAGATGAGGGAAGTTATAATAGAATTTCAGTTCCTACAAACATCTCTGGAGAATTGGTGATATATATATGGGCATCGACTGACACGACCACAGGGCAAGGCACAGGGTATCTTGCGCTTGAAAACATTGAAATACTTATGTTCACAAAAGAAGGAAGAGTGGCCGGTAGAGAAATTCCTCGTATTGAACTTTCAGAGATTCGTGGAAACAACAACGAGGACAAAATAGACTTGAACAATGGATTTTCGGATGAATGGAGTCAGTCATGCGGATTGACTTTGGCTCGAGAACCTGTATCAGACAGCAATGGTGTTGTTCTCACGTCATACCTCACTCTTCCAGTGTCATTATACGGTAACAAATACCCAGAGAAAGCAATGTGTGATCGTGTGGCAACGTATGCGGCCAAGGCAAGGATGGTGCTGTTTGCGGTTGTGAAGGGAAGTGGGAAATTATTATCTCCATTTGTCTGCTACAAAATGAATACAAATGACCGTCCGTGGATATGCCTATGCCAGACGGTAAACTGGCAAAACAATGAAATTAAAGCTGGATTTTTTGAACCATCATACGAAATGTAAATCAATATTTTTTTAGTTTTTCTATCATAGATTTTGAGTTTTTAAGGTTAGTACAGATTATTATTTTCATAGTACTTAAGTTTAAGGTTTATGAGGGAGGGCGCATCGGCTTGGGAAAGTCGGTGCGCCTTTTTTGTTTTGCGGTAAACCTACAAACATAAAATGACCGAAAAGAAAAAGAGAATTATGATGAATGACGAAAAGTTTGGCATATTCAGGGGTGAACTGGCAAAATACCAGATCACCATAGACAGGGAAGACTTCGACGTGCAGACGTGCGACCTTTCCATTCGTCTATCGTGGGGTATGTTCGGACAATACATGGACATAAGAAAGGATGACATGTTCCGCGACGAAGAGTGGAATATGTTCTTTATGTTTGAAACCGACGACATGATTGGCCCTATCAAGGCTACGACGACCTATTATGTGGAAGACGGCGACGTGAATGGTGGCTATCGCGAGTGTACGGACATGCAAGTGATAGGTTTTGTGACCGATTCGCAGTGTGCGATGATGCGGAAGCGTTGCAAGTGCGTACAAGCTGATGGATATGTGATGTTCGAGCGCATTGACAGGAGCGATGCCAGCACATTGTATCTGAATCTTGTGACAATGGACGGTCAGCCACTGACCACATCCAGCGGCGAATATATCAAGGTAAAGAAAAACAACTTAAAGTAAAAGATATGACTGAATACAGATTGAACCAAACCGGGCAGGAAGTGCAAGAAGCACTTGACCAGGTGCCCGTGACGCAAGAACAGCTTCAGCAGGAGGTGTCTGACCGTTCTGCCGCTGTTGGTGCTGAAAAAGAAAGAGCAGAAGGCGCAGAATCCGCTCTTGACGGTAGAGTTGCAAATCTGGAGGAAAATGCCTATCAAAAGCCTAATGACGGCATTCCTTCCGCTGATCTCGATGAAGGTGTACAGGCTTCATTGAATAAAGCTGACAGTGCTTTGCAGTCACAGGAACAGGCAGACTGGAATGAAAGTGATAGCACAAAGGCTGATTTCATTAAGAATAAACCAAGCATTCCAGATGTAAGTGGTAAGGCTGATAAGGATGAAATGACTGTCACTCCAGGTACTGGTGCAGATGCTGATAAAACCACTATTCAGTTAAAGCAGGAAACTTCTGCTACAGTACTGGTTGCACATCAGGATATTTCTGGAAAGGCTGACAAGGCTACAACTTTAGAAGGGTATGGCATTACTGATGGTTACACCAAGACTGAAGGTCAGGAATTGGAGTCTGAGGTGGATGACAGGCTTGATGCTCAGGATGCTGCCATTGCATTACTGAATGGCAGTGATGTGGTGGTGGTTGCTGACCACACTGATGCAACGGAAGTCCCTAATCCTGATCCTCAGAAGATATACAGGGAACCAGAGGCTGTAGTTGACCCTGATGTCCCTTCTTATTATATTGATTGGATGTACCAGAATGGTGCTTGGAAGAAAATTGCCAAGTATGATTTCCCAGGAATTGATGATAAGCCTACTCATAACAGTGAGAATCTTGTGAAGAGTGGCGGTGTGAGAGAGGCTTTAGATGAACTTGGATATTATGTGGAGAGTGAAGAATATGTTCATGCCATTGAAGACAAGGATGGCAAGTTCATTGCTGGAATCAAGACTGATGGTTCTGTGGAATGGGAAAAGGGTGTTCCTGCACCAATTCAGGAAGCATTGGATGAAAAGGTCGATAAGACTGAAGGAATGTCTCTTATTAATGCTACATTTGCAGAAGGTGTGAGTCAGGTTGAAGATGAAGACTGGGTGCAGAAAGTAGTGGATAAGAATGATGTGTTCCTATATGGTGTGAAGAAGGATGGCACCTTTGTTGCCGACAAAATGGAGATTTCAAATGAGAACTTTGAAGTGAAGGAGGACTCGGAGGATAGGGTTGAGATGACTCTTGACTCAGAGAATAAGGTGGTGTCCTACAGAGGCAAGGATGGTGTACTCCATGAGCATAAGATGAACATTTCTGACAGCCTTTCTCTTGGAATTGATGCTATGAATGCTTTCCAGAAAGCGTTGAAGGATAGTGGTTTCAGTGGAGGAACTGGTGATTGGAGTGATTATATCAGTGATGATGGAGATAAGCCATTGCATCTACCTATTCCAAAATGTGCCCTTGTCAATATTAGCAATGATGCTGGAAATGCTGTATGGCCAGCATCTAAGACAATTAACTATGAGTATTACATGCAGTATTGGGATATGGAAGGCAATTATTTCAAGAAGAATATCATCTTCAATGCACAGGGAAAATCTTCTATGGGAATGCCTAAGAGGAATGGTGCTGCTGATTTCTTTGATGCAGAACATGATGGTAATGTTTTTTCCATTAAGTTTGGTGATTGGGTTCCACAGGACAGCTTCCACCTGAAAGCATATTATGCGGATTACTTTGTAGGTGTAAATCCTATTAGCTATAAGTTGTTTGAGCAGATGCTTGCTACAAGAAATATTTTTGAGAACAGGGATTGGAAAAAGATTCTTCTTCCTTCAAAGGAGACAATAGGGTATGATTGCCATGCTTTGGATGGAGAAGATGACAAGTATGCTCTTGACAATGGTGCAAAATGCTTTCCAGACGGATTCCCATGTATTGTGTTCCTCAATGGAGATTTCTATGGAGTGTATGCTTGGCAGCTGAAAAAGCATAGGGATAATTACATGATGAGCAAAAAGAAACCAGCACACATACATATTGATGGTTGTTTGGGCGAAGATACTGTATGGATGGCTAATGGAGAATTGGATTGGGATGTTCTCTCTGGTGTAACAGCAGACTCAGAAGGTAACCAAGATGGTATTGAATTTAGGAATCCTAAGCCTAAAGCAAGCAAGGATGGTTGGGCACTGACTTGCGTGGATGGTACGACTTATGATGGTGATGATAATAGGCAAGAATTAATAGGTGAAGATAATACAAGTGTGTATGATTCCACAAATGACAGTCATGTAAAGACTAATAAGGTAAAGAAAGCCTTCATCGAGCTGTCAAAAGTTGTTCCAACCCTCAGAACAATGGTTGCAAACAATGCCACCAATACTGAAATAAGGGAATATATTGCGACTAAGTTCGATGTTCAGGCATTCATGGATTACCTTATCATTAGTGACATTAACTGTAATTTTGATGGATTCAGAAAGAACTGGCAATGGGTCACTTGGGATGGTGTGAAGTGGTTTGTAGAGCCTTATGACATGGATGGTGTCTTTGGTTGGAGTGGATGGGGACATCTTAACCCTAATGCACCAAGATATGGAATGCCTGTAAGTGGAGGTTACGAAGTGCAGAGTCAGCAGCCTGGATATTGGATTATCACTTATTATGGAACAGAGCTTGATGCAAGGTATGCTGAGTTGAGGCAGAAGGGTATTCTGACAAGAGATAACATCCTGAAACTGTTTACTGATTGGATTAATGCCATTGGAACAGATAACTATCAGCTGAATCATGACGCTTGGCCAATAGACAGGGAGCATTACAGTGCAGCTCCAGAGCAAAGGCATTATGATAACATCTACAGGGTTTCAAATTGGCTTGATGCAAGAATAACTAAATGTGATGAAATTTATCATTATAATTCATAAATATTAAATAACAATAATTTATAAACTTTTTAAAAATAAAGAATTATGGGAAATTGTTTAGTTACAAAATTGGCAGAAGCCGTGGATATTGAGCATCCTATTTATATTGATGGTCAGATTGTCGGTATTAAAGTTACCACAGCAAATGTAAATGAGCATTCAGTTGTTATGGCGGGTAAATTCAAAATGGAGCTTATAGATAATGATGCTTATTTTACCGATGCGAATATAACTAGTACAGTCAACAGAGGAACTGTCCTTAACTTTGATTCAAGTAATGGACAAGGGGGTTATAGTGATCAATATGTATCCATTGTAGCCAACAGGACTGGTATTATAAGAGCAAAATTAACTTATGTCGAGAACTTTGCTATTGCAAAAGCCCAAACTTTGCAAAATGCAGATTGGGATTCTATTTATGCTAATAATAAAAGCGGAGTTGCGATTACACTTCTTGGTCTTGGAGATAGCGCTCAAGTATTTACCTCTTCTGTAGATAAATGTACTCCTCTTACTAAAATGACAGGTAATATTTCTAATCTTAATGCAAGGATTAGTTTTGATATTGACCATTTTGCTAATAATACTTCCTTGACTCAGATTCAATTAGTAAAAAATGGAAACAATCCAAATATTACTATTAGCGGTTCAATCCTTAATTTGAAGAGTACTAACTTGACATCTGTAAACTTTTATAATGGTTCTAATTATAGTGGAGTTACTCTTACAGGTTCTTTAGAGGATTGGGCCGCACAGCAGGTTTCATTAGGAAGAACAAGCGGCACATGTACCTGTATTTTAGCAGGGACTGGTGTAACTTTGAATGGGCAAATAATCGCAGCCTATAGCAAAACCGTTACATTTGATTCTTCTGCTCCTGGTGGATATACAATTTCTTGATGAAATATGGCAACGAAAGTAAAGAATTGGGCTACAGGTGATGGTTCTGTTACCTTGACTTATTCAGGTCAGGGTAATGGCACCATCACTGTGGAGTCTGATATGAATACTTTAGATGCTAGCAGGAGCATGACAATAAGTGTCAGCACTGGGAGTATTACAAGGAATGTGATAGTGAATCAAGGGGCTTGTCCTGTGAATTTCAGGGTTAAGGATGGAGGACTGATGAAGACAAGCAATGGAGGTTGGTTTGCTGTCCAAGATGAATCTTAAACTCATAAAACTTATGTTATATTATGGCAATATATACAAGTACACACACTCAGAAAGAGATTGACAATGGTGTTGACAATGCCATTTGTTATGGTACTTCATCCACAGGTGCTTCCACAGCGCAGAAATCTGTGACTGTTTCAACAGGTGCTTTCTCATTAAGTGCTGGAAGTAAAATTGTGGTTAAGTTTTCCAATGCCAACACTGCTGGCACTCCAACATTGAAGGTTGGAACTAATGCTGCTAAGAACATTTACAATAAAGGTTCTCAGATTACAACTGGTGACAATAAGGCTTTAATTGCTGGTGTGTGTGAGTTTATTTATGATGGCACACAGTTTCATCTGATAGGTAATTATATAGACACCACTTACGAGAGCAAGGCTGCTTCTTCTGGAGGAACTGCGGTCTCTCTCTGCACGACAGGAGAAAAATACACTTGGGACAATAAGCAGTCAAAAGTCGCAGCAAAAGGCTCAACAACAAAGCCTGTATATACATCAGGCTCTGGAACATTTGCAGAATGCTCCACTTATGCTGGCGGTACAAAAGTAACATTAAATGGTACAGCAAAAGGTGCTTCAACAGCAAGTTTCTATGCACCCACTTCTGTAGGAACATCTGGACAGTATTTAAGGAGCAATGGCAGCGGTGCCCCAAGTTGGACAAGTGTCCTCATCAACAGTGCAGAGGATGCTTATGCTTGCATCAGGCTTTTGTTTGGTCTTGGGTGGGGCGGATACACTGTCAATGAGATTACCAATTCCCAATGGCAGAAGGCTTTGCTGGACAGTGAGAACAAGGTAATTGCTGGCATTAAGACAGATGGAACTTTCTGGACTGCTGATTTGAGTTGATAAATAATATAGTATTAATAATTAAAAAATTAAGATTATGGCGTATGCTTCATGGTTAAACCCGAGTAAGACTTCGGGTAGTGGAAATGACACAGTGAGTGTTACGGCTGCTTCTAACAATACTGGTAGAAATGCGAGAAGCACTACTGTTACTTTCAGTGCTGCAAACTGCCCTGATGTTACAAGGACAGTGAATCAATCTGGTAAACCAGAGTTTGTGACTATTGAAAATGCAAAGAGTGTGGCAAAGGGAGGAGTATCTACTCTTACCATTACTGGTACAAGTAACTCTTCCAAGCTGACTTTCACTCTTGGAAATGGTGACTTGACTCTCACCCTTCCTACTAAGTACACTGCAAATAGTGTAGAGACCAATAATAACACAGCTATCACTGGTGACCCAGGTGCAGCACAGGAGTTTGCATTCAGCATTTCATTTAGTAACATTGCAGCCAATCCAACGATTTCTGCAAAGTCAAAGCAACTGATTGTTACTGATAATGCTGGTAATTCATCTACATGTACTATCACTCAGGCTGCTGGTGACGCTACACTCAGTGTATCTCCTGCATCTGTTACTCTCGACTGGGATGCAGCAACAGCAGGTACAAGTGCAAGCTTCACAGTTACTTCTAATACTAACTGGACAGTTGCGTAAATCCAATCGTAAAAACCACAGTAAACCCCCGACACGAAATCGGGGGTTTATTGTATGGGAAGATTATCTGAATATATCAACAGATCAAGAGGAAGATCAGTGTTCTTGCACGACAAAACATCGCAGATGGCTGCTGGCGGGATGTCAGTGGAGGTGCATGGCATTGAAGAGGTGTCAAGGATGTTTGATAGGCTGAGGACAAATGACCCTGACATGGATAAAGCCATCAAGAGGTTGGTGAGGAAGGTGTTGAGTGCGGCAAGAGGTAGGCTGTCGAGGGATGCGAGAAACTATATGGAGAATGATCCACGACAGGCTTATAAGGCGGTGAAGTATGCGGTGTATAAGCGGTTGCTCGGTGGTAATCTGAGTATCTTGCAAAAGCAAAGAGGCGGTAGAGGTGCTGCGACCAGTTATGTGAAGCCTCGGACATTGAAACCAGGGCAACGGGGTGGAAACAGACGGCCGGTGGGGGAGAACACGAGGACGAAGCAGATGGAAAGTTATGGCGGTGCGGACAGAGGATTTGTGTTAAGATTTCTGAATGCAGGCACGGTGGAACGTATGACGAGGTACGGCAATAGGGGAAGCATCAGGGCGACGGATTGGTTCGGGCATACAGCATCGTGGCAAATGGAAGCGGCCGTCCAGGAACTGGCAGACAATGTGAACGAATATATAAATAACGTAGCTGACAATGGGTAAAAGTGATGTACTTGTCCGCTTCAAGGCGGAAACGCAAAACTATGATGCCAACGTAGCAAAAGCGAAGAAGCAGTTGGATGACTTTGGGAAGGCAAACTTCTCGGTGGGTGGTGCGATGAAGCAGACCACCTCAATGCTCGTTGCATCGGCTTCAAAGTTTGTGGGGTGGGGAGCTGCTGTTAGCGGTGCGCTGAAGGTGGCAAAAGATGCGTTCTTTAATTCCGAAAAAAATATAGATGATTGGGGGAGAACCGTTGAATCAACCAAGATGATATATGAGGGATTCTTGACGAGCATCAACAACGGAGACATAAGTGGATTTCTCTCCAATATAGAACGAATAAAAAATGCTGCCATTGAAGCATATAATGCAATGGATACGCTCTCAACACAACAGGCAATACAAACTCCACAATTAAGTGCTAAAAACACTGAGATACAGCGAGCGGAAATGATGCTGAGAACAGGTAGATATATTGCTCCTGTTGATGGTAGAAAATCGGCGGAAGGACTGAAAAACGGTGATCTTTTGACAAAAGAACAGAGAGACAAAATTGCAAAAAATCTTGAATCTGCAATGGGTGAAGTTGCCAATATCACTCAAAGTCAAGTGAAAACTGCCACTAATGCAATTGAAGCATTGTATAAGGAACAGGCATCAGCCCTTGGTATAAGCAAGAAAGATTTTTTGGAGGCGACATCATCATGGGAGAATTTTACAGATGCCGTGGCTAAACGTGACGCTTATTGGAAATGGAGGAGCGAACACACCACTTATTCTACGCCTACAATGAATGCTTCCCCTAATGCGACATCAATAGCAGTAGCAACGACTCCTACTCCGATATATGATGACTCGAAAAACCCATATAGAGGCTATGCCTGGGTTAAAAATTTCAAAGATGACGGTGAAATGTATAAAAGGATCACCCAAGAAATCCTTAAACGAGATTCAGCTCAATCACAACTGTATGGACAATTCGGGAGAATGTATAGGACAGTTAATCGTGCTAACGGAATAAGTCCTTACGGTGGAGGTGGCAAGAGTGGTTCTGGATGGTCATTTATCCCAATGGAGGAATTTACTGGTGTTCCCATTGGTCGGAGTGTGACTGATGTCAAGAAGGATTTGGCGGGTGCTCAGAGCGAATATGAGAATGCGGGTGATATGATGGGTAGATTGGCGGCGTTGAAAATGGTGGAAAGATTCCAAAAGGAACTGGATGCGATGAAGGGTGAGGAAAACCCATTCGCCGAGGCGTATGCTTATGACTTCCAGAAAGACATCGAGAAACTTCCACAGGTGGAAGACAAAAAGGAAGAAAAGAATGGTTATGCTGCTGTTCAGTCGATAGCTGTGGAAACGCAGAATATTGTCGGATCTTTAGAAAGTATGGGTGTTGAAATTCCTGAAGGATTGAGTGATATGATAAAAGGCATCCAGGGCGTGTCAACCATACTGACATCGATTGCGGCCATTTGTACTGTCATTCAGACATTATCGGCAATACAAACGGCACGGTCAATGGTTCCATTCTTTCATCGTGGTGGTATAGTAAGAGCCGCTGGTGGATATAGAGTTCCTGGCAACTTTGGTTATGACGCTGTGCCAAGTCTGCTCACAAGCGGTGAAATTGTCATGAACAGGGCACAGCAGGGCAATATCGCCAGTCAGTTGTCGGAATCAAGGTTTGATATTGGTGGCGTAAGTGCAACATCATACGTCCGTGGTGAGGACGTATTCTTGGGAGTTAATAATTTTCTGAAGAGAAGTGGACGTGGAGAGATAGTAACAAGTAGGAGGTAGTATATGGGACATATTTTAGGACACGATGTTATTATTGCGGAAGTAGTCAATGGACGAAGTACACCATTGGCTGCTGCAAAAAGTTGTGAGATAGACAAAACCGCCGATGCAAAGGAAATCAGTTCACCTACATACGGACAGGACAGAGAGTTTGTTGCAGGAAGACGGACGTGGAGAGTGACAGTAAATTATCTTGTACCTGCTTCATCTGAGGCGATGTCAAAGTTGGACATAGTGGGCGGAATGTTCAATCTCTCAATGTATATAAGAGGAAGAACAGATGACAAGAGAAGTGGAAAAGCTTTGCTGATAGAGTCTAAGATTACCGCGACTGAGGGGAATTTGGTACAAGGAAGTTGGGTTTTTCAAGGTAGCGGCCCTTTGGCGTGAACTTTGGTAAACCTGAAACGTGATTGTATGCGTATAGTGGATAATGAAATTTAGAGATTTAGTCAAACATAGTATTAACTTTAATATTTTAGATGCTTATGGCAACTGAAATTATCCAGCTCCCGACTGGTCAAAACGGGAATCAAGGCGCGGGCATCTTGCCTGTAGGTAATGGCGGCATCCTTGGCGGTCAAACAAGTCTTATGGATTTGTTCGGCTTTGCGATTGTCGCAAGTATTTTCCCCAACATCTTTGGCAACGGTTATGGCAATCGTGGCAACTGTGGCGGTTGTGACAGTGCTTTGTCACTCCAGGCCATCACAGCAGAAGGAGCACAAAGTCGTGCCGCTGTGGAGGCTCTTGCCGCTTCTATGGGTCAGAGTTACGCCACCATTCTTCCCGCTGTTCAGGGTGTTCAGAATACACTTGCAGGACTTGCCAGCGCAAACGGTATGGGATTCCTTCAGGTGATCAACGCTTTGCAGAGTGGCGACGCTGCATTGTCCGCGCAGTTGAGTCAGTGCTGCTGCGACAACCGCCTGCTCACCACGCAGCAGGGTTATGAAACCCGCATCCAGACCATCGACCAGACCAATCAGTTGAATGGTACAATCAACACGCAGGGTCAGCGTCAGGTGGATGCAATCGCAGACTTGAAGACCACGATGATCAAGGAGTTCTGCGATGCCCGCGAACGCGACATGCAGGCTATCATCGACAAGCAGGCAGACGAAATCAACCAGCTGCGCACGAAGGACAACATCAATTCGCAGACTGCTCAGATTCTCACCTATGTTGATGGTAAACTCGCACCTATCGCAGCAGGACTGAAGGAGTTGCAAGACAAGGCTCCAAACACGGTGGCTGTGACTTGGCCTAATCTGTCGGTGGTGAACAACACACCACAGAATGGCGGCTATTATTACCCAGGTTATCAGGGCGGTTTCTAAAAAGCAGGCAATTATGGTGGGTATCAATAATCCTAATCAGGTGCCTTATGCCAACGGCAACATTCCGTATCTCGAAGTGACGAATATCACTGTCGGGACTACGGCTGTTGACTTGGCAATGGGCTATCGCCGAGTGCCAACACCAGGCATCCTGTTTATCCGCATTCCGCAAAGCATCCCAACGGGAACGACTGGCACACTGCCCGTGACGCTGACGCTGAACGGGAACACTCGCCAGTTGACATTCTTTGGAGGTGAAAATGTGACGGTGGATGATCTGACGGGCACAGGTGTGCTGATGGTGCTGAATGACAAGTACAACGGCATTTTGCAGCTGATGAGCACTCCAGCTCCAGCGACAACTTAGTGAACAGTAAACAAAAGTAATAATCAAAAAGGAACTATGACTATGATTAATTTTCTTTCTTTGGAACAAGGTGCCAACTTCTACGTGATTGGCACGAACGGCGGACTTAACGTGGCCGTCGGAACGGTTAAAGGCAAATCGGGACCGTATTACCCCATGCCCGCCAATGGTATGAGTTCGCAGTTGGTTGACCTGACCGTGACGTTTAATGGACAGGACAGGGTGATTCAAGGCTTGCCGATAAACTTGGAGGTGGCGGGGCGTGATCCTGAAATTTATACGGGCAACCGTGAATTGGCAGAGCGCATCATCGACGAGAAGATGGCCGAAGCCCAGACGCATTTGCAAAACGGAAAACTCTATGAGAAGATTCTCGCAGACGGACCTAAATGCAAAGAGGCTATCAATCCCGGCTATGCTGCCACTCGAAAGCAGACAGAAACCATCGAACAACTTCAACAGAGAGCGACTTCGACTGAAAAAGAGTTGCAAGAATTGAAGGCACAAAACGCCAGAATGCTTGAATTGCTGGAGAAAGCCGTAGGTGGTGGCACAAAGGGAAAAGGTGAGAAAAAAGAATCGTAGTCATAGCAACTATAAATATAGTTAAAGTTATGAACGGATATATCATCAGAACAGAAGACGGTCAGGACTTGAAAGAGCAGATGAAAGGCCAAATGCGCGAACATTATCGCAATGGAAATGGTCATGGAAATGCTCGTTCGGTTGGACGCGAGTATGAGCAGGGCTATCGTGACGGCTACCGCGAAGGCTACGACCAAGCCATGCGCGACGGCAACGACCCAGAGCTAAACCGTCACATCGCCTTTTCGAACGGCGACCAGCGCGGAAATGGTGGAAAATATAGCATGTGATTTGTTTCAAAAGTTTTAGGGGTTTTGCGAGCGGCTGGCGGAAATACCGCTGGCCGCTTCTTAATGAATAAATAAATGATATAGTATGGAATATATAATGCCTGAAGGCTTACGAGCCTATATGGATGCCTATCAAGGTCAGTTTTCAAGAAAACTTGCAGAATGGGCTATCTCAAAGATGCAAGCCAAGCGCAGCAATGGTGAAATGACAAATGTGAAGATGATTCCTGTGGATGCAGTTATGGACACGCTGCGGAATGCCGGTGTGCATGTGAGTGAGGAGAGTGTATATACAGCGTGGTATCTGTGGCACATGGCGATTGCAGATTATCCTCGTACTTGTGACGATGACAACCGCCGTGCATGGTTTGTTGATGAAACACTGAATGATCCAGACGGTAAACCCAGCAACGTGCTGGCTTGTTTCCGTGCAAAGATGGACAATGCAGGGTGCGCTATCATGTGGGAGAGAATGATATGATTGAACAGGGTTTTTCTATTGGGAATCGTGACTGGTGGGTGATGGTATATTATGATGTACGCACACCAGAAGACTTGCGCAAGGTGGAAGGTGCGCTGATGGCATCGGGATATTCGCATGAGAAGATCGAATTGGCGGTTGAAAACATCGGTGGATGGAATGGTGGGTACACATTGACCAATTTTGCAAACCGCACAAGTATCATGATTATTGGTAAGACAACAAGCGCAGCAGAAATGTTTGATTCGATTGTTCACGAGATGAAACATCTCGCAGAGCATATCGGAGAATACTATGGCATTGATTCGCGTGAAGAATTGTCAGCCTATCTACAAGGAGAAGTTGGCAGGAAGATGTGGCCAGCTGCGGCAATGGTGTTGTGTCCAAAATGCAACCACTAATGAAGAGGGGGCGATTGCTCCCTCTTTTTTTGTGTGGTAAACCCACAACACAATTTCACGCGATAAGTAAATGATTGAAATGATATGAATAGATTTCCAAGAATATCAAGGCGAGAAGTGCCAATGGCGACACCGCAATCAGCCGACATCACGACAAAGACAGCAGGATTTGACCCTGCTGCTTCGATGATGACATGTGGTGATGGTTCCGGAGGTGGGAGCTATGCCGAGAATGTGGCACATGTTTATAGTCAGGAGAAAGCTCTGAGAATTGCCACCTATTACCGTTGCATGGAGTTGCGTGCTAATACGATGGCTCAAATGACCGTGCAATACCAGCGGTTGAACAAAGAAGGCGGAAACTATGTTGTGAGCAACTATGGACCTTACGGCTTGTTTAACTATTTGTTGCAGCGTGAACCCAATCCGCTCACAACGGCTTTTGATTTTTGGCGGCAAGTCGAAATTGAGACCGTTGCAAGAGGAAACGCTTTTGTCTATATTGAGAGGGGAGATGACGGATGGCCAAGGGCTTTCTGGCTTGGAATGTTTGCAGGCTATGACCCTCAGTCAGACACATATACATTGCTGTACAATGGACTGCGCGGACTAAGATCAGTGACTGCTAATTCTGGTGACATTCTCCATTTCCCTAATACATTCAGGTATCAAGGCGGGTATTTGGGCATCTCGACATTGCAATATGCAAGGGATATGCTCAGCCTTAGTGCTACGCTTGACAAAGCTGCTATGGAATCAGCTGCCAAAGGTGGCAGAATGAAGCTGTTGATCGGTGAGGAAAAGACGGGTGGCTTCGGCGGCACCTTGGCTGGTGGCATGTTCAACAAAAAGGAAATGGATAAATTCGCACGCGAAGTCCAAGACAAATTATATGCTGGTGATGTGGTGGCATTAAGAGGACTTGACAAGGTGCAAAACATCTCTATGTCAGCGGCCGATATGCAATTATTTGACCAACGCCAATTCGGAGTTGCAGAGATATGCCGAATGATGTCGGTGCCTCGCACGTTGGCGATGGATTTGGGCAATTCTTCCTACAAGTCACCTGAAGCAGATCGTATGGACTTTTTGTTGAACTGCATACAGCCCAAGAGACGACTGATTGAAGACGAATTGAACAGAAAGTTACTCACGCCAGCAGATTTCGGACAGCGCAGAATACATCTTTGCGAATTGCCATTGATGATGTTCGACAAGAAAGGTCAGGCGGAAATTGACCAACTCCAGTTGCAGACAGGAAGCATGACCGTAAATGAAATTCGCAAGCAATATGATATGCCTGCTGTGCCAGATGGTGATAAAGTGTATCTCAGCACAAATTTGGCTGAATTAGGCGGTGAAAAATTGAAGGGTGGTGCTGTTGCAGAATCACAGCCAGCACCACAAAAACCTACTAACGGCGGCGAAGGTGCCGAAGGAGGTGAAGAATGAAACCAAAATGGACTACCATCGACTACATCAAGAAACATTCACGACTTGATTATGATTGCGAGAATGACTTGATAGAGATGTATATCATCTCAGCCGAAAACACAATTCTCAATCTTCTTGACAGAACCTACGAGGATTTGATCGAAACATACGGTGATGTGCCAGCAGACATCCGCGAAGCCACGTTGATGCTGGTGGACAACAGTTATACCCACCGTTCTCCATCTGAACCAACACAATTATATGATGTCTGCTATGGTTTTGACATAAAGATAAAGCCATATATGCGGCTGGCAAGCAACAGGCGACGCATTATGAGCAGACCTGTTACACTTGGTTCCCAGGAAAAGATTGTGTTTGATGCCGAACTGCCCGATGATTTGACTTTGCAGGATGTGGACTTTGCGGCTACCGTTTACAACACCGTAGATGGGAAAAGCAAGCAGTTTGCAAAGGATGAATGTCTGCTGACAAAGGACTATATGTACATGGTGCTTGTTGATACAGAAGAATTAGGTGTCGGTGTTTACATGCTCCGACTTGACATCCAGATTCCAGATGCAGACTTCCCGGCAGGGTATCGCAAGGAAGTGGTAAAAATCAATCCTCACATCATTGTCAAGGGATGAAATCGACAAATATGAACGCAACGGCAAGGCTCGTCACTGAGCGGGTGAAGGCGATGGCTGGTACATTGTCCAGTGGCGTTTCTGCCCATTCCTTTACGATGCCAAGTGGAGTTTATTCTTTTGCTGAGCGGACACAAGAAAGAGGACTGGCTTCATATCTGAAAGTAGAGCCTTCAGCAGTTCAATGGGTAACAATAGAGAATCCTGTGATATACAATATTTACACAAATTTAAGATGGAGAGTGGAGTAGTATGGGATATTCAACTGGAATACTTGATAAGCGCATCATGATTCTCAACCGAAAGAAGGCTGAGACATCAGACTTCGGACTGGACGGTGAAGGCATCCAGTGGGAGGAAACGGCGTGTGTATGGGCTAATGTGACGTGGAGCAAGGGTGTGAGGGCACTGTCGGCTGGGGCGATTGATGCCTACGCAGTAAAGATAGTGAGAATAAGGTGGACAAGTGATGTGACAATAAGAAGCAGGGTTAGGTACGAAGATCAGGTGTTTCAGATTTTGCCAGACACATTCCAATCGGACAAGCGAGCAAACACCATACAATTTTTAATGCAGCAAATCAATGAAGAATAATACAATGAATCAGAAATCAGTTGCCATCGTACATTATAATACGCCAGAGCTGACGGAGGCGGCAATCCAGTCCCTCCGTAAGCATGGCGGAGAGGACTATAAAGTATATGTCTTTGACAATAGTGATGTACGACCCTTCACCAAGAAGATGAAGGGTGTGAAGGTTTTCGATAACACCAAAGGACAGATTATTGACTTTGAAAAAGAGTTTGAAAAATACCCTGATAAGCACATTGGACAAGGAAACGTCAACAACTGGGCAAGCGACAAACACATGATGAGCGTACAGAAGTTATGGGATTTGATACCCGACGGCTTTGTGCTGATGGATTCGGATGTACTAATCAAGGAAAACATTGACTGGATTTTTATGACGTGGGAATGTTGCTGTGGTTACATTTCGACAAAGACCGCCAAAGGCATACCAAGATTGATGCCGATGTTGCTGTGGATCAATGTACCGATGTGCAAGGCGGGTGGTGCCCGATTCTTCGATCCAGACCGTTCGTGGGCATTGCATCCGATTGATGATCCCCGCAATTTTTGGGATACAGGAGCGGCGTTTCTTGATGACATTAAGCGACTGAAACCGCAGTGTCATGGAAAATCAATCACTCGTGACAGAATTTTGCAAGCCATCGAGCACATGAAGAGTGGCAGCTGGAAACAGAATGACCTCAAATTGCAGAGTGCATGGTTAAAGGAGCATGAAGACCTATGGTTGCCAACGCCAAGAATGCGTGGTGTGAAAGACGTTGCGATCTGTGTTATTGGCAGACGCGAGAACCGCTATGCACGAGAGTGGGCAAAGCACTATCTGGATATAGGTGTAAAACGGATATTCGTCTATGACAACGGTTTTGGTGATGATGAACATCTTGCCGATGTGCTTGGTGACATGAAGCAAGTTGAAATCATCGACTGGCGTGACCGCAAGAATGGACAGAATGCAGCCTATGACGATTGCTATCAGAAGCACGGCAACGACTATGCGTGGATAGGATTCTTCGACTTTGACGAATATCTGAATATCGGAACGAAAAAAAGTCTGCCAATACTGATGAAGACCTATGGCGATGTCGATGCAGTGTTGGTAAATTGGAGAATTATTCGAGATGATGGAACACCTATGCCAACTGAAACATATGTCAAGTATGAATTTCCAGAGGACGATCATATTAAGACTTTTGTCCGTGGTGGCATCAATGGGATTTGTTGGGGAAAAACACCACATGTTCCATCTGTTCCTATGATGAAATGTATGAACACGAGAGGGGAGTATGTTGAACAGAAACCATTTGTAAAATTTGAACTAAGTCCGATGTGGCTTGATCACCACACGACCAGAACTGCCGAGGAATTTGTGGAGAAGGTGAAGCGCGGTTTCCCATGCCACGATGCTTATACAGAGAACTACCGACACAAGGCTGTTGAGTACTTCTTTAAGATTAATGAGAGGACGGAGGAAAAGGAGAAAAAGCTGAAAAATGCTTGGTAAACCCAGAACATGAAAATGTATGATATACAGAGATAATTAACTTCAATTTTATTGAGATATGGATGACAAAAAAAGAGAAATTAGAACCATTGAGTGCGAGCTTGCCGTTAGAGAAGTTGACGGCGGTTCGCCGGGCGAGTCTCGCACCATTACCGGCACAGCCATCGTGTTTAATGCTGAAAGCCAGGTGCTCGACGACTTCGGTGTTGACTTCCGAGAAATCATTAAGCCGGAAGCCTGTACGCAGACATTCATAAACTCTCAGGACATCAAGCTGAACCTGTTGCACAACCGTTCGATGACCATTGCCCGCAGCAATAAGGGCCGTGGCAGTCTAAAGCTGACCGTTGACGGACGCGGTGTGAACTTCGAATTTGAAGCTCCAAAGTGTGACCTTGGCGAGCAGGCACTTGAACTGGTTCGCTCTGGCGTTTACAGCGGCTGTTCTTTTGAGTTTGTCCCAGAAGATTACGAAGTGGAGGAACGCGGTGCCAATAAGGAGGTGCGCATCACCCACAAGCGTTTCAAGGCTATCACAGCACTCACTATCGGTATGGATCCTGCATACACGCAGACATCTGTCAACGCTCGTGAGATGTGGAACGAGACACCCACTGCAAAACGTGAGGCCGAAGAAGCGCATCAGCGCGAACTGGCTGAGCAGGAAAAG
>Ga0265299_10002276_pt1 | contig 20045 bp, 15 predicted proteins | sample AusTroGonzalo_MG_4_FD_193485 | JGI IMG/M metagenome (GOLD analysis project Ga0265299, IMG submission 193485) | Bovine rumen microbial communities from tropical cattle in Woodstock, Queensland, Australia - Gonzalo_02 | ecosystem: Host-associated > Mammals > Digestive system > Stomach > Rumen ... | reverse complement strand
ATTTCTGCTTGTGGAGAATATAGCCTTCGTCAGACGAAACCGAAGCGACAACGCAGTCACCTTCGACCGGCTGGCAGCAGCGGGCGATTTTGTAGTCGCTTATCATGCCGATCCCTTTGATGAATATCGGCGAAAGGTCTGCCGCACGCTCGTCCTGAAGCACAAAAAGAGGCGCGACTCTGCGCGGGAATGCGTTTATGAGGCGTGATATTTCGTCCTGCGAGAAAAAGGCTTCGATTACCGATTCAAGTTTAAGTTCTCCCGAGGCGGTTTTGATGAAAAACGCGCTTAAAGTGTTCTGTTTCGGCAACGAATATTTCTTCGCGAAACTCGTGAAAGCGCGCTGTTTGCCGAGTGTGTCGAAAAATTCGCCTCGTTCCTGCGATACGAAAAGGGGTTTTAAAATCTCGCGCCCTTTGTTTTCGAGGATTTTATCCTGCTCTTTCTGGATGTATTTTTTGATGAACTGTTTCGCACGCTGTGTTTTTACGAAATCGAGCCAGTCCTCGCGCGGATTCTGGTTTTCCGCGGTTTCGACCTTGACTTCGTCCTTGTTCTGCAGGACATGGCTGATTGTCGCGCGCTTTCCGTTGACTGTTCCGCCGATGCACCTTTCGCCGAGGTCACTGTGGATCGCGTAGGCAAAATCAAGCAAAGTCGCACCTTCTGGAAGTGAAATTTCCTCGCCGTTAGGAGTGAAAACGATCATTTTGTCGAGCGGAAGAAGGTTTTCGATGTCGCTGACGAATGCTTCGGGCTTCGATGACGAGTCGATAAGCTCGCTGAATATCGTTTTGAGCCACTCCGCGAGCGTGTCTTTGTATGCCGGGTCGTCCTTGATTTTCCACTTCGAGAGCTGTCCTTCCTGCGCGACTCTCTCCATCTGTTCGGTGCAGATCTGGAACTCGACGAAGTATTCCTTGAATCTTATCAGCGTGTGGAGCGACTGGTAACCGTTCACTTTCGGAGTCGAGATGTAGTCCTTGAGATAGCGCTGGACAAGCGAGAATCCCGGGAAAAGATGGAGCATTCCTAGCACCGTGTAGCAGTCGAAAACATCGTCAGTTTTGAGGACGATTCTGACCGAAAGGATGTTTTTGAGGTCTCCGACTTCGAGGTTTTTCTTCAAAGTTTTCGTGTAGATGTAGTAGTAGGACTTCGTTTTGCAGTAAACGCGCGAAATCTTCTTCGCCATGAAGGGTGCGAAGTCCTTGAAAACGTTTTTCGTCTTCTCGTCGAGCGATTCGGCGGTCGCCACCAGATTCGGGTAAGTTTCGTTTACGCTGCGGTCGATCTGCGCCCATTCCTCGGGAAATCCGAAGTAGAAGGAAAGCGATTCCAGAGCCTCTTTCAGCCAGTAGATGCCGAGCCTGTGGGCAAGCGGAACATAGAGGTTGAGAGTTTCAAGTGCGATCCGTTTCTGCTTTTCGGGAATCATCGCGTCAAGCGTCATCATGTTGTGCAAACGGTCAAAAAGCTTGATTATGATTATTCGCGAATCATTCTGCGCGAAAGTGAGAAGTTTTTTTATCGCGGTAGCCTGTTTTTCCTCGCGGGAAAGTTTGCGGCAGATTTCCTCGTTTTCGATTTTTTCCCTGATTTCGGTGAGTTTTGTAACGCCGTCGACAAGGTTCGCGACGTTCTTTCCAAAAGCGTTTTCAATTTCTTCGACTGTCATGCTAGTATCTTCAACCGTGTCATGGAGAAGACCGGCTATTACGCAGTCGTCGTCCATTCCGCTCACAGCCAGAAGGTATGCAACGGTGTAAGGATGAAAAATGTAAGGTTCGCCGCTTTTTCTCACAATTCCGCTGTGAGCTGCGGAAGCCATCGCGATTGCCTGATGGATTCTTCCTGTAATTGCGGCAAGTTCGTCAGGATCGCTTATTCCTGAGTGTTTTTCGACTTCTCGGATTATCGAATCGGGTCTGACAACTTTCGGAATATTGATGTAAGATTCGCTTTTGAGAATAGAAAGCAGAGTTTTTTTATCCATTTTACTCCGTAAGTTTCCTTATAGTTTCCAAATTGTGGAAAATCGAAGAGTCAGTGTGTGCAGAAATTATGGCGGAAAGCTGTGCAGCGGCAGCATTGAGATCTTTATTCACAACCACAAAATCAAAATGAGGGTAATGCAAAATCTCGTTTTTAGCATTGTGAAGCCGCGTTTTTATAACTTCCGGGTCATCTGTCGCTCTCAGACGGAGCCTCGATTCAAGTTCTTCCATCGAAGGCGGCAGCACAAGAATCAGAACGGCCTCCTTCGGAAAGGCTTTTTTGATGTTTATCGCTCCCTGATAGTCGATGTCGCAGATAATGTCTTTACCAGAATCAAGCTGTTTCCGCAGGAAATCGAGAGGCGTTCCGTAGAAATTTCCGTGAACTTCAGCCCATTCGGCAAAAAGCCCCGCGTCTTTTTTTGCGAAAAACTCGTCTTTTGTGAGAAAAAAGTAGTCGATGCCATCAACTTCGTGTCCGCGCGGCTTTCTTGTCGTGCATGAAACCGATTCTGCAAGAAGAGGAAAATGTTCTTTCAGCAATCCGACCAAAGTGGTTTTGCCTGCGCCGGACGGGGCCGAAATAACAAAAATCTTGCCATGGTTGAGATAATTTGAGTCGTTCAAAGCAAACTCCGCGTCAATTTTCATAAAACTGACGGCATTATATAAGATTTTTATTTAATTTAAAGGAAAAATTGGCTGTCATGTTGAACGAATGTGAAACATCTCAAAGATTCTTCGTTTCACTCAGAATGACGGTAAAAGCTGTTTATAAAGAAATTTTATGAAGCGAGTTTTGTTTATTTCGACTTTTTCGCATAAATAAGATCGACGGCGTCACGGACAGTCTTGATGTTTTCCATATCCTTGTCGGAAATTTTCAGTTCGAAAACATTTTCAAGTTCCATGACGAAATCGGTGATGTCGATTGAATCAGCGTTGAGATCTTCCTGAAAACGGGTGTTTTCAGTTATTTCGATATTCTTTTTTACGACAAGTTTCTCTTTGGTCAACTTTATAACCTTTTCCAGAACTTCGTTTCTTTCCATTGTATCCCCCAAATTTCATAATACTCAAAAAACGACGCGCTGTTTTAACCGATATATCGGAATTGTCAAATTTAAGTCGAAACGGAGCTGAAGAGCGAATTATTCCACGGTCATTGTGGCGGTTATGCCGTAGTGGTCGGAAACGGAATATCTTGTTTTTGTCATTTCTTTCTCATTGAATTCGATGAATTCGTTGAGGAATATGCGGCTTGAAGAGAATTCGTATCCGTCTTTATTCATGAAAAAGATGTGGTCAGGAACAGAATCATGCGTTTCATCTGAAACAAAAGGATTGTCGGAACAGAGCGTGCAGTCGATATTTTCCTTGTAATCCACATCAAAATACGGGTCGTACCAGCCGTTTTCTTCAAGCAGGGCAACAGGTGCCGGATTGTTTTCGCGCATATTTCCTGCGGATATGTTTCCGTTGAAATCACCCAGAATTACACGCTGGACAACATCTTCCTTAACCGGAATAGCGAGAATCTGCTCAATCTGTGTCATCTGCTCGTCTTCCCAACTTTCACCGAAACCGTCGTATTCAGTTTCACTCAAAGGCGAGAGACCGGTGCAAATGACCTGTATTTTTCCAATACCATCTTTTTCTACAGTTGCCGCAACAGCAGTTCTCATTCTGCCATAAGATCTCAATTTTACAGGAGTTTTATCTGACATCGGAAGTTTGGATGCAAGAAGAATACCGCTGTTTCCGGAAAATTCATATTCGAGTCTTTTTGCCGGAATTCTTGTATCCTGCATACATGTTTCAAGAATTTCCTGATAATTCCCGTTCGCAATAGCTTCGATTCCGTTTCCCAACATGCAGTTTCTGCACTCTCCTGAAAGTTCAAGGAACGACTGCCAGCAGTTCTGCACGATGCAGGCCGCGTCATAATCAGAGCAGTTTGTCATAACGCATGAAATTATTGGCGAAAGATCTTCCATCGTGCATGACGCCGGTATTGTCTGTGCCTCGGTAAATTCAAGATCCTCGTCTTCATTGCTTGTCTTTGCATAAAGTGCGTAGTCGTAACCGTAGCTGTTCTTGAGCATATTGCGGACTTCATCAAGAACCTTGTCACCGTAAAGATCCTGAATACAGAGAATATCGCTCGAGTTTTCAGCCATAACACTCTTCATTTTCTTAAACCTTTTGACTTTGAAGGCAAGATCGTCGGTCATTTTTGCATTGAAAGTCGTAAGGGAAATCATGCGGTCACTTGTCTGAAAGCCTTCAATGCCGTTGCTGCATGCCGTGAACACAAAAAGTGTCAAGAGTATCGGAAAAACCGAAAACACGGAAAAAATCTTCATCTCTTCACCTTCCCAAATATAAAAATCAGTCATAATAAAGCGCTTTTACAATTTCGCTGAAAGTCGTAACACCGTCGGCAAGTTTTCTTATTGCCGATTCTTTCAAAGTCATCATCCCGTCCATAACCGCGTTGTTACGAAGTTCTTCAGTTGTCGCGCCGCTTGAAATGAGCGAGCGCATTTTTGCCGTTACCGGCATATATTCGACTATCGCAGTCCTTCCTTTGTATCCTGTGAAACGGCATTTGACACACCCTTCCGAATCGCGGATTTTGTAGGTGTGCTCAAGCGGAAGATGCAATGTTATCTTTTCTTCTTCTGTCATTTCACGGGTGAAAGCGCAGTGTGGACAGACTTTTCTGACAAGCCTCTGAGCAACAACGGCATTGAGAACACTTGCAATCAGAAAAGGTTCGACTCCCAGATCACCCAGTCTTTCAACAGCTGTTGCAGTATCGTTCGTGTGAAGCGTTGAAAGCACCAGATGCCCTGTCAATGCAGCTTGGACTGCATTCGCCGCGGTTTCCTTGTCGCGGATTTCGCCTATCATGACAATGTCGGGGTCCTGTCTTAAAATATGGCGCAACGCACTTGAAAAAGTGATTCCCGCCTTGACGTTGACACCCATCTGGTTGATTTCGTCAATTACGATTTCTATCGGGTCTTCGACAGAAATTATGTTGATGTCGGGAGAGGCCATCGTTTTCAAAGTCGAGTAGAGAGTTGTTGATTTACCGCTCCCCGTAGGACCGGTGACAAGCACCATTCCGTAGGATTTTTTCATCGCTTCTTCAAACGACTTCTTCTGTTCGTCTGTAAAACCTATGTTGCTGATATCTTTAATAAAATTACCTGATTCCAAAATTCTTAGAACCATTTTCTCGCCGCTTACTACAGGGATTGTGCTGGCACGGAGTTCTACTGTCTGGCCTGTTTCGGTAAGAACTTTGATTCTGCCGTCCTGCGGTCTTCTTTTTTCGGCAATATCCATCTTCGCAAGCATTTTGAGACGGCTCAGAAACGGAAGATGCGCCTCGGCCGGAAACGAGTAAATCGTGTGCAGAACACCGTCAAGCCTGAAACGGATGTGAGTTTCAGTCGGCTTCGGCTCGATATGAATATCGCTTGCCTCCTGCTCAATAGCGTATTTCAGCATATAGTCGACAGCATTGATGATGTGCTTGTCGTCCATATTCTTTGCCTGACCCAGACCAGTTAGGTTTTCAAGATTATTGAAGTTTTCCTTTGCATTATCGTCGGCAGCTGCTTTTATCGACTTGTTGAAACCGAAAAGGTCATCAATAGTTTTTTCGATCTCGCGCGCCGAAGCAACAACGGGAATTATATCGCAGCTGCTGCTCGTAGAAAGCTGGTCAATCAGATCCAGTCTGAACGGGTCAGCCATTGCAACCACAATGGAATCACCCTCTTTGTAAAGCGGAATCAGTCGGTTTATTCTGCCGTATTTCACACTTATCGTTTTGGTCGCTAGCTGTGAATCGATTTTAAGCGGATCAATAACCACATATTCGCAGCCGCTGCGCGCTGCAATCAGCTTAAGAATCTGTTCCTCGTCACATTTTACACCTTCATTGTCGCAGGCGAAAGAAACCAGTTCCGTCACAAAAGGCTCGCGGCGGAATTTGCCCTGATACATTGATTCATAGTAGTCGCGCCTTGATAAAATCAACTCTTTCTGACTTTTGTTTATCACCGAGTATTCTTCAAGCATATCAAGAAGAATCGGAACGGTAAGCTCTATTTTCATCACCACTCCTTTTTCAAAAAACGGAGAGTTTTACCATATACTAGAAAAACATCAATAAAATTAGATATTATTTTATTAGTGCTTTTGAATAAATATTGAAGAACTTTTCCGTTATGACTTCCCATGAAAAGTTGTCTTTCAAATGTTTTTGAGCATTTTCAATCAATTTTTCGCACAACATTTTATCTTCGGCGAGAGTTTTTATCGCATTGGAAAGTGCGCTTGAATCTTTTTGCGGAACTAAAATACCTGTTTCTCCGTCTTTGATTATATCGGGAATCCCGCCCACATTTGTTCCTATCAAAGGAATTGAGAAATTAGTAGCTTCTAGGAGAACGGTTCCCAGACCTTCGGTATAACCGGCATCGTCCACAATTGATGGAAGAATAAAAACATCTGCGTTTTGATAAAGCTCTTCAAGATGTTTCCCCGTCTGATAGCCATGAAAAACAACATTTTTTGGAGCAATCATTTCTAAATCTTCTCTTTCCGGGCCATCTCCGGCGATGTGAAGCTCGAAATTTTCAGAATCGAGATATTCCATTGCCTCAATGAGATATTTTGTCCCCTTCCACTCGATTAAACGTCCGACAAAAAGAAGGTTTGTCTTAGTTTTTTGCTCTTTTTTCTCAGTTGATTTGTTGGAAATATCGCCGATTCCGGCTCCCATGGGAATTATTTCGATATTTTTGTTCGGAATGATTTTTTCAACTTCGTTTTTCATGAAAGTCGAATTTACAGTGATAAAATCGGCCTGTTTCAGCATAAAATTGAAGATTTTTCTGAAAATCTGATTTTTTTTCGCCATATTCACTTCGCTTCCGTGGCATGTCATGACAAGCGGTTTTTTTGAAAAAAATTTCATCGCAATGCCGAAAAGGGCAAGCGGAAACGGAAAATGAACGTGAATAATGTCAAAATCATTTTTCCTTGAGTAAAAACATGCTGAAATTATTCCGAAAATCATGAAAAACGGCAGAACCAGAAAATAAAGTCTGTTGCTTTTCAGTTTTTCGGGAACTGACATGTCGTGGCTTAATTTTTCCCATTTTCTTAAAAAGTATCTGAAGCGGAAAACATTGATATTGTTGCTGATTTCACTTTTTCTTCCGCAGTATGACGAAGTGAAAATGTCGGTTTCAACGCCCTTATCTTTTAAAAGATTGATAAGACGGATTATCCACGGAATCAGAACATCGGAAGCGCTTCTCGGAAACGCAGTTGTGATTGAAACTACTTTCATCAGAAGATTTTTCCTCTTTTTCTGTAGCCGCGCCAGAATTTGTGCCATGTGTAGCGTACTCCGCCCTGGGTCAGATGCCACCAGAGTTTGGCGAATCTGTGACGAACGCGGTAATATTTCCCTGCAAAACTGTTTTCAGGCGGGAATCCGAATTTTTCAGCAAGCATTTTTTCATTAAGAATCGTCGTTTCATTCAGGTGGTCGTCCGGGCTTTTCTGGGTCGAAGTGCGTCTGAAAGCGGCAAGGAAGTCATTGATTTTATAGAAAGAATCGACTCCTTCCTGAAAAATGAAGCGGAAAATCATATCGTCATCCATCAGCATGTGCAGACTTTCATCATGCTGGCCGAATTTTTCATGGACGCTTTTTCTCCAGAACATCGTCTGGTTGTAGCAATCAAACCCTTCATAAGAAAAATGGGGAATTCTCGGTTTCGGTGCAGAATAGGTCTTGTCAATGACATTGTCGAATTCATCGATTTCGTACCAGTTGCCGTAGACAATTTTCTTGTCGGGGAATTTTTCAAAAACTTCCTGAACTTTTTTGAACGCACCCGGCATGTAGACATCGTCACTGTTCTGCCAGCCGAAAATGTCACCTGTCGCTTTTGCAAAACCTTTATTCAGTGCGTGGCTCTGTCCGCGGTCTTTCTCTGAAACCCAGTAGGCAATTTTGTCTTCGTATTTTTTGATGATTTCAACTGAATTGTCGGTTGAACCGCCGTCAATCACAATAATTTCGGTTTCAACTCCCTGATTTATGACAGAAAGAAGAGTCCGTTCCAGAAATTCTGCCTGATTGTAGCTCGGAATTACGATTGAAAATTTCATAAAATCTCCTTTTTTACCGCTTTTGTCGTTAATAACGATTCGCGCCGTCGGAATATCGAAATAACGATATTGCTGAATACCGACAAGAATCTGCGGCGCCTTAATTATATTCAAATTGCGAAAAAAAACGAGCGAAATCTTAATTTCTTGCAAAAAAAAGCGTGTTATGATACAAAAACAAGCTCTTTTGTTGAGAGGTTCAGTGTATGATTTCTGTAGAAGAAGCAGTCCGAAAGAACGACACGGTAATGAAAATCTTAAATTCTCTTTCAAAAGGAGCATCGTTCGGAGTCTCGATAGAAGGCGGTGAAAAGGTGATTGTTTCACGTGAAAAGTGCGGGATTTCGTTCCGTGAGTCAGGCGGAGATAAACCGGATTTTGTCGTTACTATGCACGAAGAAGTTTTCGAAAAGTTGTTTTCAGAATACACTTCAGCCTTAACGGTTCAGGATTTCCTTGCTTTTGCGGCAAAACTGCTTACTGACGAAAAGGAAAAAGTGGGTTTGGTCATTTACGCCAATTTTTTGAAGCTTACTCTTCACGGTTATCTTAAAATACTTCCTCTTGGCGGAACAACTTTTTTGAAAATTTTGAAAGATAACGGTGTCGGTTCGATTTTTGCGATAGAAAAAAAACTTGCAGCTTTTAGAAACAAATAATCAGGGGATTTATCATGGACAAAAGCCTTCTTATTTACGAATCCGATTCAGCAAATGCCGGAAATCTTTCGGCTCTTTTTGAACAATTCGGTTTTTCCGTTTTTGTTGCGGATTCCGAAGAAAAAGTTCAGGAAATTCTCGACAAAACAAAAATCAACGCATTTATAGTCCGTGCGGAAAATCCGGGAATGCAAGGCTTTATGCTCTGCAAAAAAATCAGAGCTCTGAGCCTTTATGCATCAAGGCCGATTCTCCTTATTTCGAGCAATGCGGATGAAGCGACTTTCGACAGACACAGAGAGTTTGACTACCATGCCGATTATTACCTCAAAATTCCGACCGACGACGAAACAATACTTGCCTCAATGAACGCGATTTATCCGTTTCTTGACGCTTTGGCGGCTGAAGAAAATGCGGCAGAGCTTGCAGATCTGAAGGGAAAACTTGCCGAAGATGCCGAAAAACTCGATTCGATGAACAAACAGGTTTTGGAAAATGAGGAGAAACTTCGCACTCAGGCAGAAAAGATTGCTGAACTTGAGAAAAATCTTTCTGATGCCTCAAAAATAGAAGAGGAAACGGGAGAACTCAAGGACGCTATCGTACAGAAAGGACTTCGCATCAAAAATCTTGAGGAACAGATTGCCGAACTTGAAGAAAAAGTAGCGGCTGCAGGAAACACTGCAAAAGAACGCGACGAACTTAAAAAACAGTTCGAAGCGGTTTCCGCTGAAAAAGAAAAAATTGCTGTCGAACTGAAAAAAGCACAGGACGAAAAGGCCGGAGTCGCTTCCAAACTTGAAGAAGCGGAAAAGAAAAACGGCGCTCTTGAAAAATCAGTCAAAGAGCTTGAAGCATCGCTCAAGAACTCTTTCAGCCAGCAGGATATTGACGATCTGAAGAAAAAAATCAACGAAGTCAAAGATCAGAACGATGTTCTTTCGGTTTACAACAAAGAAATGAAAGAGAGAGTTAAAAAGGCTGAAAACGATACGAAAGAAGCTCTTTCCGAAAAAGACAAATGCTTGAAATCTATGGAAGAATCCAGCAAATCAGCAACAGCTGAAAAAGAAAAACTCATTGAGTCACATAAAAAAGAAACCGAAGAACTGAAGAAAACTCTGGAAGCTGAAAAAGCCAAAACCGAAAAGAGCGCTTCCGAAGCGGCTGAACTTAAAAAAGCTGTTGAAACAGCGGAATCAGAAAAGAAAGCTGCTGAAAATTCACTGAAAAAAGCGGCTGATGAACTGGCAGAAAAAGCGCGTCTGCTGGAAGAAAAAGAAGCGGCTTTCAAAAAATCGTCGGAAGAATCTGCCGAACTTATCAAAAAGTCGGAAGCCGAAGCGGCAGAATTGAAGGAGACGATCTCGAATCTTACGATAATTGCTGATGAGTTTGAAAAAACCAGAGCAGACAAAGAAGAGCTTGAAAAAGCGTTCTTGATCCAGAAGAACGAAATCGAAGAACTTAAAGAGGCTGTTGCAAGAGCGGCAGAAATCACCGACCAGAATGACGAACTTGTCAAAGAAAACGAGTCTTTGAAGAGCAAAAATGCCGAAAAGCTCGACAGAATCAAGGATCTCAATGCTCAGATCGACAAACTGATGGAGACGAAAGAGGCTCTTGAAACGGCTCACACCGAAATAGAAACTCTCAAAAAGAGTGCAGAAGAAGCTGCTGGAAAAATCGAGGCTGCCGAAAAAGAAAAATCGGAACTTTCCTCAAAAGTCGCAGAGCTTGAAACCGAGATTGAAAAAATGAAGAAAGAGGCTGAAAAATTCAACGCTCTCAAAGAGCAGCTCAAGCACCTTGCAGGCGATTAGAGTCGCAATAACACCGAAAATTCTTGACTATAACACATTTTGAGTATAATTGCCGCGCTTTTCGTGCCGGGATGGTGGAATTGGCAGACACGCTAGATTCAGGTTCTAGTGGGGGCAACTCCGTGCAGGTTCAAGTCCTGTTCTCGGCACCACTTCTTAAATAAAATCCCGATAGTTTTTGTTGAAAAATTGATTTGGCAGATTGATTTTTTGACTTTTTTGCTGCTATTTCGGCAGATTTTTGAACATTTCCTGGATCGAGCCTACTGAACCGAGTATTCCGCTTGCTTCGTAAGGCATGTAAACGACTTTGTTGTCCTTGCCGGATGTGATCGAAGCGAGGGTTTCGATGTATTTGAGTGCGATTAGATACTGCGCCGGATCCATTTTCGTGTCTTTGATCGCGTCCGCAATAAGTTTGATCGATTCAGCTTCAGCTGTTGCGACTTTGATTTTTGCCGCAGCCTGACCTTCAGCTTCAAGAATGTTCGATTCCTTCATACCGGCAGCATAGTTGATGTTTTTCTGTTTTTCACCTTCAGATTCAAGGATTTTCGACTGTTTGTCAGCTTCAGCCGTAAGGATGGCAGCACGTTTGTCGCGCTCTGCACGCATCTGTTTTTCCATAGCGTTCTTGATGTCCTGCGGCGGGTTGATGTCCTGAATTTCGACGCGGTTGACTTTTACGCCCCATTTGTCGGTCGCTTCGTCAAGGATTTCGGTCATTTTCGAGTTTATATCGTCCCTGCTTGAGAGAGTGTGGTCGAGATCCATGTTTCCGATAATGTTTCTGAGAGTCGTTTTCGCGAGTTTTTCGATCGCGTCGGGAAGGTTCGAAATCTCGTACATTGCCTTGAACGGATCGGTGATCTGGTAGTAAAGAATGGCATCGATTTCGATTACGACGTTATCTTTCGTAATAACGTTCTGCTTCGGGAAGTCATGGACGGTTTCACGCAGATCGATGAAGGTCTGCTCAGTTGTTACCATGATTTTTCTGCCGTCGTAGAGCTGTTTCATGACTCTTGTTTCCATTTTGCGCGGCTTGTCGATAATAGGAACGATGATGTTAAAGCCGCTCTGAAGCGTGCAGTGATACTTTCCGAGTCTTTCAACGATGATGACTTTTGCCTGCGGAACGATTTTTGCCCCTTTTGCAATGATGATTACCGCAAATACGCAGATTACAGCGATTACCCAAACCATGTTTTCCTCCTAATTGTGAGATTTTACTATAACTTTTGCGCCGTCAACGGCGGTGATTTCAACTGTTTCGCCGATTTCGAAACTTGCCTCCTCGTTTTCGGGAAGGGCTGTCCAGACTTCGCTTCCGATTTTGACTTTTCCGGGAGTGTCAGCGGTTATTTTTACTGTGACTTTAGCCTTTTTCCCGATCATCGCGTTGGTGTTGGCCTCACGTTTTTCGGACGATTTGAAGAAGTATTTGAGGGCGAGAGGTCTGAAAAATATGCCTGCGATGACTGAAACGACTGCAAAAACGAGAATCTGCCATGTTGTTCCGGCTCCGAGAGCTGCAAGCGGAACTGCGGCAAGGGCGCCTATACCGAGAATTGCCACCCAGAAACCGGGAATAAAAATTTCAAGAATAAAAGCCGCGACTGCGACGATTACCCAGATCAGCCACGGTGTAAGAAGCAACTGTTCCATTTTATCCTCCTAATCCAGATTTACGATGATTGCATGAACTACCGGTTTTTTGTCGGTAAGTTCCGTCAGATAGTGGCGCACCATGATGCGTATATCCTCTTCGACGTCCTTCCAGATCGGTTCGTCAGCGAGTTCGTCGTGAAAGTAGTCTTCGATCATATCTTTTATTTCGCGCTCTATCTGCTTCATTTTTGCTGCATTCGCGATGCCTGCGGAAATTATTCTCGGAGCTGCCAGAAGCTCGTTCGAGAAGAAGTCGACAGTCATCATAACTGTCATGAAACCCGCTTTGGCAATACGTTTGCGCTCTTTTATGTTCTCGAAATCGATAAGATCCGATTCACCGTTAGAAACGACTTTTGTCGAAAGTTCAAAGGTGTGTGAAATGAAAGGGCGGCGTCCTTTTTTGAAGCAGAGCATGTCGCCGTCGCTGATTACGACCGAGCTGAAATCGTTCTTTTCGGCAAGTCTCGCGCTGAGATCCAGAAACCTTCTGTGACCGTGTACAGGCACGACGTAACGCGGATGAACGTCTTTAAAAGCCTGAACGATGTCATCCTGAAAAGCGTGTCCCGAAACGTGGATCTTGTCGGTGTTTTCGTAATATACGTCTGCCCCCTTTTCAATGAGCTTGTCTATCATCCTGCCGATCGAAAGTTCGTTTCCGGGAATGTTTTTCGAACTGAAGAAGATCGTGTCGCCGTAACGGATCGAAACCGATTTCATCATGTCGAGACTCATTCTCTTCATAACGCTGCGCGGTTCAGCCTGAGAACCTGTAACGATGAGGGTTATCTTGTTTTCGGGAACACGGTTTATCTTCGTCTGGTCGGTGAGGACAGATGCAGGAAGCTTGATGTGACCGAGCTCCGAAGCAATCTGCATATAAGTGTTTACGCTGCGCCCAAGAAGACCGACTGTTCTCCCTTTGAGAAGCGAAATATTGATGATGTTGCCGATTCGCGTCGTGTTTGAGGAAAATCCTGTCGCAATGACACGCCCCGGAGCGTTTTCGATGATGTCTGCTATGTTTCCGAGGATCGATTCTTCGCTTTCTGAATGCCCTTTGCGCTCGATATTCGTGCTGTCTGAAAGGAGGATGTCGATTTTTTCGGGGATCTTGCCGGTAAAAGGAGAGCCTTTGCCTGGTTCGTACTTAAAATCGCCGGTATGAAGAATCGTGTAGTCGCCGATTTTAATGACAAGCGCCTTCGCCTCGGGGATCGAGTGAGGGACATCGATCATATCGATAGTGAAATCTCCGAGTTTTATGGTTTCAGGATGTTTGTAGTTCAAAGTTCTGATGTTCTTTTTGTAAACCGCGAAACGGTCAATTCTTTCCGCCAGAACAAGTGCCGGAAAGTTCGTCATATAGACCGGAATATCAAATTCCTGCAGGAGATACGGCACGCCGCCGATATGATCTTCGTGGCCGTGGGTTATCACACAGCCGAGAAGATTTATCCCCAGTTCCTCGATGATATCGAAGTCCGGAATGAAAAAATCATCCTCCATAAAGTCGTCGTTGCCCGGAAAACCCATACCGCAGTCGATCATTATTGCGTCATTTCCGGCTTTGATAAGCATACAGTTTTTTCCGATTTCATTCAGTCCGCCGAGCGGCAGAATCTCGATTTGATCAAACATTATTCTCTCCGAAACAAAAAGCTGCCCGTTTATAGCATAAAAAGCGGATAAACAGAATATTTTACTTAAATATTTTTAATGAGGCGTCATCTTGAACGAATGTGAAAGATCTTTCGTCATGTTGAGGTTTGCCGAAACATCTAATAGATTCTTCGCTCATGCTCAGAATGACGGTCGTTTTTCCCTCGCCACAATGGAGAGGGATTAAGGGTGAGGTTTGCGTTATCCGACCGATATCACTTTGTATCCGTTGTCTTCGATAACTTTACGGACCGTTGTTTCATCGAAATTTTCCGAAAGTGTAAGAACGGCTTCGCCTTTTTCGTGGCTTACTTCAGCTGATTCGATGAAAGGAAGTTCTTCAAGCAGTTTTTTGACTCTCGCTTCGCAGTGCGGGCACATCATTCCTTCGATTTTTACTGTTTTTTTCATTTTTTCACTCCTTTTTTTACCAAAGTTTTCTAATATTTCCTTTTTCAGCTCATTTGCGTCAAACCCCTTTCGGATAATGGTTTTATCGTGTTTTGAGTCGTGGATTCTGAGCAGATTCAGTCTGAGTGCGTTCATGCAGACTGTGAAACTTGAAAGGCTCATTGCCGCAGCTCCTATCATCGGGTTCATTTTCCAGGCGGAAAGCCCTGCTGCAAGCGGAATGCAGACCATGTTGTAGAAAAACGCCCAGAAAAGGTTTTCATGGATATTTTTCAAAGTTTTGCGGCTGAGTCTTATAGCTGCCGCAGCATCAAGCAGCGAACTGTTCATAAGGACGATCTCGGCGCTGTCGATCGCGATATCGGTTCCGGCACCTATCGCAATGCCTGTATCGGCCTTTGCCAATGCGGGGGAATCGTTGATCCCGTCACCCACGAAAGCGACTTTTCCGTATTTTTGCAGCATGACGACCGCTTTTGCCTTTTCTTCGGGCAGGATTCCGGCGATAACCTCGTCAACTCCCGCTTCCGCGCCTATTGCCTTTGCCGTTTTTGCGTTGTCGCCCGTCAGCATTATTACTGAAAGTCCCATTTTGTGCATTTCTTCTATCGCTTTCGCCGAATCGGGCTTTATCTTATCGGCTACCGCGATGATCCCCAGAATTTTTTCGTTTTCACAGAAATAAAGCGGAGTTTTGCCTGCTTCGGCTAATGTTGATGCGGCTTTCACGAGGTTTTCGGGAAGAATTGCAAATTCTGAAATATATTTTTCGTTTCCACCGCGAAGGATTTTCTCTCCGATTTTTGCTTCGACGCCGTTTCCCGGCAGAATGCGGAAATCTGCTGAATCAAACGCCTTCAAACCAAGTGTTTCAGCCTTTTTGACGACAGCTTTTGAGAGAGGATGTTCGCTTTTTATTTCAAGCGAGAACGCTTTTTCAAGAAGTTCGTTTTCAGTGATTCCCGAAGCGGGAATAATGCCGGTAACTTCAGGCTTTCCCGAGGTTATGGTCCCTGTTTTGTCGAGCGCGACGATTGATGTTTTTCCGGCCGATTCGAGTGCTTCGCCGCTTTTGAAAAGTATTCCGTTTCTGGCTCCGACGCCGCTTCCGACCATTATCGCAACAGGTGTTGCCAGGCCTAAAGCGCAGGGGCACGAAATCACAAGGACAGAGATCGCCCTTGCCAAGGCGAAAGCAAGAGTTTCGCCTGCGATAAGCCAGCCGATGCAGACAACAAGAGCGATAAAAATTACAGCCGGAACGAAGTATGCCGAAACTTTGTCTGCGATCCTTGCGATGGGCGCTTTTGTCGCCGCGGCCTCGGAAACAAGTTTGATGATCTGCGCCAATGCGGTGTCTGAGCCCACTTTTGATGCTTTGCAGGTGAGATGCCCGGTCTGGTTTATAGTTGCCGCGCTGACATTCGAGCCAATGTTTTTGTCAACAGGAACCGATTCGCCCGTCAGAGCCGATTCGTCGACCGCGCTTGTTCCAGAAATGACGACTCCGTCAACCGGGATCTTTTCTCCGGGGCGCACGATGAAAACATCTCCGACTTTGACTTCTTCAGCTTTCACCTCGGTCTCAACGCCGTTTTTAAGAAGAATCGCCTTTGCCGGAGCAAGTTCGATGAGCCCTTTGAGAGCGTTTGTAGTTTTTCCTTTCGAAATTGCTTCAAGCATCTTTCCGACCGTTATCAATGCCGGGATCATCGCGGCCGATTCGAAGTAAAGCTGATTGTGATAAAGTTCCGCACATTCCGGATGGTCCGCAAAAATCAGGCAGAGCACATAAAAACTCCATCCGAAAGAGACACTTGATCCGAGCGCAACTAACGTATCCATATTCGGCGCGCCGTGAAAAACCGAGCGGAAACCGCTTGTGAAAAATTTGTGGTTTATAACCATAACGATTGCCGCAAGGATCATCTGGATCAAGGCAAGGTGTTTGTGCGAAAGCTCCTCGGGAAGCGGCAGACCCAGCATGTGGTGCCCCATCGTGATGTACATTAAAACAACGAGAAAAATCACGGATGAGAGCAGCCTTTTTTTGAGTTTCGGAGTTTCTGTATCGCTCAGAACATTGTCGTTTGAATCATTTTCTTTCGGTTTCGCGCCGTAACCCGCCTCTTGAACTGCTTTGATGACCGCTTCTTCAGATGCAGAACCTTCGACTCCCATCGAATTTGTGAGGAGACTCACGCTTACCGATTCAACTCCCTCGACTTTCGCCACAGCCTTTTCGACTCGCGCCTGACACGCTGCGCAGCTCATTCCTGTAACAGTGTATTGTTTCATGAAGACTCCGTTAAGCGTTCTGTTTCCGCAGTTCTTCCAGCAAAGATTCGCTTTTTTTGAATGAGTCCTGAAGCATATCAAGAAGTTCTGTTGTAGAATAAGTGATTTCCTCTTCTTTCAGGAAAGGATTCTTTATGTCGAGATTCCAGCCGTTTTCAGAGATTTTTTCTATAGGAACTTTCCAAGCATCATCGTTTTCGCTGCGGTTGTTCCACCATGCAAGAAGAGAAGCAAATTCAGATTTTTGAATCGGTTTTGTCTTGGAATACGACTTTTGTCCTTCCGGCAGTTTGTGTTCCCAATACCAGATTTCTTTCGTGGGTTCGCCTTTTGTGAAGAAGAGAAGATTTGTTGCCACGCTCGCATAAGGCTGGAAAACTGAATTCGGCAGCCGCACGATTGTGTGGATATTGCACTGATTCAAGAACTCTTCGCGGATTCTCTGCTTTACGCCGTCGCCGGTAAGGGAGCCATCGGGAAGAACGATAGCGGCGCGTCCGCCGTCACGCAGATAGCGCACCATCAGAAGCAGAAACAGATCAGCACTTTCTGTTGTTCTGAACTGAGCGGGATAGTTTGTTTCGACTCCGTCGGAAACGCTTGCGCCGAAGGGAGGATTTGCAAGGATAACATCAACACGGTCTTTTGCGCCGATGCTCGTATATTCACGGTTAAGGCTGTCTCCGTTCGTAACGTTCGGAACCTCGATGTCGTGCAGAATCAAGTTGGTGACGCAAAGCATGAAGGGTAGGGGCTTCAGCTCCTGTCCGCGTATTGTTTCTTCAAGAGTTTTCAAATCCTCGACGGAATGGACATCCTGTTTGCGTATATTTTCAATAGCACTCGTTAAAAATCCTCCGGTTCCGCATGCAGGATCAAGAACTTTTTCGCCAAGACGCGGATTCACTATCTCGGTCATAATTTCAGTGACGGCACGCGGTGTGTAAAATTCTCCGTAATTTCCGGCACTTTGCAAATCTCGCAGAAGACTTTCGTAAATATCGCCGAAAACATGGCGGTCATCGCTTGCATTGAAATCGATCTCGTTCAGTTTGTTCACAACCTGGCGGATTATGGTGCCGTTTTTCATGTAGTTGTTCGTTCCGGCAAAAATATCGCGCACAAGAACAGCCCGTTTGTTTATTCCCTCCGAACCCGAATAAACATCCAGATTCTGCAAGCCGGGGAAAAGTTTTCCGTCAACAAATTCTTTCATTGCATCGCCGGTGATTCCTTCGCTGTCTGACGCCCATGCTCGCCACTGCAAATCCGGCGGAATCACGGAAACATAGTCGTCATTCAAAAGTTCCAGTTCCGCATCTTTGTCGTCAAGAATCTTGAGTGTAATCATCCAGCCGAGCTGCTCAATTCTCTGCGCATCTCCGGAAACACCTGCATCCTTCCGCATGATGTTTTGCAAAGTCTTTATAATTCCTGCAATATTTGACATTTTTACTCCTTATTTCGAATTTACCTTGTCATTTAGCATGACATTTATTCCGACGTTTATACCGACATTTAATCCCTCTTTTATTCCCTCATTTAATCCCTCATTATGAGGTTTTGACGAATCAAGCAATGCTTTGTTCTGACTTTCTGACATTTATTGCTCCGGTTTTACTTTTCCTCAATCAACCTAATCAGTTCTTCTTTGTCAGGTAGAACAGTCTGATACTTGCTTGCAAAAATCTGGGAATTATCTTCGGGCAGAGTGATTTCTACGAGAGAATCTGATTTTTTCTTGCAGAGCACGATACCGATTGTCTTGTTTTCATGTTCGAGTTTTACAAAACGGTCGTAATAGTGGACATACATCAGCATCTGTCCCAAGTCCTGATGTGTCAGCTCGCCGATTTTCAAATCAACAAGAACAAAGCACTGTAAAATTCGATTGTAAAATACAAGGTCAACAAAAAAATGTTTTTCATCAAAAGTAAGTCGAACTTGCCGCCCGACAAAAGTATAACCCTTGCCAAGCTCCAGCAGGAAAGTTTCAAGCTTGTCTATCAGTTTATTTTCCAATTCGGATTCCGAATATTCTGCTTTTTCCGGCAGTCCGAGAAATTCCAAGACATACGGATCTTTTACAATATCGCTTGCAGACTGAATTATCTGTCCTTGTCTGGATAGTTCTTTTATTGCTTCCTTATCCTTGCTCAATGAAAGCCGCTCATAAAGTGCCGAATCAAACTGCCTTTTTAATTCGCGCAAGCTCCAATTGGAATTCTTTGATTCGATTTCATAAAACTTTCGTTCCTGGGGATTGTCAATTCTCATCAAGAAAAGATAATGAGACCAGCTCAAATTGAATTGGTCAGACACTGTCTGACTAATTGGAAGTTGTTTTGAATAAACAAGAAAAAAATCCCGCATCTGCTTTAAGTTTGTTACAGAAAATCCCTTGCCATACTGTGAAGTAAGTCTATCGGAAAGATTTTTAAGTACTTCCTTGCCGTATTCTGCGCGGGTCTTGCCGTTCTGCTCGTCCTCGACGATAATTCGCCCGATTTCAAAATAGGTCTTGACCATCGCAGTGTTTACTGTACTTGCTACAAAATTACGGCTCTGCTCCAATATTTCCGCAATTCTTGAATAAAGAGACGTTTCCTTGTTATTTACAAGTTCGTTTGCCATTTTTACTCCTTATTTTTTGGGGGTAGGGTTTCAAAACCCTTAATTTTATCATTTGTTTGTTGTATTTCATTCAAAATAGATTTGTCTATTTCCTGCATTTTTTCGATTTCATCGTGATAGTTAATAGGTTTCTCTGTACACGATTTTGCAAAACTTGCTATTGTTAAAATTATTGTTAATCCAGCCATTATTGTAGATATTATTGTAAGGAATTGACTCTTCTTGCTTAATGCAAGATTTTCTTTCGATAGTTTTTCATTTTCCTCATCGACTTTTTGTAAATGTTTAAAAATAGCGTATGAGGCTTTAATTTGTCCTGCCTGAGCGGGTTCACAAAAGTTACGAAATCTTAATGGTTGTATAATGCTGTCTGAGGTCAACCATTCTTGTTGCTCGCACATACGCCTTAAATTATGGAGTTCAGAGCATTCATTATATGACACGCATCTGCTTATTTTATACAGCTCCATTTGGTTGATATCAAATTTGGTTTGAAATACATCTGCACATTGTTTGTCGCAGATAAAATGAGTTTCTTCTCCTTCTTGAAATACATAGCAACCATGATTTATGGGGCGAGAACATATCTCGCATGTTTTGTCATCAATATCGAATTCTACTTCTGGTGAGTTACTTTCTTTATTTAAGGCTTCCTCAGCTGTTTGTTTATTGTTAACGCT
>Ga0265299_10002275_pt1 | contig 20047 bp, 18 predicted proteins | sample AusTroGonzalo_MG_4_FD_193485 | JGI IMG/M metagenome (GOLD analysis project Ga0265299, IMG submission 193485) | Bovine rumen microbial communities from tropical cattle in Woodstock, Queensland, Australia - Gonzalo_02 | ecosystem: Host-associated > Mammals > Digestive system > Stomach > Rumen ... | reverse complement strand
GCATCGATGAACCCGAATTGAAAGATTATCTCACAGAACAATACGCACAAACCATCACTCAGGTGGTGAACAAGTTCAAACCCAGCATCCTGATGATTGGCGCTACCACCATCGGTCGTGACCTCGGTCCCCGTTTGGCTGCCCGTCTCACCACTGGTCTCACCGCCGACTGCACCCGTTTGGAAATTTCCGAAGAGGGTGAGTTGATGATGACCCGTCCCGCTTTCGGCGGCAACTTGATGGCTACGATTATGTGTACTGAACACCGTCCGCAGATGTCCACCGTGCGTCCGGGCGTGATGCAGAAGATGCAGCGCGACGAGAACCGCAAGGGTAATGTCATCACCTTCAAACCCGAATTCGACAAGAGCAAGTTCCTCGTCCGCATGGTCGAGAACGTGAAAGTCGACAAGGGCAAAGTCGATATCACTGACGCGAAGGTGCTCGTCTCCGGTGGCCGCGGTGTCGGCTGCAAGGAAGGTTTCGAGAAACTGCAAGCTTTGGCAGACGTCTTCCCGAACGCGGAGGTTTCCTCTTCCCGTGCTATGGTGGATGCCGGCATCATCGATCACGACCGTCAGGTGGGTCAGACCGGCAAGACCGTGCGTCCGGACCTCTATTTCGCATTGGGTATCTCCGGTGCTATCCAGCACCTGGCCGGCATGGAGGAGTCCGATTTCATCGTGGCGGTCAACAAGGACAAGTTTGCACCTATTTTCTCCGTCGCTGACCTCGGCATCGTGTGCGACCTGAACAAGGTTGTGCCGCTGCTGACTGCGCGTTTGGCCTCCGAAATCGAGAAAAAATAACGAATTCCCCCTGTAGGGCTGCCGCAATGCGACAGCCCTACAATTATATAATATGATCGAGGTCAAAGAAATAGAGAAATCCTACGGCAGCCTCCAGGTCCTGAAAAAGGTCTCGCTGACGATAGAAAACAGCAAAGTGGTGACGATTGTTGGTCCTTCCGGGGCCGGCAAATCCACGTTGTTGCATATCATCGGCACCTTGGACAAGGCTGACAGAGGAGAGGTGGTGATTGACGGCGTGAATCTCAGCAGCCTTTCTGATGACAAGTTGTCGGAATTCCGCAACCAACACATCGGTTTTGTCTATCAGTTCCACCATCTTTTACCCGAGTTCACGGCGTTGGAGAATGTGGCTATGCCTGCACTCATCGCTGGAAAGAACCGGAAGGATTCCTTTAAGCGAGCGCAAGAACTGCTTGATTTCTTGAAACTTGGCGATAGGGTAGGGCACAAGCCCGCCCAATTGTCGGGTGGAGAGCAGCAGCGTGTTTCTGTGGCTCGGGCCCTGATGAACAACCCCGAGCTCATCCTCGCCGACGAGCCCTCCGGCAACCTCGATACGGATAATGCCCGCAAGCTCCACGACCTTTTCTTCGTCCTCCGCGACACCTTCAAACAGACCTTCATCATCGTCACGCACAACGAAGAGCTGGCGCAACTGTCGGATCGGAAGATTGTGCTGCAAGACGGAACAGTAATTAGCAGTTAGTAGTTAGTAGTTAGTAGTTATAACCCCAACTCCCTTTCTATTTTAGGAGGGGTGCCCGAAGGGCGGGGTAGTAATATAAAAACAACTTCCTTAAGCAGTCCCGGAGGGACAAAACGCACGAAGTGCAATTAACCCCACACAAGGCGTAAGCCGCAGTGTGGGGCGGAACGAAGCTCAAAGAGAAAACCCCCACACAAGCGACGAAGGAGTGCAGTGTGGGGCTTAACCCCAAAGAATATGAAACACCTTAAGAAACTAACCATCATCATCGCCGTCACCGCTTCCCTCCTCTTCGCAGGCGGGTGCGGCCTCGCGCAGCTTATCAACCTGATCAACTGCAAGTTCAGCCTGGCCAACATCAACAACATCACATGGGCGGGTATCAACTTAAGTAACATCAAAAGTATCAGCGACTTGCAATGGTCAGACCTGCAGAAGGCATATCAGGCTATCAAGAACAAGGATTTCAAGATTGGCTGCAACGTGAATGTCAATGCGAAGAATGAAACCAATCAGCCAGCCAAGCTGTGCGCCTATGACTACGACGTGTTCTTAGAGGGCTCCTCAATAGCACAGGGCAGCAGCGCGACGCAGACGACGGTCATCAATCCGCAGAGTACTGCGCTGATTCACGTTCCGTTGAGTATGGACCTGTACAGCATTTTCAAGAACGGCGATGCAAAGAATGTCATCAATCTCGCCCGAAACCTGATGGACTATGGCAACGGCACCGAATCAAATGTGAAGGTGAAGTTCACGCCCTACATCAACACTGCTAACGGCAAGGGCAAGGGTGCCAAATTGCCTACGATAACCTTAAATAAAACATTTCAGTAAAAACCAAAACGTATGATTCAAAGAGTTCAATCCATTTTTTTATTAGTTGCGACAATTGTTCCCATCGTGTTGATTTTAATTCCGTTGGGTTACGTGGATACCGATTTGGCGCGCTACGTCTATAATTCTATTTCCCTGAAGGAGATGTGTCCCGACGGCGTGTCGGTCATCCGGCTCTACTATCTGGCGTTCTGTCTCGCGTTGACGGCCGGACTTTCATGTTTTGCCATCTTCCGCTACAAAAACCGCGTGAAACAGATGCAGACCGTCTCGTTCACCATGATTATCTTCCTTATCACGCTGTTGCTGATTCTCTGGATTTGCCCGGACATCGTCTTCAAGAAGTTCTTCTCCGCAAGAATGGAGGACTTTATGTTTACGTTCAACACCGTGCCGCTGCTGATTCTTATCATTGTGGAGGCTCTGTGTTTGTTCCTGGCGAACCGTTTCATCAAGAAGGACGAGGAATTGGTGCGCTCCGCCGATAGGTTGCGCTAATCTTTTCGCATAGATAAACGAAAAACGGACGTTCCGAAGAAGGACGTCCGTTTTTTTTATCTGTTAGATCAGAGTAATGCGATTTTGTTCCTATTCGGGCTCGGTGCCATCGTGGCGACGGATGAAGTCCCATGCGATGTTGAAGCATTTCTCGTGCTTGAGGGGGTCTAAGTTGAACATATACAGGAGCTTGAAGTAAAAGACATGCGGCTCGTCCTCGAAGATGTGCAGTTCGAATGGAGCGGTCCCCAGTTCCTTCAGTCTGTCGGCAATGGGTTGCGAACCGTAGGCGTAGGGCAGTCCGGGGATGGAGAAGGCGTAGCCGGAGTCGGGCGGTAGGATGATGTCCTTTCCGCCGTGGATAAGACAGACCGGGGTTGTTTCGTCGGGATCAATCATGTCGGGACTGAAGATGCATCCCCAAAGCAGCACCGCACCAGCCACGGAGAATGTCTGTTTCATGGCGGCGGCGTTGCCGGTGGAGTGCAACGGAGGCAATTCCGGTTCGAGGAAGGTTTCGGAAGGCCGCTCGTCCTCGTCCATGTAGAGCGCGTGGAGGATGGCCACCGCCCCCGCAGATTGTCCGAGCAGGAAGATGCGGTTGGTGTCGATGCGATATTTGTCGGCGTTGGCCTTGAAGAAGCGCACCGCTGCGCTCACGTCTTGGGCGGCCATGTAACCGGTGCGTATGAGGCTCTTGGCGGAGAACTTGCGGGCGGGCATCAGCCGGTAGTCGATGGAAGCGGCGGCAATGCCCTCCTCTGCGAAGCGGTTGCACCATGCTACCATGTCCTCGTAGTCTCGCGATCCTGCCACGAAGCCACCTCCGAACATGGTGATGACCAACGGCCGCAGGGTGTCGGCGCGTCCCTCCGGCTCATAGAAGTCGAAGCAGAGCCGTCGCATCTTGTCCTCGCCGGGGTACTGTGCGTTGCAATAGGGGATGTTCCGTTGCACTCTCAGATGCTGCGCGACAGCGGAAATCGGCGACGCAAGCGCCAATAGTGTCACGATGACACCATAATATAGACAATCAGATTTTTTCATACCATTTTGACTTTGCTACGGAAGCGTATGGCAATAAGAAAAAAGTAGCTGGGGTTACGCCTGTTCCGCACCCTCTCCGGTCAAGATTTTCCGGAACAGCGGGTTGAAGGGTTCGGCCTCGGCAATTACCGGCACGTGTGTAACGGGGTGCTCGAACCACAACCTTCTGGCGTGCAGACAGATGGAAGCATCTGGCTCGGGCCGTTTCGCACCGTACTTGAGGTCCCCCTTGATGGGATGACCGATATGCGACAGCTGGACGCGGATTTGGTGATGGCGGCCGGTATGCAGCTCGACCTCCAACAGCGAGTAGCGTTCGGAATGCGCGATGACGGTGTAGTCGAGTTCGGCATATTGCCATCCTTCGGTCTCCTTGTCGTTGATGTAGGTCTTGTTACGCTCGGAGTTCTTGAACACCCAATTGACGAGCTTCTGCTGCTTCACTTCGGGAACACCCTCTACGATAGCCCAGTAAAACTTGTGCAATTGATGGTCTTTCAACAGTTTGCACATGCGGTCGAGCGACTTGGAGGTTCGGGCGTAGGCGATGATGCCGCTCACGGGCCGGTCGATGCGGTGGATGAGGCCGCAGAAGACGTTGCCCTCTTTCTGCTTCTGCACACGGATGTAATCGCGCACTTTTTCAAGAAGGGGGATTTCGCCCGTGTCGTCACCTTGCGACAGCTCTCCGGCAATCTTGTTCATGATGACCAGGTGGTTGTCTTCGTAGACGATGCGGCTGGCAAATTCTTCGCGGGTCTCAATATTGTTCTGACTCATTGGGGAATGTGTTCTCTTTCACGTCGGAAATGTAATGTTCGATGGCGCCCACGATTTCCTCGCTCAGGTTGAGATAGCGGCGGAGGAAACGCGGCGAGAACTGTTGCGTGATGCCCATCATGTCGTGGAAAACGAGTACCTGGCCGGAGGTGTGTTTGCCCGCGCCGATGCCGATGGTCGGGATTTCCAGACTTTCCGTCACCTCCTTGGCCAGCGAGGCGGGAATCTTCTCCAACACAAGACTGAAGCAGCCGTGTTCTTGCAACAGCAAGGCGTTTTTGCGGAGCTGGTCTGCCTCATCATCCGAGGTGGCGCGCACGGCGTAAGTACCGAACTTGTTGATGGATTGCGGGGTGAGACCGAGATGGCCCATCACGGGGATGCCGGCACTGAGGATGCGGTCTATGGATTCGATGACCTCTGCGCCGCCTTCCAGCTTGATGGCGTCCGCACCCGACTCCTTCATGATACGGACGGCGGAGTTCAAGGCCTCCTTGGAGTTGCCCTGATATGTGCCGAAAGGCATGTCGACGACCACGAGGGCGCGTTTCACGGCGCGCACCACCGAGGAGGCGTGGTAGATCATCTCGTTAAGCGTGATCGGCAGCGTGGTTTTGTAGCCAGCCATCACGTTGGCGGCTGAATCACCCACCAGAACCACGTCAATCTTCGCCATGTCCAAAAGCGTGGCGATGGAATAGTCGTAGGCTGTGAGCATGGCGATACGTTCGCCCTGCGATTTCATTTTCATCAAGGTATTGGTTGTCACCTTGGAGACGTCTGAGGATAAATACGCACTCATTATACCATAAGATTTTGCGGCGGCAAAGATACAAAATTTGACTGTGGAAAAAGCGTTGTGGGGAGGAATAAAAAAGGTTGCGTGTCATTACGCAACCTTCTTGTCTGTTGTGATCTGTACTGGATTTGAACCAGTGACCTCTTGCCTGTCAAGCAAGCGCTCTAAACCAACTGAGCTAACAGATCGTCTCTCAAAAGAACGGTGCAAAAATACACTTTTTTTGATATGCTTTGACGAAAAAAACACCTTATGTGATATTTTTCTTAATACACTGATATAGAGTTTTATACGGATGCTTTTTGGCGTTTTTCTTTTGATGGAGTTGAAAAAAGTACGCGCTCGGCATATAAAAAAACGCGCTCCAGAGCGTTCCGGGGCGCGTTTTGTGATGGTTGAACCAGCCTATTTCCGCAGTCCGAGAATCTCGCGGGCCTCGTCTGAGGTGGCGATGGGACGGCCGAGGAGCTTGGCCATGCGGACGACCTTATCGACCAGTTCGCCGTTGCTCTTGGCAAGAACGCCGCGTTCGAGATAGAGGTTGTCCTCGAAGCCGACGCGCACGTTGCCGCCCATGACGATGGTGGGGGCAGCCAAGGTGAAGGCGTGGCGACCGATGCCGGTGCTTGTCCAGGTGCTGCCGGCTGGGATGTTCTTCACGAGCCAGCAGAGGTTGTCAACCGTGGCGGGGGTGCAGCCGGGCACGCCGAGCACGAAGTTGAACTGCATGGGGGCGCCGGGCACCTCGCCCTTGCGGGCCATCGTCAGGATGGTGTCGAGGTGACCCATCTCGAAGCATTCGTATTCGGGTTTGATGCCGCGTTCCATCATGCGTTTGCCGAAAGCGCGCATGGTGGGCATCGTGTTGTCGAAAATCTCGTCGCCGAAGTTGCAGGTACCGCAGTCGAGGGTTGCCATCTCCGGAATCGGGGTGGTGTCGGTCGATTGCAGACGCTCGTCGGGGGTCATGCCCACGGCGCCTCCGGTGGAGGGGATGAGGATGACGTTCGGGCAGGCTTTGTAAATGGCGTCCTCGCATTCCTGGAAGCGGGCGCGGCTCTGCGTGGGCGTGCCGTCGTCCTCGCGCACGTGCAGGTGCACGATGGCGGCGCCGGCATCCACGGCCGACTTGGCCTCGCGCACAATCTCCTCAACGGTGTAAGGCACGGCCGGGTTCTGTTCTTTCGTTACTTCCGCACCGCAGATAGCAGCGGTTATGATCAGTTTTTCCATGTTTTTAGTTTAAGGTTTAAGGTTTAAGGTTTAGGGTTTAGGAGCTTAAGAGCTTAGGAGCTTAAGAGCTTAGGAGCTTAGGAGCTTAAGAGCTTAAGAGCTTAGGAGCTTAAGAGCTTAGGAGCTTAAGAGTTTAGGAGCTTAAGAGTTTAGGAGTTTAGGAGCTTAGGAGCTTAAGAGCTTAGGAGCTTAGAAGTTTAGTAAGCCTGTAAGCTTGTAAGCCTGTAAGCTTGTAAGCCTGTAAGCTTGTAAGCTTGTAAGCTTGTAAGCCTGTAAGCTTGTAAGCCTGTAAGCTTGTAAGCCTGTAAGCTTGTAAGCCTGTAAGCGTGTAAGCGTGTAAGCGTGTAAGCTAATTCTTCCGTTGGCATTGTTTCGGCACCACGCACGTACCTGACGCACGGCAGACGACGATGGGTTCTTCCAGCACGTCGGCGGCGGAGGCGCTGATGTCGGGACGCGGACGGACGACCTTGCGGGCCTCGAAGACCATCTTGCGGGAGGTGTTGCCCACCTTGGTAATTTCACCGACGGCCTCGATATAGTCGCCAGCATACACGGGAGCGAGGAACTCCACATTATCGTAGGCGCAGAACAGCCCTTCGTCGCCATCTTGCATGATGAGCAGTTCCGTGGCCACATCGCCGAATAGCGCGAGCATGTGGGCTCCATCCACCAGGTTACCACCGTAGTGCGCATCCTGTGAACTCATTCTCAAACGAATCATTGAGGTTTTCTTTTCTTCCATAATGTACTGTTTTTCAGTTTGTTTATTAAATTTGAATGTTAATTTCCGATTCGGCAAAGGTACATAAAAAACGAATATGAACGGAAAAACTACAAAAGGGTCACCTTGCAGGTCTCTTTCCCCACCTTAATGATGTACATCCCTTTGCGGTTGCCTAAGTTTAGCTTCAGCCGGTTCCCCCCTTTTTGCAGGAAAATATTTTGGCAGTAAACATAATTCCCATTCAAATCATATACGTCTATCGTCGTGATATTGCCCGTTTCCGATTTGACCGTGATGTTGATCGTCTCACCCGAAGGCACAGGATTGGGATAACAAGTTAATTCTGTGATACTGTCGTTGTTCAGAACAAAGAGATTACAAGTTTGCTGCCAGAACGTCTCTTCCCTGTCACGTAAAAATGCGTCAATGAGGTTGCATTGTTCCTCCCATTCTTCAAAACTTTGGGGAAATTGGAAACGTTCTACCTGATGACTGATTTCATCTTGCAGCTGGTTTATGGCTGAAGTGAGCTGGGGCTTGGTATTCTTGTAAGCCAGATTGTTGTGGATAAGCGATTTCAGCCGGTCGATAAATTTCTGATTGAACGTTTCGTTCTTCAACAAAGATCTGAAGAGTAGCGTGGAAGTGGCATTGGATGGCCAGACATCGTCGCTTACGTCTGTCGCTTGTTCATAGAAATCATAACTTGAATTTCCAAAACAGGCATCGCAATCAAAGAAAAACCACCGCCAGGGATACCCTTCAGCCTGCCAACATCTCATGTTGTTAGCAGGCCAATCGTAGTTTGAGGCGAAAATCTCCAGAATCTGATAGTCGATGAAATTGTCGATGTCGATGAGCTCTGACAGATGTCGGTATTCATTCTCATCAGACAAGTCTGCCGATCTCACAAAAGCCATCAGCTCGTTGAAATTCGTGTTGTCCCCCTCCTCGAAAAAACCTAACCAGCTGCTGATAATGTCTGGCGAGTCGGGATCGATGTTATAATGGTTTTCCAAATAACGTTCGTCAGGTTTCTCTTGAATAAAAAAGATTCCCCAATACTCGCCGTTGAGGAACAGCACCACAGGTCGTGTGGCCAAAACATCCAAGTTCAACTCTTTGGCCATGAAGTAGCTCAGGTAATTCTGCAGACCTGCTTCAGTCCATGCGGTCTTGAACGGCTTAAGAACTAAACGTTTGAAGTTATTAATATTGAGGTCGTCGAAAATCTTGTATTTGAATCGTTTTTTGCCATATTCCTCACGGGCATAGATTTTGAGACCTTTTTGCTGGTTTCGGCGGGCATTCCCTCCGTGCGTGCGCAATCCGGCCTGCTGGTTGAATCCAATCCCATTCTCTGCCGTGTAATACTCCACATTGCAGAGTCTCTCCCAATCCCGTCCCTCTTGGTAGTAGTTTCCGGTCCATAAAGAGTCTTGTGGGTCGAAATACGCCCCCGGCACCATAATGCCCGTGTCGTGGGCGAACAGCGACAGCGAGTCGGCGCAGATGGAAACGATGGGGAGACCATGCACGTCGCAGCCCAGCTCACCGATAAAGTAGGACTGTGTGGTCACCGGGGTGACGCGGTTGCCGTTGTTGTCGAAGGCGGCGGCGCGGATGACGATGCCTTTCGTCACGGAATCGGGGAGATAGAACTCATCATCCGGAGAGATGTGGATTTTGTAGATGTCTGAGCGAGATTTCAGGCTGTTGCTCAGCATGAATGGAGCCGAATAGAGCGCGGAATTCTTGTCTGGGGTGGCGCCATTCAACGTGTAGCGAATCTGGAGCGAACTGTTACTGCACGATATCGTTACGGGAAAAGCATCCGCATAAACCCCGCCTTTGGGTGAGATATGCACTTCGTTGTTCTGGGCAAAAAGGGCACCCGAGAACACCAGGAGAATGGCAAGAAAGAGTATGTGCTGATTACGCATAGAAGTTAACGGTCAACAGTCGATGGTCAGTGTTTCTGCGATGATTTCTGCTGCGTGGCCGTCGCCGTAAAGCTCAAAGGGGAACACGGGCGGCTGTTTGAGGAAAAACTGCACCGATTCCAGAATGTTTGCTGGTTCGGTGCCGACAACGTGGTTGTAGCCGCAATCCACCAGTTCTGTCCATTCCGTTTCGTTGCGCAACGTGACGCAGTGCTTACTCATGTAGTAGGCTTCTTTCTGCAGACCGCCGCTGTCGGTCATCACCAACGTGCAGTGTTTTAGCAGATAGAGCATCTCTAAGTAGCCCACCGGCTCGATGAACCGTATCGGCGATTTCTCCATGGAATAGCCGATGGCCTCCATGCTCTTGCGGGTGTGTGGGTGCAGCGGGCAGACCACGGGCATCCGGTTGCAAGTCAACTCCAATGCGGATAACAATTGCTTCAGTACTTGTGGGTTATCGACGTTCTCGGCACGGTGGAACGTGCAGAGGATGAAGAGGTCGGGCAGGGGAGTGGTGGTTGCTTTCATCTGTGGGGCGAAGCGAATGCTGGCATCCTTCATCACGTCTCCCGACATGATAATTCGGGAACCGTCGGATAGGCGCCCTTCGTTATGTAGCTGGTTGACAGCTGTTTCGGACGGACAGAAAAGTAAGTCGCTGATGCGGTCTGTGAGGATGCGGTTGATTTCCTCGGGCATGGCCTCGTTGTAGGAGCGCAGTCCCGCCTCCACGTGTGCGACGCGGAGGTGCAGCTTCTTGGCCGCGACCGCCCCCGCGAGGGTGGAATCGGTGTCGCCATAGACCAGCACCCAGTCGGGCCGCTCGTCCATCAGGATTTCTTCGATGCGTTCCATCATCCGGCCGGTGAGTGCGCCGTGCGGCAGCCCGTGGATGTCCAACTGGTAGGCGGGCTCGGGAATACGCATCTCTTCGAAGAAAAGCTGCGACATGTTGCGGTCGAAATGCTGTCCGGTGTGGATGATAACCTCTTGTATGCCATTGTGTTGCGACAATGCTTGCGACACGACCGACGCTTTGATGAACTGCGGTCGCGCTCCGAGTATAGTGACGATTTTTATGGGTTGACTGTTCAATATCTTCAGTTTAAAAGCGGCGCAAAGGTACAATTTTTTCGCTATGGGTCGAACGGTAGCTCGACACCGAAGAAATAGACTGGGCTTCTATTTTGCCACGCCCACCACGCTGGATCGGTTCGATCTCTTGTTCCGTTATGTTGAGTGTAAATGTGGTGACGGATTGGTTTGTGTGTGTTAAGTCGTGACCTTTATAATAATATGTAGAGACGTTGCGCGCAACGTCTCTACATAAATTGTTCAAGAAAAATCGATAGATTATTTCAGCACGCCAAGTTCCTTGCCGATCTTCGTGAAAGCGGCAATGCACTTGTCGAGGTGTTCGGGCTCGTGGGCGGCGGAAATCTGCACGCGGATACGGGCTTGGTCTTTCGGCACCACGGGATAGTAGAAACCGGTGACGTAGATGCCTTCCTCTTGCAGTTTGGCGGCCATCACTTGTGACAGCTTTGCGTCATAGAGCATCACGGCGCAGATTGCGGACTCGGTCGGCTTGATGTCGAAACCGGCGGCTTTCATCTTGGCGACGAAATACTCGGTGTTGCTGTGCAGCTTGTCTTGCAGCTCGTTGGTCTCGGACATGATGTCGACCATCTTGCAGCCAGCAGCAGCCACCATCGGAGGAATGGAGTTGGAGAAGAGGTACGGACGAGAGCGTTGACGCAGCATGTCGATGATCTCCTTCTTACCGGTGGTGAAACCGCCGATAGCGCCGCCGAAAGCCTTGCCGAGGGTGCCGGTGAGGATTTCGATTTTGCCGCGCAGGTTGTAACGCTCGGTCACGCCGCGGCCGGTCTTGCCCACCACGCCGGCGGAGTGGCTCTCGTCAACCATGACCATGGCGTCGTATTTCTGAGCCAGTTCGTAAATCTTGTCGAGCGGGCAGACGTTGCCGTCCATGCTGAACACGCCGTCGGTGACGATGATGCGGAAACGCTGAGCCTGGGCGGCTTTGAGTTGCTCTTCCAGATCAGCCATGTCGGCGTTTTTGTAACGATAGCGGACAGCCTTGCAGAGACGCACGCCGTCGATGATGGAAGCGTGGTTGAGGGCGTCGGAGATGATGGCGTCCTGGTCGGTGAGCAGGGGTTCGAAGACACCGCCGTTGGCGTCGAAGCAGGCTGCGTAGAGGATAGTGTCCTCAGTGCCGAAGAACTCGGCGATCTTTTTCTCCAGGGCCTTGTGCAGGTCGGAGCAGCCGCAGATGAAACGCACGGAGGCCATGCCGTAGCCGTGGGTGTCGAGGGCTTCCTTGGCGGCGGCGATCAGGCGCGCGTCGTTGGCGAGGCCCAGATAGTTGTTGGCGCAGAAGTTCAGCACTTTGCTGCCGTCCTGCAGCGTGATCTCACCGCTTTGCGGAGAGGCGATGATGCGTTCGTTCTTGTACAAGCCGGCTTGCTTGATGTCGGCCAGTTCCTTCTGAAGATGTTGTTGGAAATTGGTGTACATGATGGTTTATAGTTTATAGTTTATAGTTTATAGTTTATTGTTCAAAGTTCAAAGTTCAAAGTTCAAGGTGGGGCGAGCGGTTTTCGTTGGATGTATCGGATTTGAAAACGGTCGCAAAAGTACAATTTTTTTGTTCACATAAACGAAGAGACGCAAAATTTTGCGTCCCCCAAATTTTGCGTCTCTACACTGTCAAAACAGACAAGACCGATATCCTACACTACCGTCACGGCGGTGCCAGAGGCGGTGACCATCAACATGCCGTTGTTCTGGCCCAGCACCTCGTAGTCGATGTCGATGCCGACCACGGCGTTGGCGCCCTTTTCCGAGGCGCGGCTTGCCAGCTCCTGTAAAGCGGTCTCGCGGGCTTTCATCAGCTCGTCCTCGTAGGAACCGGACCGGCCGCCCACGATGTTGCGGAGACCCGCCAAAAAGTCCTTCACGAAATTGACGCCGGTGATGACCTCGCCGAAAACGATGCCGTGATAGTTCGTGATCTGTTTTCCTTCAATTGTTGGTGTGGTGGTTAAAATCATAACGGTTTAAATTTGGTTTGGGGTGCAAAAATACAATTTTTTAGGGTTAAGGGTTAATGGTTAAGGGTTAGTGGGGGAGGTGTATTTGGGGCAGGATGTCGTTTGTTCTATGGGACACCATCATTCTCCTGACAACATCAGTAACAGTAATACTTGATACAGGAATTCGCATTTCGCCTGCGCGAGGTTGGCTGACGATTGCATGTAGTTGTTCTTCGCCTCGTTGAAGGCGGTGCCGGTGGATTTGCCGGCCTCGTATAGGGCGGTCTCCAAGTCGAAGGCCTCTTTTGCGCTCGTCTCCGCCACTTGGCTGCTGGCGTACTTCTCCTTGGAAGCCACGGCGTTGAAATAGGCCTGCTGGATCTCCTTGTACAAGGTCTTCTTCACGTTTTCTGCCTGTATCTGCTGGCTTTCGAGCTGCAACTTGGCCATCCGCACGTTGTTGCGGGTCTCCAGCCGGTCGAAGATCGGCACGTTGAGGGAGATGCCCACATACGGGCTGAAGTTGTCGCGCAACTGCTCCCCGAAGCCTTTCGAGGTGCGCCCCAGCAATGCGTAATAGTCGGTGACCAGCCCGCCGTTCATGGACAGGGTAGGGTACCAGCCGCTCTTCGCCAGGGCGATGTTGGTCTTCGCGTAGTCGGTGCGGATCTCCTCGGCCTTGATGGCCGCCCGATGGCCCAACGCTTGCTGGTAGATTTGCTCCGGTAATGGCAACACGTCCGGTACCTCATTGTCGAGCTCCGGCTTCGCGATGACGAACCCCTCGGGCGATTCCAGCTCCAGCAGTTGGGTCATCTCCAACGTGGCCGCCACGAGGCTGTTGTGCGCCTGCGTGTAGGTGAGGCGGCTCTGCGCCAGAGTCGATTTGCGCGAGGAGACCTCCGCCGGCCCTATCTTGCCGAGCTCGTATAAGGCGGTCAGCCGCTCCACCTGCGCCGAATCGATGGCAATCTGCAATTTCGCGACCTCGCAGACCTCCATCTGGTAGAGAATCTGCATGTAAGCCTGCGTCACCGCGATGCGGATGTCCTCCTTCGCTTTGTCGTAGTCGGCGTTGGCGGCCTCCAGGTTCAGCTTCCCCATCTCGATGTTGTTCTTGACGCGCAACCCCGTGAACAGGTTCATGCTCCCGCCGATACCGAAGGAGGTGTTGGCGGTGTTGGAGCTGACGTAGGTGTTGTATTCGGAAAGTCCCCTGCCGAAGGAGAAACTCTGCGACGCGCTGGCCTGCACCGCCGGCCAGACGCTGTTCTTGGCCGTGTTCAGCTCGACCTCCCGCTGCGATTTCACCAGCTCGCTCTGCTTGACCGTCAGGTTGTGGTCGATGGCGTATTGCACGCAGGCGTCGAGGGTCCAGGGGGTGGGCTGGGCCGTTGTCTGGGTGATTGCGAGAAACATACATGCTGTTAGGAATGTTGCCAATCCCCACACTGCGCTCCTCCGTCGCTTATGTGGGGTTATTAGCACTTCGTGCGTCTTGCCCCTCCGGGGCTGCTCAAGGAATATGTCTATCATAACTACAGGGGCTTTTCGTTATAACTACTAACTACTAACTACTAACTGCTAACTACCCACGACTTTCGTGCCGCGGACCTTGTCGCCTTCCTTCAGCCCGCTCGTCACCACGATGTTGATGCCGTCGCTGAGACCGGTGGTGATGGCGCGGCGGTCGTAGCCGCCGGAGGCGTTCTTCACATAGACGAAGGTGGAGTCACCGGAGAATTCGAGAGCGCTCTCGGGGATGGCGAGGACATGCTCGGCACGTTCTAACACGAGCTCCGCGTTGGCACTGTAGCCGGAACGTATCTTGTTGTCCTGCTGCGGCTTCACGGCGGCACGGATCTCGAACTGGTTGGCGCCGTTGTTCTGCACGGCCTTCGGGGAGATGTACTCTAAAACGGCATCGAAGGAGTAGTTCTGCAACGCCCCGATGGTGATCTTCATGGGCATCCCTTCACGTAGGGTGCCCACCTCCGTTTCATCGACGTTCCCCTTGAAAATCAGGTCGTTCATGTCGGCGACGGTGGCCACGGTAGTGCCGTCGTTCAAGGTGTTGGCTTGGATGACGGAGTTGCCCACCTTGACAGGGATGTCGAGGATCAGACCCGAGATAGTGGAACGGATGAGCGTGGAACTGGACTTGGCGTTGGCGGAAGAGACACCGTCGCGGATGATCTCCAATGCGTCCTGTGCCGCCGACTTCTCCTCCCGTGCCTGATGCAAGGCCTGTGTCACCTGCTCGAATTCCTCGTTGCTGACCAACTTCTTGTCGTACAAGGCCTTCTCGCGGTCGTAGTTGGCCTTGGCCTGGTTGTAGTTGATGTCGGCCAGGCGCACGCGGCTCTGCGCGGCGCTCAGCGAGTTCATGTCGGGGATGACCTTGAGCTTGGCGATGACCTCGTTCTCCTTCACCTCTTGACCGGCCTCTTTGTACAATTCGGCGATGATGCCGTTGATCTGCGGCTTCACGGCGACCTCGTTGCGCGGCCCTATCTGTCCGGTGATCAGCGTTTTCCGGCTGATGTCCATGTAGACGACCTCATGCTCGTTGAAGACCTCCTTTTCGGGGCGCGACTTCTTGAAGAGGAACACGAAGGTTCCGATGAAGATGAGGGCGATTAGCAGCCCGATGGCGATTTTTAGTGTCTTTTTCATATATTGGAACTTTTCGTTTTAACTGCTAACTACTAACTGCTAACTACTAACTGGAAACTGCTCATTCGTCGCGCATGGCGTCCACGGGCTTGATGTGCATGGCGCGGTAGGCGGGGGCGATGCCGGCGAGGAGGCCGAGGAGCATCAGCAGGAGCAGGGCTGAGATGGCGGTGCCAAACTGGATCTGGAAGACGGCCTTGTGCTGGGTGATGACCTCGAAGAGGTTGAGGAGGAATACGGAGAAGACGATACCGGAGAGGCCCGCGACGGTGGTGAGGGTGATGCCTTCGAGGATGATCTGCGAGAGGATGTCGCGCGGGGTGGCCCCGATGGCGCGGCGGATGCCGATCTCCACCGTGCGCTCGCGCACGACCACCAGCATGATGTTGCTCACCCCGATGGCACCCGCCAACAACGTGCCGATGCCCACCAACCAAATCATGAAGTTGATGCCTCGGAACAGGTTGTCGATGATGCTGAACATCACCTCCATGTTGAGCATCCTGATGGCCTCCTTGTCGTCAGGAGCGATATAGTGCTGACGGGCAATCACTTGACGGATCCTGCCCTCCAACTCGTTCATGTTGACCCCAGGCCTTCCCACGGTACAAATCACGCCCACTACATCACCGCTGTTCATGATGTCGCTCATCACCGAGAAAGGTACGGTGATTTCGTCCTCGCTGTTGCCCCAGAGGTTGATGTTGGAGGTGCAGACATCCACGCCAATGACCTGGTAATAAACCCCTCCCACACAGATGTACTGTCCGCAAGGATTGTCGCCATTGGGGAACAGCGTTTTCCAGACACGTTCGCCAATGATGCAGACTTTCCGCTTATGTACTACATCGACCTGGTTGAGATAACGCCCGAACTTCAGACTGGGCGCCTGCACCTTGACGTAGTCGGCCTCTACCCCCTTGACGGAGCAGCTGGCGGTGAGTTCGTCGCGGGTGGCGGTAAGTCCCCATTCGGGCAGCAACGGGGTGACGACTTCCAACTCGGGCACCATCGTCTTCAACCGTTCGATGTCTTTGTGACGCAGATTCCAGCTCCGCCCCTCTTTGAATCCTTTGTACGGCTTGGTGGTCTCGTTCGCAGCAAGAACCACGGTGTTGGTGGCGAAACCCTCGAAGTTCTTCTCTAACAGCTGCTTGAGCCCGTTGCCGCCGCCGATGAGGAAGAGCAGCATGAAGAGTCCCCAGAAGATGCCGAAGCCCGTGAGGAAGCTGCGCCGCTTGTTTCGCGTCAGCGCGTCGAGGATTTCCCGGTATGTGTCGGTGTCGAATTTCATTTCAGTTTGTTTTCCCGACCCCACATTGCGCTCCTTTATCGCTTATGTGGGGTTAATTGCACTTCGTGCGTTTTGTCCCTCCGGGACTGCTTAAGGAATATCTTTCATTCTTCATTATTAATTGTCATTTAGGGCTTCGATGGGGCGGATGCGGGCGGCTTTCATCGCGGGGGAGATGCCGGCGAGGGTGCCCGCGACGACCAGTAGGATGGTGACGCCGAAGGAGATGCTGAGGCTGACGGTCGGGTTGACGAACACGTGGAAGGTTTCTCCGAAGAACTCCACCGAGGACTGTCCCACGGTGGCCTTCATCACCTCGCAGGCCACCATGCCAAGAAACATCCCGATATAGCCGAAAAACGCTGTGATAGAGACACTTTCGGCCAATATTAGCTTCATAATCTCCCACGGTGACGCGCCAATGGCCTTGCGGATGCCGAACTCGCGGGTGCGCTCCTTGACGGTAATCAGCATGATGTTGGAAACTCCTACAATGCCGCCCACTAACGTGAAGATGCCTAAAATCCACAACGCCGTGCGGATATAGTGCGTACCCTTGTTCATCTGCATGTTCTGCGTGAAACGGTTCCAAATCCAGATGGAACTCTCGTCGTCGGGTGCCGCTTTGTGCGCCCGGTTGAGGGCGGTACGGTAGGTCTTCTCGAACTGGTCGTTCTCCTCTTCCGTGGTCAGTCCATGGAACGAGAAGTTGATCTGGTCCACCCTGTTGATCTCATTCATAAGGACTTGCATGGTTGTGAAGGGTACGAAATCCTCCACCCGCTGCGCCGTGCGGTCGGTCTTATAGACGCCCACCACCATCCACGTGATGCCGCCGGCGGTTACCGTCTTGCCTATCAGGGAGACGTAATCTTCGCCGCCGTTCATCAGCTCGATGGCATGGGAAGCGGCCAGAACAATGGCCTTGCGTTTCAACCGAATGTCATTCTGGTTGATGAATCTGCCCTCTAACATCTCGATTTTGTTCATCTCCTGCAGAGTGGGGGAGCATCCGTTCAAATACGCCGATATATGGCGACCGTTAAATGCTAATGTGTAAGGACCTTTGAAGAGTTCTGGGGATACCTTTTCGACGTGCTCCGAGAAAAGAGCGCTTTGCGTGAGGACGATGTCCTGGTCGTTCAGTTCGATGCGGCGACCAGTCTGATAGCCGTTGGCGGGTTTGCTGGTGACCCCGCCGAACACCGCCATGGTGTTGGTGGCGAAGCGGTCGCCTTGGTTCATGAAAGCATTCATCAACCCGTTGCCTGCCCCAAGAAGCACAATCAGCATGAAGATGCCCCACGCCACTGCGAACCCCGTGAGGGCGGTGCGGAGCTTGTTGCGCCGGATAGACTCCCAAATTTCTGTCAGCAGGTCCTTCATAGCTACTTCATGATAGTTTCGGTCCCGAAAATGGAGGATTGGTGCTGCTCGTTGAGCGTCGTTTCCCCGATGATGCCGTCCTTGATGTGGATGATCTTGTCGGTGCAGTTGGCCACGCCGCTCTCGTGCGTCACCACGATGATGGTGACCTTTTCCGTGCGGTTGAGTTCCGTGAGCAGGTTCATCACCTCCACGGAGGTCTTGGAGTCGAGGGCGCCGGTAGGCTCGTCGGCGAGCAGGATGTGCGGATGCGTGATAAGTGCCCGAGCAATGGCTACCCGCTGCTTTTGTCCGCCCGAAAGTTCGTTGGGGTAATGCGTCGCCCAGTCCGTCAGCCCGAAACGCTCCAAGTAGGTCATGGCCAGTTCGTTGCGTTTCTTCCGACCCACCCCTTGGTAGTAGAGCGGCAACTCCACGTTCTCCACGGCCGTCTTGAAGTTAATGAGGTTGAAGGATTGGAACACAAAGCCGATCATCCGGTTGCGGTAGTGCGCCGCCTCTGTCTCACTCAGGCTCTTGATGAGCTTGCCGTCCAACCAGTACTCCCCTTCGTCGTAGTTGTCGAGGATGCCGAGGATGTTCAGCAGGGTCGATTTCCCCGAGCCGGACGCGCCCATGATGGAGACGAACTCGCCCTCGCCGATCCCGAGGTCGATGCCCTTCAGCACGTGCAGCGGCTGTCCGTTGTCGTAGGTCTTGTGGATGTTTCGTAGTTCTATTAACATTGTATTTTCCCTTTTCCGTCTCTCGGCCCCACATTGCGCTCCTTCGTCGCTTATGTGGGGTTAATTGCACTTCGTGCGTGTTGCCTCTTCGAGGCTGCTCAATGCCCCCACACTGCGGCTATCGCCTGGTGTGAGGTTATTAGTTCTGCCGAGCTTTTGTCCCTCCGGGACAACTCAATGAAGATTTTGTTATATACTATCAACTAACGTGTTTTCCGACTTTTTATTGCTGCTGATCTGCAATTTTATGCCCTTTTCGGGGTTGGTGTTGATGGTGATGTCGTAGGTGGCGTTTTCGTCGCGAAGCTCGTCCAGCACGGGGTTGATGATGCTGTCGAGTTCCGTGGTCCCGTAGTAACTGTCGATGCTGGAGCTGTCATTATCGTCGAACCAGCGTTCCCATTGTTCGCCAGTGCGTTCCAGACGTTTGCCGAGATCGTTCCGCTCGCTCACTTTGATGCCGAAGCCGATGATGCCGAAGAGGCTGAGCAGCCACACAGCCAGCAGGATCCAGCCGGCCCCTTTGTGCTTGGGCTCACCGCCGGCCGCACGCACGCACAGGATGGCGATGCCGATGACGGGACAGAGCAGGAAGAGGGCACAGCTGCCCAGCAGACCCATGTCGAGGGCGTTGCCGAAACTGCCGGGATCGTGGGTGAGCAAGGCCACGAACATCGCGATGAAGATGCCCAGCACGCCCAGCGCCAACGTGGCGCCGATGATGACTCCTAACACAATCAGACAGATTTTCAGGATTTTGCCGAAGGTGTTGGCGCCGTCACTGTGGACGACCGGATCCATTTGGAAGTTGTCGATGTTCTCTAATGTCGGCTCAATACCTTGCATCTCAAGGAATTGGGCTTTCGTTTTGGCCTCGGGCATGGCGATGAGCAGGACGAGATAGATAAGGATGCCCCAGCCGAGGCTGGCGAAGGCGAGAATGACGAACAGGATGCGCACGATGGCCGCATCGAGGTCGAAGTAGGCCGCCAGACCGCTCGCCACACCGCCCACCATGCGGTCGTTGCTGTTGCGGTAGAGCTTGCGCATCTTGCGCGGCTGCCGGGTCGTAGTCTTGCCAGTGGTTCCTGCCGTACTGTCGCTTGCGGAGGTGTCGGCGGTTGTCTGCCCCTCGTTGCTTTCGTCTTCAAACTGCTCGGGCTGGCCGATGACCTCTATAACCTCCTCCACATCGTTGATTTCCACCACGTTGCGGTTCTGGAGCTTGTAGGTCAGAAGCTCTGCCATGCGTTCTTCGATGTCGCGGATGATTTCCGCACGCTCCCCTTCGGGAAAACGTTTTTCAATGTTGCTGAGATACTGGCTCAGCCGGTCGCAGGCGTCCTCGTCGATGTTGAACACGAATCCGCCTAAATTGATTGTTACGGTCTTTTTCATATTACTAAGGATTTTTTTTATTTCTCTATACGCCCCACATTACGCTTCGCTTATGTGGGGTTATTTGCACTTCGTGCGTTTTGCCCCTTCGGGGCTGCTTAAGGAATTATGTCTTCCTCAT
>Ga0265299_10002271_pt1 | contig 20070 bp, 14 predicted proteins | sample AusTroGonzalo_MG_4_FD_193485 | JGI IMG/M metagenome (GOLD analysis project Ga0265299, IMG submission 193485) | Bovine rumen microbial communities from tropical cattle in Woodstock, Queensland, Australia - Gonzalo_02 | ecosystem: Host-associated > Mammals > Digestive system > Stomach > Rumen ... | reverse complement strand
TCCCTCTGGTGGTATTTCCACCAAATATCTGAATAAGCATTCAGTATTCGAGGATCATTATAAGGATTTGTTTGGTAATCTGTATCTTGATACGGAAAATGGCAGCAACGTGATTGTGAGTTATTGTGACTCAGTGGCTCAGAGCCATGCCAACGACACACTGGCCGTTGATGCTGTCGTAGCTATCCAGAAAACCAATTTCCTCACGAGTGAGTGTGAAGACGTTTGGCGTAAGACTTTCAGAGCAAATAAGTAAAGCGAGCATTTATATTGCGAGAGGCCTGTTTGGAAATCACCAAACAGGCCTCTCATTATTTCATTAAATAGACGTTCATTATATTTAGTCTATGAGCTCCTCTTCTTCCTCTGGTCTGTCTTCCTCGATAACCAGGTTGTCGATAATGAAGTTCTGGCGCTCCATGGTGTTCTTACCCATGTAGTATTCCAAGAGTTTCTGCACCTGGTCGGTCTTGTGGAGTGTGACCTGTTCAAGACGGATATCAGGACCGATGAAGCCGGCAAACTCCTCAGGTGATATCTCACCAAGTCCTTTGAATCGTGTAATCTCAGGATCAGGACCCAACTCGCGGATGGCATTCACACGCTCTTCCTCGCTATAGCAGTAGCGCACGATGAAGTCGCTCTTCTTGCCTTTGGCATCTTCTGCAGCCAGCACCTGCTTATTGCGAATCTTCGTGCGACGGTTGCGCACGCGGAACAGCGGGGTCTGCAGCACATAGACATGTCCCTCGCGAATCAGTTCTGGGAAGAACTGCAGGAAGAAGGTGATAATCAGCAGGCGGATATGCATACCGTCCACATCGGCATCGGTAGCCACAATCACCTTATTATATCTTAGTGTGTCCATGCCTTCCTCAATGTCGAGGGCTGCCTGGAGCAAATTGAACTCCTCGTTCTCATAGACCACCTTTTTCGTCAGGCCAAAGGTGTTCAGGGGCTTTCCTCGCAGAGAGAAGACGGCCTGGGTGTTCACGTCGCGACTCTTGGTGATAGAACCACTGGCAGAGTCACCCTCAGTAATAAAGATGCTTGATTCCTCCTTACGATCGTTCTTGGTGTCGCTGTAGTGAATGCGACAGTCGCGCAACTTACGGTTGTGGAGGTTGGCCTTCTTGGCACGCTCACGCGCCAGTTTGGTGACGCCAGCCATCGCCTTGCGCTCTTTCTCACTCTCCTGAATCTTCTGCATCATCACCTCTGCCACATCGGTATTCTTGTGCAGGTAGTTGTCCACCTCAGTCTTGATGAAGTCGCCCACATATTTATTGATAGAAGGTGGCATGGGGTGGTCGGCATCTACCTGTGCCGGAGCAGGAGCCATAGTGAGTGAGCCCAACTTGATCTTTGTTTGGCTCTCAAACATCGGTTCCTCTACGTTCAGGGCGATAGCAGCCACGATACCTGTGCGGATGTCACCATATTCAAAGTTCTTCTGAAAGAACTCCTTGATGGTCTTGGCGATATGTTCCTTGAAGGCGCTCTGGTGCGTACCACCCTGTGTGGTGTGCTGACCATTGACGAACGAGTAGTACTCCTCACCATACTGGTTGGCATGGGTGAAAGCAATCTCGATATCCTCGCCCTGTAGGTGGATGATGGGGTAGAGGGCATCCGCACTCATGCGGTCTTTCAGCAGGTCTTCCAGGCCACGGCGGCTCAGGATGCGTCGGCCGTTATACATGATGGCCAGTCCAGTGTTCAGGTAGGTATAGTTGCGGAGCATGTTCTCCACAATATCATTATGGAACTGATAGTTGATAAACAACGTGTTATCGGGTTCGAAATAGATATACGTACCGTTCTCGTCATCCGTAGGCTCTGTGGTATCGGTTATCAGTTTTCCTTTCTCGAATGTAGCCTTGCGCACCTGACCGTCACGATATGAGTGAACCTCGAAATGACTGCTCAGTGCGTTGACGGCTTTCACACCGACACCATTCAGACCGATAGACTTCTTAAAAGCTTTCGAGTCATACTTACCACCTGTGTTCAGCACGCTGACAGCCTCAATCATCTTACCCTGTGGGATGCCTCGGCCATAGTCGCGTACAGAGACGCGGAGGTTGTCGTCCACATTGATTTCAATGCGGTCGCCAGCCTTCATTTTGAACTCGTCGATAGAGTTGTCGATAACCTCCTTTAGCAGCACGTAGATACCGTCTTCTGCCAGAGAACCATCGCCTAATCGGCCGATATACATACCAGGGCGCAAGCGGATGTGCTCCGTGCCACTGAGGGTGCGGATGTTGTCGTCGGTGTATGAAGCCTCACCCCCGACCCCTCTCTCGGGGGAGAGGGGAGTGGTTAGTTTTTCTGATTCGAGATCATTCATCATTCGTCCTCCGTATTTGATAATTCTTCTTTTATGTTATATTGAGGCTTTTCTTATAGCACCTCCTCCTCTTATGCTGCTCGTGGTCAAAGTACATCCACTGGCTCTGCACCTTACCATTGGCTTCCATCTCCACATGTGTCTCGCCCCATTTGAAACCATACTTCTGATAGATGGGGATGAGGTCGTAGAACAGCAGGGCGTTGGCACCCTTGGCGCGATATTCGGGCAGTACGCCAATGAGCAGACAATCAACGATGTCTGTCTTCTTGAACTTCAGGGCGCGGATGATATGCCACCAGCCGAAAGGCCACAGACGACCATTGCGGCATTTCTGTAAAGCTCTTGACAGCGAGGGGATGGTGATGCCTACGCCGATACAGTCATGATTAGGCGTGTTCCAGTCCTCGATGACGCAGAGCAGGTCTAGTTCCACAAACTTAAAGTACATATCCACGTACTCGTCCATCTGCTTCTCCGACATCTCAGAATAGCCATAGAGGTGACCAAAGGTCTTGTTGATAACCTCAAAGACACGGTGACCATATTTCTCAGGACCGAAGATATCCTTTTTCTTCAGTTTCCTGACGTGCAGGTTGTAGCGCTCCATGGTCAGCTCTGCCACGCGTTTCATCTTATCGGGCATGCCGCTCTCAGGCACAAAGACTTTGTATTCTACGTAGTCGTTATCTTTCTCGTAGCCCTCCATCTGTTCCATCAGACGGGGATAGTATTCATAATTATACAGGGTGGCCATTGTGCCGAGTTGGTCGAAACCATGGGTCAACATACCCTCTGGGTCCATATCCGTGAAGCCAAGCGGACCGATGATTTCTTTCATGCCCTTCTCTTTGCCGTATTCTTCTACGGCATTCAGCAGAGCACGCATCACCTCCACATCATCGATGAGGTCCAACCAACCAAAACGGACGCATGGGCGCTGCCACTGTTTGTTATAGCGATGATTGATGATGGCTGCCACACGGCCTACAACTTTTCCATCGCGATAAGCCAGAAAATATTCAGCCTCACAGAAATCGAAGGCAGAATTCTTGTCGCGGCTCAGTGTATGTACTTCATCTCTGTACAGATTTGGTGCATCAAATTGATTTCCACGATACAGATCATAATGCAACTGAATAAAGGTGTCAAGACCGCGCTTGTCGGTCACACGCTTAATTTCTATAAGTGACATTTTTATGGTTTTTTGTTAAATAATGCACAAAGGTAGCAATTTTTCGTGATATATCAACATAAAGAAAGGATTTTTAGCAACTTTTCTTGCCATTTCAAGATTATTTATTATCTTTGCACGCAGAAATTTAATTTTAACAAACCTATAGAGTAATGAAAACCAAGAACCTATTGACTGCAGCTGTTGCGCTGCTGATGGTTGGTGCCGCACAGGCTCAGACCAACACATGGACCTCGTATTCCTTTATTGAAGCACAGGGTGGTGTGCAGTTGACCTCCACCGATGCTCCTATGGACAAACTGATTACGCCTACGGCAGCTCTGTCGTTTGGTCATTATTTCACTCCCGTTGTCGGTGCCCGTCTGCATGTCAACGCCTGGCAGTCGAAGAGTGGTCTGACAGCTACTGATCAGTATTACAAGTGGAAGTATGTGACTCCCGATCTGGATCTGTTGGTGAACCTGACGAATCTGTTTAGCAAGGGTTCTGACCACGCTCTGAATGTGATTCTTCTGGGTGGTGTTGGTTTGAACTACGCTTGGGATAATGATGAACTGAAGGCTTTGAACTTGCCTGCTAACACAATGCCTTTAGCATGGGATAAGAACCGTCTGAGTCATAACCTGCGTGCAGGTCTGCGTCTGGAGACCAATCAGGCTAAGCCCTTTGGCGTGTCTCTGGAAGTCAATGCCAACTCTTTGGACGACCGTTTCAACTCAAAGACCAATGATGCTGACGACTGGATGTTCACCGCTATGCTGGGTCTGAATTTCCGTCTCGGTCAGAAGAAGGCAGCTCCTAAGTATATCACAAAGACCATTGAGGTAGTTGATACTGTTTGGGTTGACGAGCCTACTACCATCAAGGTGATGGAGAAGCAACCTAAGAGCAAGACTGAGATGAAGAAGATGAATATGAACGAGACCATTTTCTTCAATATCCGTGAGAGTGATGCTAATGTTGCCAGCGGTATTGATGAGGCTATCAAGAAGGTGGCCGACCTGATGAAGAGCAGCGAGGACGCTACATTCACCGTTACAGGTTATGCAGACAAGGGCACTGGTAGTGCAGCTATCAACAAGAAGTATGCTAAGCAGCGTGCTGAGAGCGTAACAGCTAAGCTGATTAAGGATCACGGACTCGATGCTAAGCGTATCAAGACCGACTCAAAGGGTGACACCGTTCAGCCATTCGATGAGAACGACAAGAACCGTTGCGTTATCGTGACTGGTGAAGGCACATTCAAGGTTACCACTACCGAGATGGTTGAGGTAGAGGTTGAGAAGCAGAGCACCAAGAAGGTGATGCAGACCAAGACCCGTGAGGTGCAAATCCAGGAAGAGGTGAAGTAAACAATAACGATTTATAGGTGCTGACAGATGATCAGCACCTTTTTTTCTTCTGCGAGGGTGGTGGCGAATATATAGTCGTTGCCACCCTCGCTTATTTTCAGGCGCTTACGTAGGTCTGCAACGGACATTGGGAAGTTACGCACGGCGATATTCGCCTGACGGATATCTTTCAGTGCCAGCTTCAGGTCTTTTTTGTTCATCGAGGTGACAGCGGTGATGCGGAACTGTCTTCCTGGGAAATCTGCTATCTCCTTCTCTGAGGCAAACAGGTGACTGTTGGGTGCCAGTTGGCTGACTCCAAAAGCCTGCTCAACCTCTGCAAAACAACCTGCCTTCATGATAGAGGCGTTGGGCTCGTACAAGAAATGAGAAATGAGAGATGGGGAATGAGGAATGGGGAATGTGGAATGAGAAATGGGTGATGCAGGAATCTTGAACTGCTGCATAGAACCATCGGAATTGAAGTTGACACAATGAAGCGTGTATCCTTTATCTTCGGTTGAGCGTCTCTTTTCTCCATTCTCTAATACCAAGAGCAATTCCTTGCATTCATTCTGTATAGATACGATGTGCACCTCCTTGACATGCTCTTCTCCCAGGTCGTTGATAGCCTTATGCCAATCGAGCATGGGCGATAGTTTCAGCATGACGATATCAGCTTTCTCCAGCAGTTCATCTTTTATCTCCAGCACGTTCGGCGTACAGTCGCCGATGCCATAGGTGCGTGCCCCATGATCATCCCTGCGTGCAGGGTCCATGAAAATCATTGATACGTGATTGATGCGATGTAGCACTTCCAGTCCGTCCTCGTTCAGGCATTTTGCTTTAGGTGCTAAAATCTTCATGTTTGCCGATGATATAGCAAACAGCTCACTATTCCGTTCTACGTATATCGCCTCGTCAAACGCTTGGCTCATAAATGCGAAATCCACCCCAAAGCCGCCAGTGAGATCTAAGAGGTTTGAGGTTTGAGATTTCAGGTTTGAGGTTTGGGATTTCAGGTTTGAGTTTTGGGATAAAAGTCGTTGGCAGATGCCTGCCTTATAACGTGCTGTCTGCTCACTGGAGCATTGCTCCATATTCAGGTGTGGTGGATAGATAATCCCGTCGAGAGCTGCCCATGATGGCAACTTCCGACGGGCGGTTTGTCGTCCCGCTATCTGACGCAGCACGGTGTCAAAGTCTATCTCTTTGTCACGGCAGCCTTTGAGTGCCAGTTGACGTACGTCAGCATCGAGATTCTTCTTAATGAAATCGCGGGTTTTATCGTTCATTTACTTCAGTATCACCTTTTTTCCATCGACAATATACAAACCCTTCTTGGGGGTCTCTACACGGCGTCCCTGAAGGTCGTAGGTTTGAGGTTTGAGATTAGAGGTTTGAGGTTTGAGATTTGTGATGCCTGAGGGATCGTAGATAGCCAGCGTCACCTTCACAGAGAGCATCCTGATATGATTAGCAGCAGCACCAAATGTTACGCTGTTGGCCAGTCCTGTCCATGTGTAGCCATCGATGGCGCCACCACCATTCAGGAGCAATAGTTCCTTACTGCTATCCTTGGTGACAAACTCCAGTTTCACCATCTCGCCACTGCCAGACTCCACTTTCAGTTCATTACCACCATACATACGAATCTGTTCGCTGTTGCAGTACATATTAGCACTAGACCCCAGAGAGTATGTGATAGTGATACCGTTCTCGCTACCTGTCAGCACATCTGCGCCATTGCTGGGTCTTGAACCCGTCCAGTTGACACCAAAGAAAGTGTTGTTCAGCGCAATCTCACCATCTACGGGAGGTTCGTCGCCACCAGTCTCGATGACATACGTAGCCGTTGTCGTGGTGCTATACATACCATCCAGATAGGCCACAGCCTTGATGGTGGTGGTCTCCGTCAGATTAATGCCGTCGGCGGTGTAGCGTGTACTGTTGACAGATGGTTCTGTGCCGTCGAGTGTGTAGTAGATACTAGCCCCTGTTGTGGAGCATGAAAGCGTTACGTTCACCGCATTCTTATATGTGCCAGCCATGGGCGAGAACACAGGATCTTCCACACGATTGGGGTCGGGAGGTATGATAGTACCGCCAGTGCCGTTATAGTTGTCATAGCTGAACGCCACCTCTTTCTTACTGCCCCATACGTAATCCTCCAGACCGGGATAATCTACAAACGGGTTGCGGTTGCCCTGCACTTCCTGTACGGCATTGTTGCGAGCCGTCTCAACAGCATCTACAGGGTCGTTTTTGGACCAGCGCATCATCATATCCATGCACCAGGCATCTAGCCCCTGATACTTGTCTGATGAGAAGACCTGCGTGGCACTGCCTTTTGTCCAGTTGGTGAAACGGTCCTCGTAGCAGGTCACCATATAGAAATAGATACGGGCGATGTCGCCTTTGATCTCGTCGTTGGGCTCAAACACCGTGCCAGAGTAACCAGGTGTCTTACAAGAGCCCAGTTTTGAGTAGCTGTTATTTGAAGCGTAGGTGACGTTGCCCACCTCGCCGAAAGGAAAGCTGCTACGGCGATTGTTGACGTAACAGTCTGTAGGGAACACATGCACGATGTCCGATTTCATTGGACTTGCTTCGCTGAACCAACTCTGTGGAACGGAGTGTTCGCGGTTCCACCCAGCCCCTTCACTGGCGTTGCCGTTGCGGTCGTTCCATGTATAATTCGTCGCATTCGAATACCAGTCACGTATTTTCCCGTCAGTACGTGTGTCGGTCTTATGGTAGGCATCAATCAGTCCGTTGTAGCTCACCACATCGGGGTTCTTGATAATATTAAAAAGTGCTGTTTTCAGGGCTTCGCCTTTTTTGCCATTGGCTGCCTGATAGTAAGTACCTGAGTTGTTGGGCCCTTGTGCCCAGATGCTGGCAACGCATAGTGTCAGCAGAAGAGTTAGTGAAAATGTTGTTTTTTTCATAATATGGTTACAAAATCAATCTTTTCCCGTTCTTGATATAGACACCCTTTGTCAGGTTGTTGACGTTAATGCGTCTGCCTGAAATGGTATAGGTGCCTTTGTGTTGTGTGTCATGGTTGTTGATGGATTGGATGCCTGTTGGCGAGGCAACGGTAATCTTCACCTTGGCTATCTGAATGTGCTTGTTGGCATTCGCCTCCGGCCAACTGCTGGTATAGGTCGATGTGAACATCACCTCGCTGGCTTGTCCTCGCCAAGTGTTACCCTCCATCTGTCCTGTCAGTGGAATCAGTTCTTTGTCGTCGGCCTTGGCAGGAATCGTGAACTCAATACTGGTTATCTCGTTTTTGTGGGCCCTAAAGGTTAGCACGTTCTTGTTGTACAGACGGATATGTGTGGAGTCGCTATACAACTTACTGCCCTCGATGCCATAAGAGAGGATGATATCTATGCCGTTCTGACTGGCAACCAGCGGTGTGCGGGTATAGTAATTGCGCATGTTCTTATTACCGGTCCAATCCACGCCGAAAGTTTTCTCATTCATGATAATCTCACAGTTTGTAGCCGGTTCTCCTTCGTTGGGCGTATCGCCACCGTAGTTGAATGCCACTTCTTTCTTGCTGCCCCAGATATAATCCTCTAGTCCGGGATAGTCAACAAAGGGGTTGCGGTTGCCCTGCAATTGATAGATAGCCTCGTTGCGGTCTATCTCTTTTTGGCTCACGGGGTCTTCCTTGGCCCATCGCATCAGCATGTCGAAAGCCCACTGTGCAAAAGGCTGATAGCCGTCTTCGCTCTCAGCGTCAAACATATCACTGGTCCAAGTGCCAGCCAGAGGTTCGTAGCAGGTGACCATATAGAAGTAGATACGTGCCAAGTCGCCCTTGTACTCGTTGTTGGGCTCAAACACACGAGCGCTTGAGGCCTTTGTCCCCAAGTATTCCTTCCATCCCTGTGTGCCGCATCCACCCTTCTTGCTCTGTTTGCTGAAGCCATTAGCCGACTGCCAGTCCACTTTTGCTGAGTCAGTAATCTCGCCGTAGGCATTATTCGAGCGTTTGTTGTTCACCGTGCCGTCTGTAGGTATTACGTGCACGATATCCGAATACATCGGTTTCACGTCCGCATAGGTCAGTCCGCTACTGTTTCTCTCCGTGGGGTTAAACCAGCTCTTGGGCATGGAGTGCTCGCGCTGGAATCCACTGACGCCCTCGATGGAGTTTTTATGTGTGGGGAAGTCGATCCTATAGCGCGAGATATCAGAATACATATCCCAGATGATGAGGCTGTCGCCCATGGGTCGTGCATCAGAAATCTTATACGCGTTCCACAGGGAGTCGTAGTGTACCACGTCCGGATTCTTCAGAATCTGATAAAGTGCTGTCTTTAGCTCAGCACCTTTCTTTCCGTTGGCTTGAAAATAGTAATAGCCCGTGTTGGCAGGTGCCTGTGCATAGGCCATGCCAACGACCATCATCATGAGTGCTAAAACAATAAGGCTTTTTTTCATACGTATGGATTTTGAAGACGATGCAAATTTAAGCATTTATTTGTAAATAGCGAAATAAATGCATAAAAAACTAAAATATACAAGTAATTTGAAACATATACGAAAATAATTATGAAATATTTATCATACCTTTGCATCCGAAAATTAAAACTATCAAATACTATTACAGATGCTAAAATTAAACCAAACCATTTCTTGTCTGGCTTTGTCGGCACTCAGTCTTTCGCCCTTGGCGGTGAAGGCGCAGTTGTCCTCCAATGCAGACAAATTCTTAGGTAATATTACCACGAGCTATCAGGTAGACTACGGCAATGAGAAATTCTATACGCTGTGGAACCAGATTACTTGCGAGAACGAATCCAAGTGGGGCTCTGTGGAGGGCACCCGCAACAAGTACAACTGGGGCTGCGATAATGCGTTCAACTATGCCAAGAACCACAACTTCACCTACAAGTTTCATGCGCTGGTATGGGGCTCGCAGTATCCTGAAAACTGGTTCAATAGCAACCTGTCTGTAACAGATCGCTATATTGCCATCGAGAACTGGTATAATCAGGTGAAGAAGAAGTATAGCTACCTGCCGATGATCGATGTGGTCAATGAGGCCATTGATGGTCACCAGGCAGGCAATCCCCTGATGAAAGAGTCGCTTGGTGGTGGCGGTAAGACCGGCTACGACTGGCTGATCAAGGCTTTCGAGATGGCTGGCGAGCGTTTCCCCAATTCCATCCTGATCTACAACGACTTCAACACCTTCCAGTGGAATACCGACCAGTATATCACGCTGGTACAGGCCATCCGCGACGGTGGTGCACCTATCGATGCCTATGGCTGTCAGAGTCATGACCTGACCGACTGTAGTTTCAGTAACTTCAAGACAGCAGAGACAAAGATTCAAAATGCCCTGAAGATGCCAATGTACAGCACGGAGTATGATATCGGTACTGCTGATGATGCCCTGCAGCTTCAGCGCTATAAGGAGCAGATTCCCTATATGTGGGAGAAAGACTACTGTGCAGGTATCACCTTGTGGGGTTATATCTATGGTCACACCTGGACTACAGATGGTAACTCCGGACTGATTAAGGAGAGTACTGTAAACGGCAAGAAGGTATATACAGACCGTCCGGCCATGACTTGGTTGCGCGAATATATGCAGACCGATGCCGCCCAAAATGCCAAGAGTCCGTTCCCTGGCATGAAAAAGCGTGTTGGTGTATATATCAAGGCTAAGGACTTCAAGATGGCCAAGGGTGATACGCAGTCTATCAAGGTTCGCACCTTTATCACCGATGATGCTAAGTCCGAGAAGGCTGATATCGCCATCGACTCTGTGAAACTCTACGATGGTACTACGCTCATCGCCAAGATGACCGAGGAACCTTATGTCGCTGAATATACTGGCAAGACAGCAGGTACGCGCACACTGAAGGCTGTGGTCTATACGAATGATGAAAAGACCTATGAGCGCACCTCACGTATCACCGTACAGTCTTCTACCGTCAAGCGTGAGCCCTACAATGGTGAGGCTGTCTCTCTGCCTGGTGTCATCAATGCCGCTGAGTTCGACAAGGGTGCTTCTGGCGTGACCTATAGCAATGCACCATTCAACTATAGCACACGTGCCTCCAGCTCTGCCACGAAGGCCGACGGATGGATGGAATATACAGTTGATGTAAAAGAGACGGGGCTCTACCAGTTTGATGCCGAGGTAGCTGCTGCCAAGACGGGTGGTGCCTTCCATATCTCTGAGTATGGACTTGACGACCTCACCTTCTACACCAGTATTGTTGAGGTGCCTGCAACAGGTGCTGTCGACAACTTCCAGGAGTTGCATGGCGTGTTCAGAAAGGAACTCACCGCAGGTCGCCACACGCTCTGTCTGAATACCGACAAGGCCGGCTTCTACATCCGCAATATCCGCATCACTCCTTATGCTGAGGACAATACAATGACCTGTACTGTGAGTCGCACACCAGCTACCGTGACTGTTGGCAATAAGACTACCATTACTGTGAATGCCTCTTCAAAGACCAGCACCATTGCCCAGGTGAATGTTTATGCCAACGGCCTTCTTATCGGCACGCTGACCGAGGCTCCCTACACGCTGGAGTATGAGCCTATTGTCTATGGCAAACAGCAGCTCACGGCCATTGCTGTCGATGCTGAGGGCAGGTCAAAGACCTCATCGGCTGTGGCGCTCACCGTCAATCCAAAGCGTGAGCCTTATGCTGGCGTTATCTCTATCCCTGGCACGTTGCAGGCCGAGAACTATGATGTTGGTGGCGAGGGCTACTCTTATCATGACACCAGCGCAAACAACGAGGGTGATGCCAGCTTCCGTACCAATGATGGCGTAGATGTTGTAAAGGGTAATGGTGGTAGGGCTATCGGCTATACTGAAGCTGACGAGTGGCTGGAATATACCGTCAATGTGAAGGAAACCGGAAAGTACACCTGCGAGGCTGTCGTCTCTTCAGGTACTACGGGCTCTAAGTTTATTGTTCAGCGTGTCAAGGGCACCTCTAAGACATTGCTCGCTACCTTCGATGTGCCTCAGACAGCCAATAACGATTGGGGTACCTACACCACGTTGTCGAAGGATATCTCTACTACTCTGACAGCTGGTGAACAGGTAATCCGTATCACCATCAAGGGCAAACAGTGTAATATTGATAAGCTTATCTTCACCCTGAAACAAAGTACGGGTATTGATGATATTGAGGCCGATAACCAGTCTGCCCCTGTCTACAACCTAAAAGGTCAGAAGGTGTCTGAGGGTTACAAGGGCTTTATTATCCGCAATGGTCGCAAGGTGCTGAAGCGATAAAGACTTCCCTTATGGGCTGAAAAGCCTGTGTGTAAAAGAATAATTATGGGTTAGGTGTATGCCAGAATGGTAACACCTAACCCAGAAATTATTGGGACAGATAAGAAGTGAACCCAGAAAGTTGGACACAACTTCCTGGGTTCACTTCTGTCCCTGCAATCTTTGTTATCAAAGTCACTGTTAATCTGTTTTTTCGCTGCTCTGTAGTTTTCGTTATTGCCTCATATGTAGGTTTCATATAGAAATCTTTCATTGCTCCTGTCTATCCTAATAGCTTGCGGGTGTCCTCAAGGATGCCTATCAGTTCGTCCATCTTTGTTGCACGCAGCATGGCGATGCGGGTTTGACGGAAATTGGGGATAGCCTTGAAAATGGGTGTGGCAGCCAAATGGCGGCGGGTATGCAGAATACCTCTCGTCTCATCGATACGCTCTACGTTGATGCGAAGCTGCTCCTCAAGGATGTCCAGCTTTTCGTTGAAACCAAAAGCCTCGTCCACCTCATTTCTATCGATGAAATCGCGTATTTCCTTAAAAATCCAAGGACGGCCGAAGGTGGCGCGCCCCACCATGATGGCATCTACACCGTAGGTCTCAAAGGCTTTTTTAGCCTCTTCTGGTGAGGTGATGTCACCATTGCCTATGATAGGAATATGGATGCGGGGGTTGCGCTTCACCTCGCCGATAAGGGTCCAGTCGGCTTCGCCTGTGTACATTTGGGCACGGGTGCGTCCATGAATGGTGAGTGCCTGAATACCGCAGTCCTGCAGTTGCTCAGCCAGTTCTGTGATAATCAGCTGGTCCTGGTTCCAACCCAGTCGGGTCTTTACTGTGACGGGTAGTTTCACGGCATCCACCACCTTGCGTGTGATCTCCAGCAGCTTGGGGATATTTTGCAGCATGCCGGCACCAGCACCTTTGCCTGCCACCTTCTTAACAGGGCAACCGAAGTTCAGGTCTATGAGGTCGGGACCTGCCTGTTCCACTATCTTTGCAGCCTCTACCATCGCATCCACGTCGCGTCCGTAGATCTGAATACCAACGGGGCGCTCCTCATCGCTGATGATGAGTTTCTGCTGCGTGGACTTCACATCACGTATCAAGGCCTCGGCCGATACAAATTCAGTATATACCATTGAGGCTCCAAACCGCTTGCACAGCAGTCGGAACCCGATATCCGTCACGTCCTCCATGGGGGCCAGAAATACAGGCTGAGGCCCAAATTCTATGTTTCCTATCTTCATTTCAGGGGACAAAGGTACGATTAAGTGAGCGAAAATGCAAATTTATTTGTAATTTTCCGAGGTGGCGCCTGCTAACGATAAAAATTTTGCATGATGAGATACACGCAATGAAAAAATGTGTTACCTTTGCATCTCAGAAACAATAACTAATCCAAAGTGGAAGGCTATATCCAAAAATTATCAAACGGTAAGGTGAAACGCTATGTGCAGGTTCTGGAGATTGAAAATGATCCGGAACTGATGGCGCAGTACCGTTATTGGCACTCAGAGGAACATCATTGGCAGGAGATACGTGAAGGAATCCGTGCCGTGGGTATTCTTGAAATGGAGATTTACATGCATCGTAACCAACTGGTTATGATAGTGGACGCACCTGCCGACTTCAGCTGGCAGGAGGCGATGAGTCGATTGGCTACTTTGCCCAGACAGGCAGAGTGGGAAACTTTTGTGGCGCGTTTCCAAGGCTGTAGCGCAGATGCGCGCAGCGATGAGAAATGGCAACAGACAGAACGAATCTTTCATCTTTATGAGGACTAAGAAATGATGCATTTACCCATAGAATCATTTAATTTCCAGATGCTGAACGTGGGACTGGCGCATCACGACGGCGATTGGAACTGGAAGAATGTCAGTTCACCCTTCACGCGTATCTATTATGTGAAGGAGGGAGAGGCCGTGCTGCATCTCCCCATGCAGGTGGTGAAGCTGCGACCGGGTTATCTCTATATCGTACCTGCCTATACGTTGCACTCGTATGAGTGTGAAGGCTTGTTCGTGCATTATTATCTGCATGTGTACGAGGGATTCAAGCGTGAGATGAACCTGATGGAGCTGTATGACTTCCCTGTTGAGGTGGCTGGTAGTCATGATGACGAACTGTTGTTGCAGCGGATGTGCGAACAGCATCCGCAGGCACAGTTGCCGTCGAGTAATCCGCAGACTTATGATAATGCGGCGCAGTTTACAGACTATGTGAGGCGCTACAGGGATACTCCCTTATGGCAGAAAATGGAACTGCGTGGCAGTATCCTGATGCTCTTCTCCCGTTTCTTGCGTGAGGCCGTGCCGCATGAATGGACTACGGATGAGCGTATGAAGCGGGTGCAGGAACATATCCATTCTCATATCTGCGAGAATATAGATATCGAGGAGTTGGCTGATGTGGCTTGCGTCACGAAGCCGTATCTGATCCGACTCTTCAAGAAGGAGTTTGGCACTTCGCCCGTACAGTATATCAATAGCAAGAAGGTGGAGCGTGCCCAACTGCTGCTTTATACCACAGAGATACCTGTGAAGGAGGTGGCCTATGAGTTGGGATTTAACGACCATAGCTATTTTATCCGCATGTTCCGAAAGGTAACGGGCATCACGCCGCAGGAATACCGCAGACAGTTGCGGGCATAGTGTAATCTGGAAAATGACAAGAGAGGGAGAGATATACAAGGTGACGCTGGTGGGTAGCGTCGGTAATGTGCTGCTCATGGTGTTTAAGTTTGTAGCCGGCATATTGGGAAACAGTTCGGCAATGATAGCCGATGCCGTGCATTCGATGTCGGACTTCATCACGGATGTCATCGTGATAGTCTTTGTGGGGATCAGTGCCAAACCGCAGGATGAGTCGCACGACTATGGGCATGGGAAATATGAGACGCTGGCTTCTTTCTTCGTGGCATTGGCATTACTGTGTGCTGCTGGCGGCATCATCGTGTCAGGAAGCGGAAAACTTATAGACTGGCTGAACGGTGAGGAACTGGAAGCACCTGGCGCGTTGGCATTATGGGCAGCGTTGCTGTCGATTGCCATGAAAGAGGTGCTCTATCAATATACGGCGGTGAAAGGCAGACAACTGGATTCACAGGTGATGATTGCGAATGCGTGGCACCATAGGAGTGATGCCCTTTCGTCGATAGGCGCTGCCATCGGTATTGGTGGTGCTATCTGGCTGGGCAACCGTTGGACGGTGCTGGATCCGTTGGCTTCTGTCTTGGTGGGTCTGATGTTGGTGAAGGTGGCTTACGATTTACTGAAGGTCAATATAGGTGAGTTGACAGAAGGCTCACTGCCTGCAGAGACCGAGGAGGAGATCGTGCAGATTATCGAGTCGGAACCAGGCATCAGCGAACCTCATCATCTATGCACGCGTCGTATAGGAAAAGGTATTGCCATCGATACGCATCTCCGATTGGATGGCAATATGTCGCTGAGTGAGGCACACCAGAAGGTTACTGCTATTGAACATAGGTTGAAAGAACGGTTTGGGGAGCAGACGCACATCACCATCCACATGGAGCCTGTGAAGAAATAGCAACCTATTTGGGTGCGGCTCAGGAATCTATGTAAGTTTATTTCAGTAGGTGATAGGTGCCGCCAGCCAACGGACGTATCACGCCTTTCATCTCCATCTGGAAGAGGAGGGCAGTGAGTTGACCGATAGGTATATTGGCTTTTACAGATAACTGATTCAGTTGAAAATCGCCGAATTCTTCGAGGATTCTGGCGATTTTCTGTTCTTCTTCACTCAGTTCTGGGAAAATGCTCCGTTCAATACCTTCGGCTTGCGCCTGTTGCAGTTGGGCGTCGTGTTGCCACCCCATGGCATTGACAAAATCCTCAGTGCAGGTGATGAGAGAGGCGCCATTGTCACGGATGAGATTATTGCAGCCCTCGCTATACGGTGCGCCTACAGGACCGGGGAAGGCAAAGACCGAACGGTTATAGTCCATGGCGATGCCTGTGGTGATGAGGCCGCCGCCCTTGGACGCACTTTCTACCAGTATGGTGGCATCACTCATACCTGCCACGATGCGGTTGCGTTTCACGAAATTGATTTTGTCGGACCGTGTCTCAGTCATATACTCTGTGAGTAGTCCGCCCTGTTTCAGCATCTGTTTCGCCGTTTCACGATGGGCACTTGGGTATATCTCGTCGAGTCCGTGGGCCAGTACACCAACGGTCTCGTAACCATTTTCCAGGGCCTGGCGATGAGCACAGATATCTACGCCGTAGGCCAATCCGCTAACGATGAGCACCTCAGGACAGAGTCGTTTCAGGTCTCTGACGAAACGGCGTATCAGGTCTTGTCCATAGGCAGTACAATGTCGGGTGCCAATGATATTGATGACGCGTCGCTGGTTCAGTGGGGCCGAGCCCATATAATATAAGAGGATCGGGGCATCAGGACATTCGCCAAGGCGTTGAGGATAATCCTCCGTCTCCAGTAATAACGGTTTGATACCATGTTTGGTGATAAACTCCATCTCCTGGGCGGCACGTGCCAACGGGAGGGTCCAGTCTTTCAGACTCTCTGACAGTCGGTCGCTGCATTCGGGCATCACGTCCTTGATATCAAGGCGATGCTCATAGACGGCCTGTCCGCCTCCCACCTCTCTGTAGAGGTGCAGGGCAGTCTGGAAATTGAAACCCGTCATACGGGTTAAGGCAATGGTATAGTAGACTTCCTGTTCGTTCATGCCTGGATATACTTCTCAAAAGCTGCGTCATACTCGGCACTATTGCCCAGACGACCATTGATGAGACATACCAATTCAATCTTTCCGCGGAAACAGAGCTGTTCGTCACTGGCACGATAGATATCCTGATGGAACACGTATTTGATGCCTTCCTTCGTGAGGTTCAGGCGTGAGATAAACTCGTCATCAGGACGCAGGGGTACCTTGTATTGCAGTTGCATGCGTGCCACTACGGCATCCACACCCTTTTCGTGCATCTCAGCAAACGAGAGACCGCACTCCTTTAGGAACAGATGACGTGTATGCTCACAATAATGTACATACTGCGCATTATTTACAATGCCTTCAATGTCGCATTCATAGTCGCGCACTTCCATACGCGTTTCAAAGATATATTTCATTTTCTTATAAGATATTCATAACCTATTCTGCAGCGCAGACAGTCCCTGCGGTCGCAGTATTCCTTCTTCAGTTGGATAAGTGCCTGACTGTCGCCTGCTGTCTGCACCTCCAGTCCGCATTCCTTCCACATACGTATGATATGATTCTCTTCTGCCTTGAGCTGTTCCAGCAAGTCGAAGGCGCGATCGCACAAATCCTCTCTCTGACGATGCCTGCCCACGGCAAAGAGCATGGGGATGGCGGTGTTGATAATCATCAGGTTTGACGACGTGATGGATGTTTTCTTCGTACTTCGTGGTCCCTCGGCACCAAACATATAGTGCGTCTCCCAATAGGGCGTCACATGCGTTTGCAGCAACTGGCGCAACTGTTCTATGGTCTCACATTCCAACAATGCACTCAGTCCGGCCTTGCGCTCATAGTAGAGGTTGGCCAGTTGGGCGATGCGGATATAGGGGAAGTTCTGTGGACGCAGACGAAGGAAGTGCCAGGGCGCAAAGTCCATTGGCGTCAGCGAGAATTTATGAGCCAGGTAGAGGTATTCGTTGCGCAGTTTAGTGAAGTAGCCCTCGTTAAGCGCTGCTATCTGATAGCGCTCAGGGATACTCTCCAGTTGGAGCAGTCCTGCCTGTCCCATGAAGATTGCCTCTATCTGAAACAAGTCATCACGATGTTTGTCAACAGCATGCAGGGGTACGTTTTTTGCCCACATCTCAAAGGCGTCGCCATTGATGCCGAAGCCATAGTTGCGTGCCAGGGTGACGAAATAGCCGTCTTCCCATGAACCATTACATTGCTCCACACGTTTGAATATGGCCTCTGTCTTCTGTTCCAGTCGTTCCGTTTGCAGGGCTGCGAGCCACGAGTGGACCTGCAGTCGGGTCAGGTCGGGGATAATCTTATAGCACGGCGGATACTGGTCGTTATGGAGCAGTTCGTTGTAGTTCTCTTTCAATGTGTCTGGAATCTGCAACACCATCTGTGGCAGATAGTTGCCTTCTTGTGTCTTCACATCCATATCGGCATTGGTCACCACATGGAGTATCACATTATTATAACGCACATCGCGATCGTGTCCATGGCGATACCAGTCGCTTGAACTGAGATGAATCTCTATGTTTCCCACCCATAGCGTGCCACTGATTTTCACTTTGGCATTAAAGAAGTCTGGACCTGAATTGCGATTCAGCAATCCAGGATCCAGTATCTCGACGACGCGTCCGTCGGTAGTCTCTAAATCACCGAGTGGTAACATCTTATGTTTCCAAACGTAGTGAAGCAGTCGTTCCATGTAAGGAATTGCGTCAATCGTTGATAATCACCTTCTTGGAAGGTCCGTTAGAGTGTCGTTCAATGCAGAGGCCATGAGGTGTCTCCATTTTCCGACCATGAAGGTCGTAATAGGTGATGACATCAGGTAATTCCGTTTGTTTCTTTTCCTCGATGGCTGTTTCCACATTATCTCTTATGAATATATAGGTGTTCAGACTATAGGGCGGCATTTCAACAAGAATCTCGTCTGTTGATTCTTCGATGGTAATGGGAGCCTCTTGACAGAGATTTTCTGTCTCGTTGCCTGTTGACTTCAGGTGTGTACCACTCTTTACCTTAAACGGTAACTTGATTTTCAGGTCGAATCCTGTCTTTGTTGTGTCGATGGCCATCACAATGATAGAGTCTCCCTTGATATACGATGAGTATTCTCTGGCAGCCTCCTGACCTGAGGTTATCGTAGGGGTGGTGGCCAGACGTGTAGAGCCTGTGACATGCTTGGAGAAATGAGACATCACATAGGCACGAGGCAACAGTTTATTCTTTAGATTCTTCATTGTGCCGACATTATATTTCGTCTCGCCAGTGCCAACAAAAGACCAGTGGGCGCGCATATACCAATAGATATAGCCAGTACAGCCAGCCAACATACACTCATTCAGTTCCTCAGCAAAAAGCAATTGTTCGTGCCATGTGGGCAACTTTCCTGTATTGTCTGTCACAGAGTGCTCTGTCATCCACAGTTCCTTGCCGTATTTCGATGCTAAGGTGTTGGCACTCTTCATGTTGCCCAATGGTGGGTGACCGTAGAGGTGACCCGCGACGATGTCTACATATTTACGTGCAACAGTATCGTTTAATAGTGCATTACTGTATTTGGGATCGAAGCCCAGAGGTTCGGCGCTGATGATACGGACATTGGGATATTTCTCGCGGTCCAACATGTGAGCATAGTTTTTTACCAAGTTCACTTGCTGTTCAGGTGTATAGAGACAACCGGAGTAATTCACCCACCAGTCGGGCTCGTTCTGGATGGACACGGCATCCACCTCACATTTATTTGACTTCATATAAGCCAGGAAAGTGTTCAGCCAGGGGAAGAATTTCTCGTAGCAGTCTTCACGCAACATACCGCGTTGGTTTTGCGAGTCATTATCATTTTTGTCGTTCACCTTGCCGCCTTGGGCTGTGCCGTTGGTCTTGTATTCTCCTGGGGGGGACCAGGGTGTACCAAAAACGATGCCGCCACGCTGTTTTACAATCTTTGCAGATGGAAGCGAACCTTTCCAGTCGTAGGGCGTATCCCATCCTACGTCGGCAGCTGTTATATCGCCTTTGAAGTTGGGCGAAATTTCCATACGCATGATGTTTAGTCCAATCTTTGATGTAGGGCCATAGAGTAATCTTACTGGGGTTGTGTCATCGCCATAGGGTTGCATGGCACCATCACAACAGGCAGCTCCAAAGCCTGTGACAGTCTGAAAGCGTTTGTCCTGCACCGTGACCGTAATCG
>Ga0265299_10002269_pt1 | contig 20076 bp, 11 predicted proteins | sample AusTroGonzalo_MG_4_FD_193485 | JGI IMG/M metagenome (GOLD analysis project Ga0265299, IMG submission 193485) | Bovine rumen microbial communities from tropical cattle in Woodstock, Queensland, Australia - Gonzalo_02 | ecosystem: Host-associated > Mammals > Digestive system > Stomach > Rumen ... | reverse complement strand
AATAATTGAATAAACCGTGTGAAGATGATCTCTGAACGTGTGAGTGGTTTGTCACCCTGTCTTACTCGGTAGATAATATTGCTAAGATCGTAGAACATAGCCAACAGCAACGTCTTGATGAGATCTTTGCGGAAGTGGTTGTCGGCATCACTGATTTTCTGTTTGATGACTTGGAAATATTCCTTGAAAGTAACTATCTCTCGTGGTTCCAGTCGCATGACGGGATGCTGACGGGAGAAGAGAAATAGGGCACTGACATCGCTGACATTCTGGATAATCTCACGGAAGAAGTGTACTGACATCATCATGCACAGACCTTCCATGTCGTCTGACCGCTGATAGCTGTCCACGACATGCTGGTCGCTCACAATCAGGATATCACCTGCCTTGATAACCTGCTTTTGGGTATCGAGCTGATACATCACCTCGCCCTTGGTGCATAAGCCGATGAGGATGAAGTTCATACGGCGGGGCTCTGTAGGCATGGGTGCCTCGTTGATACGCTCCGTCAACAGAAGGTCGTTGTCGAGATAGACGGACTCACTCCATGTCTTGGCTTTGTTAAGGTCGGATTCCTTGATGATATGCTTTACCACGTCTTGATATGTTGAGTTTGATTTGCCTTGAATTTGATGGTTTTCTGCTGACCATTATATAATAAGGTAATGGTACCTCCTTGGCGCGATTTAATGGTGCAGTCGCGTACATAGCCACCCTTCCATTGGAAGCTCACTTCGTAACCGCCACGAGCACAAAGGCCACTGACTTTGCCTTCGCTCCAAGCCTCAGGGATGGCTGGAAGAAGTTCGATCACACCATCGTGCGATTGCATGAGCATTTCGCAGACACCAGCTACACCACCGAAATTGCCGTCAATCTGGAAGGGAGGATGGGCATCGAAGAGGTTAGGATAGGTGCCACCTCCCTTACTATAGTTGGGGATGCGGCTCTTTTCGGGAGCTACGGCCGTGAGTAGCTTGCGGTAGATCTGATAGGCTTTCTCACCGTTTTTCATACGTGCCCAGAGGTTGATACGCCAACCTGTGCTCCAACCAGTAGTCTCGTCACCTTTAATTTCGAGGGTTTTCGCAGCTGCTTTCTGCAAGGTAGTATCCGTCAGGTGGTTGCCAGGGTAGAGGCCGATAAGATGGCTTTGGTGACGGTGGTGGAAATCGCGATCGTCCCAGTCGTAGTACCACTCGTTGATATCGCCCATGTGGCCAATGGTATAGGGATGAAGGCGGGCAAGGGCTTTTTCTATATCCTTATTACGCTCACCGAGAAGTTTACCTGCAGTAATGGTGTTGAGGAAGAGTTCTCGGATGATGGCGAGGTCGGCAGTGCCACCGTAACAGGTGGTACCATGGTAACCCTTATCAGTGATATATTCATTCTCGGGGGAAGTGCTGGGGGCAGTAATCAATTCGCCTGGGCTCTTTGGGTTCTCGATGAGCCACTTGAGACAGAAGGTAGCGGCACCCTTCATCAGTGGATAGGCGACAGTGCGTAGATAAGTCTTGTCCTGGGTGAACTGATAACGTTCCCAAAGAGTGTTGACGAGCCATGCACCACCCATGTTCCAGTTTGACCACATCGGACTTTCTCGTTTCTCGCCTACGGGATTACTCATCGCCCAGATGTCGGAGTTATGGCTGGAACACCAGCCTTCAGAGATGTTGTAATAATTGTGGGCGGTATATTTGCCGTTAATGGCGAGGGCCTGAATGAACGCATCAAGGGGCTGTGCCATCTCCTCCATATTGGCTACAAAGGTAGGCCAGTAATTCTCCTCGAGGTTAATGTTCACAGTGTAATTGCCACGCCAGGGCGACCAAAGGTGGGGCGTCCAAAGTCCCTGCAGATTAGCAGGCACACCAGGGGTGCGAGAGCAGGAGATAAGCAGATAACGTCCAAACTGGAAATAGAGTTCTTCGAGATACCGGCTGTTACCGTTTAGTAAGAGGTGAGTGGTAAGAGGTATGCTTTCCTCACTGCTGCCGAGGTTCAACTTCACACGATCATAGATGGTTTTGTAGTCAGAGAGATGACGGTCGTAGAATTGCTCATAGCTATAATTCTGGGTGTGCCAGAGATCGTTAGCGGCATTCTCCAGATAGGGGGCTCCTTCAGTAACAGGATGTTTGTCGAAACCATTAAAGCTGGTTTCGTTGACGATATAGAGGATGGCCTCCTTGGCATGGGTGATGGTCAGCGATGAATCGCTGGCGGTAGTCTCGCCATCGGTATTCACACGGATCATTGTACAGAAATGGATGCTCTCTTTCGAGTCACCTGTGGCATGGCCTGTCATGGTGAGTTGAGTAGGGATGCTCTTCACCTGATGGGGCACTTGGGCCGTAAGGGCAATGCGACAGTTGATGTCGCCACGCAGACGAATGGCGATGAGATGGTCGGGATAGGAAGCAAAATACTCGCGTTCGATCTTCTGGCCATCACGCAAGTAACTGTCTTTGACGATACTGCTGTCGAGGCTGAGGCTACGGTGATAGTCGGTAACGGCACCCAGTCCAAGATCTTTGATATGCAGTGTGCCGAGGGGTTGGAAATACTGGCTATTAGGTCCCTGTACATGGAGCTGCAAGGAGTCGGCCTTGGCATAGTCTTCATTGAAGAGCGCCTCACGGATCTTTGGAATCCACTGATGGGCATCTGCATCAAGGTTGCGATCAACAGGCTTTCCTGTCCATAGAGTAATATCATTCAGATAGATGATGTTATCATCGGTTCCACCATAGATGAGTGCACCGAGTTTGCCATTACCGATAGGCAATGACTCCTCGAAGAAATCAGCTGGACGGTCATAGTGGAGCACCATTGGTGCCTGATCCTGAGCCATGGCGCACATAGTGAACGCAAGGGCTGTCAGTAGGAGAGTTCTCTTCATATATATTATTTTAGCTATTTCGCTTGCAAAGATACAAAAGATTTTGTATATTTGCAGCATAAAACCGAAAAATAGTAACCTATGCAGTCAATCAGAACCCTGAATGATATGATTGTCTTCCTGCAGCAGCGGGGTGACAAACGGCGTGTAGCCGTAGTTTGTGCCAATGATGCGAGTACGCGTTATGCCGTCGAGAAAGGTAAGGAGATGGGCTTTATCGAACCCATCTATGTGGATGGCGATGATAAAGAAGAATGTGCCCGTAGGGCAGTGGCTCTTTGTAAAAACGGTGAGGCGGATATCCTGATGAAAGGACTTATCAATACCGATGTGCTCCTGCGTGCGATATTAGATAAGGAGAAAGGCATCATTCGTCCAGGACATGTGCTGACACATGTGGCGATGGCAGAGATTCCCAAGTACGAGAAACTACTGTTCTTCACCGATGCCGCTGTGATTCCCGTGCCTACCGAGGCTCAGCGCCGACAGCAGATCCATTATATGAATTATGTATGTCATGCCCTTGGTATCGAGGAACCGCGTATCTCACTCATTCACTGTGCCGAGAAGGTGAGTGCTAAAACGTTCCCCTACACTGTGGACTATCTGGAGATTATTGCCGAGGCACAGACGGGAAAGTTCGGTCGTTGTATCATTGATGGTCCTCTTGATCTGAAGACCTCATTGGATTCAGTGAGCTTGCGAGAGAAAGGTATTCACTCTGTGATTGACGGACAGGCTGATGCCTTGATATTCCCTGATATTGTAGCAGGTAATGTGTTTTATAAAACACTAACGCTTTTCGGCTATGCGAAGACAGCTGGTGTGTTGCAAGGGACACAATGCTGTTGTGTGTTGCCCTCGCGTGCTGACAGTCCTGAATCTAAATATTACTCTTTGGCATTGGCAGCAATATAGTAAGATAACACAAAGCGAATATCTTTTTAGGAATAGACTTTGATTTCCTGTTCTCCGCGCATGGCCCTGAGTACATTCATGGCCAGAGCTGTCAGTTCGTCTTCACCGGGATAGACGAATATGGGGGCGAGGTAGCTCAGCCTACGGCGTAGCCCGTCAGTAACGTATTGGCTGTGGGCAATAGCGCCAGTGAGGATGACAGCATCTACGTGTCCGTTGGTGGCTGGTGCCAGTGAAGCCAGCCAGCGCGCAATGCTGTAGATCATGGCGTCAAGCACTAACTTGGCCTTCTGATCGCCTTCGGAAATGCGCCGCTCCACCTCTCTCACGTCGTTGGTGCCCAAGTGGGCCGTCAGTCCACTGTGACCGTTAATCTTGCGTAACATCTCTGCCTCGGTGTACTGTCCGCTATAGCAGAGTTTTACCAATGCTGCCGTGGGTAGCATACCTGCCCGTGAAGGCGAGAACGGTCCGTCGCCGCTCAGTGCGTCACTGCACTCGATGGCCCGTCCATGGTGGTGCATGGCGAAAGAGATGCCGCTTCCCATGTGGCAGACAATCAAGTCCTGCTCTTCATATACGAGACTGTGCTCGCGGCAGTAACGTTTAGCTATCTCCCGCTGGTTCAGAGCGTGCCAGATGGTCTGGTGGGGCATTTCGGGAAGACCAGTGATGCGGGCTACGTCGTCGAGCTCGTCCACAACGCCCGGATCAACGGTGAAGGCGCGACATCCCTCGATCTCGCGGGCTATGCTCAGCGCTATCAGCGATCCTAAGTTACAGGCATGGTGCAGACGGGGGTTCTTGGTATCCTCGATCACCTTGTCGTTCAGTTCGTAGACGCCGCTTTCGATAGGTTTCACCAATCCGCCACGACCCACCACCACTTCGAAATCCATAGTGTATCCCTGACGCTGAAGCTCCTCCAGGATCTTTTCCTTGCGGTAGTCAAATTCGTCCATGATGAATGGATAGCGGCACAGTTCTTCGAATGGGTGGTTTAGCGTGGCGTGCATTAGCAGCTCCTCGTCTTGGAAGATCCCCACCTTGGTCGAGATCATTCCCGGATTAATAGCTAATATTTTCATAACAGTAAATTTTGCTACAAAGATAATTATTTATCTCGAAATCTGCAAGTAATCTTTCGTTTTATTTGAAATACCTGTATTTTCGCACTGCAACTATGCAACCGTAACCCTTGCGACAGCGGCGAAGGACTGTGACGGGCTTTTGTCGCGAATAGTTATTGATGTCGCAACTATATCCGAAAGTTTCATGCTTTTTAACATTTTCTTGCGTACCTATTTAAAATTAAATACCTATATTTGCAACATCAAATTACAATTTATGAATAAATAAAAGTTTATGGCAAAAATTACATTAACTATTTTTGGCGTCGTTACCAATGAAGGTAATGCCACAGATCCTGAGGAAAGGAATGATATTTCCATTTCAATAGGCGACAACTTGGTCGAGGGAACCATCTCCAAGGAGATCCCAGCCACGAAGCTACCGTGGATGCCGGTAGGCAAGACGAAGGTCGATGTGAATCTTTCGATAGATGCTTTCAACTTCGAACAGAAGATGTACACACCCGACGAGTTGACGGTGAAGATTTTTATCGACCCCACCCGCGTGGCCGACGAGAAAGAACGTAAGGAATTCTTCAGCATGGAGAAACTGACCCAGATGTTTGCCAACAGGAAGGTGGAACTCTCCTTCAGCAACCAGGTTGACGGCAATGAGCAGTCGTACACGGTAGGTAAGGATTACTACGTGCATGAGGTCACCCCTTGCAAGCAGCCCGACAAGGTGCATGTGCAGCTGAAGATCTATAGCCCCGACAAGCTGTTGACGCTGTCGCAGTATTGTCGTTCATTCACGGCCAAGAAACTCGGAGGCGACATCCTCAAGAGCGAACTGCCCAACTATAAGTTGCCTTACCAGAAGGACGAGAACGTGAAGTATGACACCACCCAGATGAAGCACTTGCTGAAAGGTCAGCAGGAGCACATCATCCCCTACCTGGTGCAGTATAACGAGAGTTTCTACGACCTGTTGGCGCGTACGACCAACCGCAACGGTGAGTTTATGTACTACTACGACGGCAAACTCCGCATCGGCTACGATGCCGACGAGAACAAGGCGGTGGAGATTACCGACCACTTCAAGTCGATAACCTATCACAACACGACGCTGGCTCAGCCCAAGCAGGAGAACGAGGGGCCGGTGAACCTGGAGGCTCCCTACGACAATCATGTGCTGAACAGCAAGGTGCAGAAGGATGGTGCTGCCAAGGTGGTGAACACCATCAAGAACATGGCCGATCTTGAAAAAGGTGCCGACAAGTACTGGCTGCAAAAGGTAGGTCAGGTGCTGACCAACAACAAGCCGCTCATGAACTTCATGTTTGATACCGCCGTCGATGACCTGCTGGCATGGGCGCAGGCCGACACTCTGGCCAGTGAGTATAACAAAAAGCACAACGACAAATACTTTAAGAAAGAGAAGCGGTATATCTCGATGCTCGACGAGCAGTATGATAAAGGCAAGAAGACGCTGAACCAGTTCTCAGAGGCCGACCCTATCATCAAGGCCAAGGACTATGCCGGCATCCTGGCCGGTGAGCTGTTGGCAGAGCGCAATACCATCTCTATCGACTACGACACCTTTGCGCCGGCTCTCCATGTAGGCCAGCTCATCAAGGTCGATGACAAACTGTATATCGTCAGCGAGATGACAGCGAAGTCGGATATCGTCAACTCGTTCGTGGTCAGAGACGATATGACCGTGGCGGCCGTTCCCTCTAAGAGACTCGTGTTCCAGGTGAAGGCCATCGGCATGAACGATGACAAGAAGTTCTACCCGATGATGATTCCGACGGGTCATATCCGTCAGTCGGGTCCGCAGGTGGCCGTGGTGGTCGATGCCGATGATCCTAACAAGAAGAACCGCGTCCGCGTGGAGTATGCATGGCAATTCACGTCGGCGAAGCCCGCGTTTGATTCTGTCACGGCATCCGACCTGGATAACTTCGACGTGACCGACGCATCGCCCTGGCTGCTCTATGCCGCTTCGTCGGGTCCTGCCGGCGCCGGTGTCCACGGCAAGCACTATCTGGCAGAGAAGGTGCTCGTGAACTATGTGAACAACAATATAGAGCGCCCCTTCGTGGTGGGTGCCGTCTCGACGGCTACACCCGTTGCGCTGAAGACCGGTGCAGCCGTGTTGCAGTCGCCTAACGGCCAGTATTTGAAGGTGATCGAGGGTACTGGCAAGGGTGCTTCCGCCTTCATGGCCAACTTTACGCCCGGACTGAGCCTCGCGAACGGATTTGTCGATTATCCAGACATCTTCGGTAAAGACAACGAGATAAGCAAGGCCTTCGAGGGCGGTGTGGAGCTCGGCGACAAATACGGCATCTGGAAGATCAGCGGCTCTACCGACAAGCGTGCCATCAGCATCAGTTCGCCTTGGGGTAACGTGAAGGTGAGTGCCTTCACAGGTATCACGCTCGATGCCCCCAACGGCGACATCAAGATCAGGGGTAAGAACGTGTCGATCGAGGCCGGCAACAACCTGAAACTCGTATCAGGTACTAATATCAAGAATAAGTTCGTGTCGGGTTACGGCGACGACCATCCATTCAGCATGACGACCTTCATGATGGACGTAGGGATGGTGGTGACCAAGAAGTTGGGCGAAATGGTGGATACCCTGTACGACCTCTCGCTGCTCCGTTCGGTCCTAGAAGTTTACTGGCGTCCTCAGGAAGGTGCCCTCGCCGTTCAGTCGAACCGGTACCTGATGCTCTCTGCAGGCGGTGCGAAGCCCGGTTATCCGTATAGCGCCTATAAGGATCCGCAGAAGCGCATCAAGAAAGACCTCTCCGACAGTGGTACACTCAAAATGGGTTCGATCATGAAGGATCTGATAGACAAGGTGCCGGACATCGTCGATAAGATGGTTGTGAACTATAAGGAGAAATATCGTTGCTGTGTGGCGAAGCGAACCGAGTTTGACTACGTTCAGGAACAACTGCGGTTGATATCTAATGATTATGGTCTAGATAAGATCTGCAACGATTATGATGATCTGAAGAATACGTTGTGGGATCCCAAGACGAAGGAGCTGACGGAAGCAGATCTGGGCTTCACTGCCTTCTGTAAGAGTGACGTTATCGACGATGTGGATGAATCGGCTATCTTTGGTTATGACGATACCATTGACACGGACAACAATCTAGAGGCGGTCAAAGTGGCAAAGCAGGACATCATCGGCCTTCGTGCGGCGTTCAAGGCCGATCTGGTGAATAAGGCCAATGAATTGCTGAAGAGCATCGCCGAGCTGCGCTCGGAGCCGCAGAAACTGAAGGACATGAAGACCTACGGCATCAGCCGCTCGATCAGGAATGCACCCGCCGACTATATCAAAGCCGTCGAGACTGCGTTCTCGGAAGAGAAGTGCAAGGATTCTACATTCTTCATATATCAGTATGACAAGAATAATCCAAATGCCATCACCGACCCACGGACGGCTCTGAAAAAAAGATCGCTGGAGGAACTTGATTTGCATGCGAAGGCTTTGAAGCGCCGCGTAGCCCTGAACCTTGTGGAGGCCTGGGGCATGGATTCGCAGCCCATCACCAAGACGTTGCAGAATGGTCAGATTGTGGAAACCAAAATAGCCCAGAAGCCAGCCAAGCCTGTCAGTGATGATGACCTGGAGAATGACACCATGTGGAATCTCTACGTGAGCAGCCTCGAGTTTAGAAAGGCCCTCAAGAAACAAGGCAATTTCCTCGACCAAGTGGCTTCTGCCTTCGACCCCAGCAAGATCAATCTGACAACGCCTTTCAAGGAATACAATGCCTGGGGCAATCAGAAGACCGGTCAGATTCTCTTCGGTACTGGTACTACTCTCAGCATGAAGACCGACGGTACCATCGGTGAGCTCGACACCCGCTACAATGGGGAAAAGATCTCGATGGCACTGAAGGGCACAAAGGAGGAAAAAGAATACGATGATCTGAACGAAAAGATCCAGGATTGTCTATCGGGTCTGAAAATTCAATAGGAACCGATGAGAGTCGTGTAATTGTTTGACAATAAAAAATAAGAAGCATTATGGCAGACTATATATTCGATGATTGGAAGTCCATGCTTGGCAGTTTTCAGGACTGCGTACAGAAGGACCTGGAAGAGATTCATAAGCAGAAGGCAGAGATACAGCAGATGAAGGCCGACCTCTACAAGGAGATGGAAGGCTTCAAGTACTACCGCGATGAGAGATGCCTGATTCTCTCTGCCCCGAAAGTGATTATCGGCAATGTCGATGAGAGTGGCGACCTGATATCCGGTATGGGTGAGGTGGTCATCAAGGGACAGGGCGTAGAACTCAACGGTGTGGGTGAGACGGGACATATCGTCAATCGCGCACCCAGCATCCGCCAAGTGGCTGTCGATCCCGGTAGCGACGGACAGGAGAACGTTGTCTGCGAGACATCGGAGATCACGTCGCAGGCTTGTAATATCGTGCTCGAGAGCAACGATGCTACTGATGCCTTCGCCATCTCGCCGGCATCGGCCGGTAAGGGCGGCATCCGCATCCATGCCGACAACGCCATGAAGTTGGAGGCTTCGGTATCCAGTGAGCAGCGCAAGAGTCAGATAGAGTCAACGGTAGAGGCCCTTACCTCGCTGATCTCTACTCTCGAAAAGAAGAAGACCGCACAGAAGACTCAGGTGGACGGCATGTTCGCCACTATGAAGTCGCTGCTCGATCAGGAAGAAAAACTAAATTCTGACGATGCGATGGTAGGACGCGTGAACACCCTCGACATGCTGGATGTAAACGAACAGTTACAGGAGACACTGCCAACGCTCTGTCAGGCTACGATGTCGTATGTGAACATCATCTCTCAGCTGGCCGAGGCCAATCGTCAGAAGAAAGCCTTGGAGACCGAGAAGGGCAACATCAAGTCGGGCGACGACTTCAAGAAGAATACCACCGGCGCGTCGATGCAGATCACGGCTGAGACCATCAAGGTGGCTACTGCCGACGGCGACGGCAACCTGCACACCAACAGAGAGGCAGGCATCAGCATCCGTACACCGAGGATGGGTGTCAAGATGATCGACGACGAGGGTAAGCTCGTAGAGGGCGGTGCCTTCTCGGTAAGGACGGAGAACATCAACCTGACGACGGTTGCTGCCGAGAACCAGGGTAAGAACCTGAATGCGACAGGCCGCGTGGCCATCGCCTCTAAGAATGTGAATATCGAGGCCATCGACTACGAGTCGAAGGACGGCGCGTATACCGAGAAGGAGCTGACAGCCGACAGCAAGGTGAGCATCATCGCCAAGACCATCGAGGTGGCTACGACGAATCCGAAGGGTATCGAGCGCGACGACAAGGGTAACATCACCAAGGGCGAATATACTGCCGAGGGCGACGTGATCTTCAAGTCGAAGAACTTCACCGTCGAGAGCCTCGACTACGAGGTGGCCGACGGCAAGCCGAAGATGAAGGCTCTGACGAAGGACGGTAAGATTGCCATTCGTGCCGAGAAGACCGACGTGCTGGCAGCCGATGCCGAGGGCAAGGCTACAGGTAGCATCAGCCTGAACGCGAAGGCCATCAGCGCGAAGTCGATGGATGTCGATAAGGAGAAGCTGACCGACACGGCTCTCGCCGCAGGCAGCACGATGACGCTCGTGTCGGAGAAGATGTTCGTAGGCTCGAAGTCGAAAGACATCAAGTCGAAGAAGCTGCAGGCCGTCAGCGAGGAGATGGGTCTCTTTGCCGACAAGACCTTCGAGGCCCAGCAGGGCGACGGCAAGTCTGCACTTCAACTCGCCGATGGCAAGGCTGCCGTGGGTGGCGACGAGACGCAGGTCTATGGTACCACTACCATCAACAAAGACACCGAGGTCAAGGGTGAGATCAAGGCACCGAAGATCTCTGGTGACAGCATCGAGGCTAAGAGCGCCTTCAAGTCGAAGAGCATCACCGATGGTACGGCCGCTGGTGGCGGTGGCGGCGGTGGCAGCCTAAGCGCTAAGCTCAAGTCTGAGGATGCTCCTGCGGAGTGATTTTTAAATAGTATAATGTATATAGTTTAATTTTATTAGATATGAAACGTGCAATTAGCAATCAATACGACCAGTTATACGAGAAGCTCAAGGGCTATGTGGCAATGTTGAACTTCCGCTATCTCAATCTGTGTATCAAGTCAGAAGCAGCCTCATTGATACCCGTCAAAGTCATGATCGAAGGCACACCGAAGAACCTGGAGCAGGTGGCTTCGTGCGCCAAAAAGGACGACTATCACATCTGGATCGTGCCGAAATATGACGATGATATGAAGGCCATCATGGATGGCATCGCCCAGGTGCATCCGGAGTTCAAACAGAGGATAGACTCCTTTAAGATCCAGAGCCCTGACGAGAACATCGAGATGAAGGAGCGCGACGTGCGCTACATCGAGCTGACCATGCCGGAGGTGAACGATAAGTATTACAAGGCCATGAAAGATGCCGTCGATGTGTTCTATCAGGAGTGCAAGACGCTGATGGAGGCTGCCGTCGACAAGGCGAAGAGTGAGATTGCCGTCTTGTCGGTGGGAGAGCCCGAAGAAGACATCAAAGGCATCAAGAAGGTCATTGATGATCTAAACGAGAAGTGTGAGAAGCATCGCGACAAATTGCGCGACCAGAAGCTGCAGGATATCGAGGATGCCTATAAACAATGGCTCTCCATTGCGGATTTGTCATAAAAAAGACGATTGGGTTATGAATGATTTTGATTTTGAAGTGACGAAAGAAGGCACTACGCTGAATGTGGTGCTGGGTAAGAAACTCACGGTTCAAAATGCCCCGGCATTGACGGATGAACTATCCAAATATCGCGGACAAGACATTGGGAAAGTCGAGTTCGATGCCACAGGTCTGATATACCTTACCAGTGCGGGGCTGCGGGTCGTGCTCTTTGCCTACCAGATATTGGGCCGTTCCCCAGAGATCGTCATCGTGAATTGTGCCAAGGAGATCTACAAGGTGTTCGAGCATGTCGGCCTTACCTCGTCGATCAAATTCGAAGAGAGTCAGGAGAAGAGAGCCCAATACCGCATCAACATGTTAGGTGAGTTGGACCATGTTGAGATCGAGCAATATGCCAGCGAACGGAAGAAAAGCCTTGAAGACTTCTCCGCAAACAATGACGTGGTCTGCTACAATCTGAGGATTGGACAACAGGATGAGTAATCATCAGCAACGAGGTAGGTTATGAAGCAGTTCCTCATCACGCTTTTACTCCTTATAGTCGGCATGCCCGTTCGGATATCGGCTCTCAGTGAGCATGCACAGACGCTTCTGCAGCGCCAGAAAGACCTGTCACACACTGATAGCGTAGAGGCCTTTATGAAAGTGACAGAACGGCTGAAGACTGTCTTGCAGGAAGCCGGCGAGGAAGAAGGGTTCTATGATGCCTGGAATAATCAGATTACCTATATGCTCGATAATGTCAGCACCAGTCAGGCCCTGAAAATGGTCGGTGAGATGAGAGACTATGCTGAGGAACATAAGAGCAGATACGGTTTTTACATCGTGACCTTCCTTAATGCCCACATAGCGAAGGATCTGGGGATGGACGATCGTGCTGAAGAGCTGGTTCAGCAGGCCATCGACTACCGAAAGCGCAATCTGCCCAATATAAAGCCGTTGTTGCAACCATATTTCTTCCTGTCGAGGGTGTATAGAGAGAGAAAGCAAGTCGATAAAGCTGTCCATGCCTTCGATAGAGCCCTGAAGCAGTCGGGATGGAGTAGGGAAGATCAGATTATCCTGTGGTCGTTGAAGTGTAATGCCGTCACTTGTCAGGAGCCTGTAGACACGGCACGGTTTATGAAGTTCCATCAACACCTGCACTCAATCATGAAGAAGAACGACTTCCAGGAGAATGTCGTGATCACCACAGAGTGCTATTATGCGCAGTTGACAGGCGATTATCCACGGCTGCTGGAACTGGCCCAGAAGTTGACCGATAAGGATGTCAGGCTCAAGTTCAAGATTGCCGCCTACGACGGATTAGGGCGTAATCAGGAAGCTATCGACAGTTTCAAGGTGTACAAGGAATGGACCGACCAGCAGTTTAATGCCGAGACGCGGAAAATGGCAGAGATGAGTGCGCTGGAGTTGGAGGCGGCCAGAGCCGGGAATGAGGCTGAAACGCTGCGGCTGTACCAGCAGCGGATGATGCTGCTCGCCATCGTGTGCGGACTGTTGCTCATTGCCGTGTTCCTCGCCATATACCTGCGCCGTCGCCTGTTGCAGATGAAGGCCCTGAAGCAGGCCTACGACCAACTGGAGGAGGTGACCACTCAGAAAGAGCGCATCGAATCGGAACTGCGCATTGCCCACAACATTCAGATGTCGATGGTGCCTACGTTATTTCCTGAACACGACGCTTTCGACATCTTTGCCAGCATGACACCCGCTAAGGAAGTAGGTGGCGACCTATACGACTTTTTCGTGCATGACGACCGACTTTTCTTCTGCATTGGCGACGTCAGCGGCAAGGGCGTCCCTGCGGCCTTACTCATGACAGAGACCAAGAGCCTTTTCCGCGCCTATGCTTCCGATGGGAGCATGCCCGACCATATCGTCTCGCGGATCAACAACAATCTGAGTCTGAACAATGAAAACCAGATGTTCGTTACCCTCTTTGTCGGCATTCTCGACCTGACATCCGGATTGCTGCGTTACTGTAATGCAGGCCATGAGGATCCCGTCATTGTAAAAGAAGAAGCCTGTTTCCTGCCTGTTAATCGCATCATACCCATAGGAGTCATTGCCAATACACCCTATCAGATTCAGGAGGTTGTCATAGAGCCTCATACCACCATCTTCTTCTATACCGACGGACTGACAGAGGCGCTGAATGCTGAAGAAAAGATGTTTGGCGAAGAACGTATCCTCAACGAGATGAATCGCGCCATCCAAACCAGGGAGCTCTCTCCAAGACCACTGATAGAGAGAATGACTGGGGCTGTCCACAACTTTGTTGGCAACACGGAGCAGAGTGATGATCTCACGATGCTGGCGATTAATTATTTGAGACAATGAAGGTAATTTAGAAATAATATCATAAGTAGTATGGGAAAAATTGTTACAAACGGAGCCATGCTCCAATGTAGTTGTGGTACGACGCCATGTTCTCTTATCGTCTCTGATGCAACGCGACCTCAATGTGGTAACATGTTGGTGGCGACGATTCAGGATAATACGCCTACTAACATACCTACTTTTGGTATGTGTCAATCCATCACTAATCCTCAGGTTTCCGCAGCAACATCTGCTGCCATGGGAACATTGACGCCACAACCGTGTGTTCCAGCCATTACGGGTGCATGGGCGCCAGGTAGTGCAGAGATGAAGGTGAACGGTTCGCCTGTCCTGACTAACAGTTGCAAATGCTCATGTATGTGGTCAGGAATGATCTCCGTCCAAAATCCAGGAAACGCTGCCATAGCAGATGTGAAATAATTGCATTATCGATTCAGGGGATATGCCGTCAGCCGCATGTATCCGCTGTCAGGTGCAATACCGCTCACTTTTCGCTGTGAGAAAAGTTGCTTCGCTATGATCATCACCATGATGAACGGATACCGGCACAGTTCATCGAATGGGTGGTTCACGTAGCGTGCATTAGTAGTTTCTCGTCTTGGAAGATTACTACCTTGGTAGAGATCATTCCCGGATTAATAGCTAATATCTTCATAAAATTCTTCAATAATAAGTCATAATAAAAGGTACGCATTGACGGATTTCAATGGGTACCGTCTCTACTAAGAGATTGTCTTTTTTGATACGCAGCCGTACCATACAGGCATTGCTATTAATGGGTCTCGGCTGGTCGAAGATGAAATTGCCAATGCTGTAGTAGATCTTATGGCCCTGAAAATCCTCGATGGTCTGGAGGGTATGGGTATGGTGGCATATCAGCACGTCGGCCCCTGCACGGATGAGCTGGTGGGCTTCGAACCGTTGACTGGGAACGGGCTGGAGGGTATGTTCGCCGCCCCAGTGGAGTGAGACGATAATGACGGCGGTGGAGTCTGTCCTGCGGAGACGGTTCACACGCTCTAACAGTGAGTCCATCGGTTCTTGACTGACGCAAGGCTTGTCTGGGAGATAAGAGTAGTTCTCGAGTGCGAGGCGTAGGGAGGCTACAAGCCATACTTTGCGAGGTTGTTCAGCCAACAGTACGGGTTGCACGGCCTCGTTCATATTCTCTCCCGCACCGATGGGCACCATGCCTGCTGCAAGGATGTTGCGTTTCGTGTCAAGGAGTCCTTCGCGCCCCTGGTCGATGGAATGGTTATTGGCCAGATTCAGGTGGGTGTAGCCATGAAACCGTAAGGTGTCAAGCCACTCGGGTTCACCACGGAAGATAAAACGTTTGAAGACGGGTGCCTCGATTTTTGTGGCGGGACACTCCAGATTACCCACGACAAGTTGTGCGGAACGAAACACGGAATCGATGTCCTCTGAGAACAGATGATGGATTCCGTGATGTTCAATCACTTGACGTACGCCACGGTCTAAAAGGATGTCGCCAGTGAAAATGATATTCAGCTCCTCGGCAAACACCGGGGAGCTGAATAACATATTTAGACTAACAGCCAGAGCTATAGAAATACTCCTCATTGGCCTCCGGCATTTTCTTCAGCGGCACGATGATGCGGTTCATCCACTCGGGCACGCCCTTACGCGGATTATTCTCGAGCTGTTCCTGCCACTCCTCGTCTGTGAGGCGCGGTGCACTGACGGACTGCTCAAACTCACGATAACTAAGTACGGCACCACGTGTCAGGTACAGATATCCGTCAATCTCTACAACAACATAGATTTCGTCTGCCAGTCCCACGGCTTCGAAGAGAATGGATTTATTGGGGTTGTTGTCGGCATTGGCAGTATAGACATCGGCTACGAGTGCCACTTTCTTGTCGGCACCCTCTACATTACTCCAGCCGTCGAGGTATTGATCTGGCTGGCGAACCAAATCTAAAGAAATATTCTCGAAGGCAGAACCGATACATTCTATCTGATCGTATTCCTCATCGGATAGTGGTGTGCCAGCAAGTTCCTTTTCACTGATGTTCAGCAAGAATTGTGCCTCCTCACGTAGGCGACCTGTAGCGTCGCTGACCTTCTGTGTGAGCATGTTCTGATCCTTGAGGAGTTTCTCGGTGTTGTCAAGCAGTTCGAGAGCCTTTTTCCAGAAGTTCACGTTGGGCTCAACATAGCCTTTTACCATAGGCTCAGGCAGACCACCACCGCCACACTCGGCTCCGAAGGGCTGCTTGGCGTAAAGGATAGCATCGTGTTTGAGTTCTGCCCATGAGGCGAGCACAGCGTTCATATTCTTCTTATCCCACTCGGGGGTGACCATGAAGTAAGGCAGATTCTCGCCTTTGTCGTTGAGCACCTTCAGGGTGTTCATCCACTGGGTGGCAATAGTCTCCTTCCAGTCGATTTCCTGCATGCGCTTTTTCATATTGTCGAGGGCGGGCTTGAAACCTTTCCATTCTTGCTTTTCCTCCATGAGGATCTGTTCGGCAGCAGAGACGCCCATAGCAGCAAAGAAATCAAGTCCCTTCGGAGTGGCACGTTGTGTGGGTTTGTTGTCGTAATCGACGGTCTTCAGCAGTACCTCGGCATCGGGCTGATAACGCTGTGGCATCAGACAAATCTTATTATGACTGGTTCTCTCATAAGGCGGACGGATACGTGTCTGTTCATTGCCTATCTTTTCGAGGGCTTTCTTCAGTTCGTCCATCTTCTGCTGGTTGGCAAGTAGACTTTCAAGTGGCAGTCCAGTCTTCTTTACCTCGGCTATTACCTGAGGGATAGAGAGGTTGTCGGGCTGTCCCATCAAGAAAGTGATGAGTCTATTGAAGGTGTCATAGTTCTGTTTTGCCTGTGGATTGTTATCCAAGGCGTAAGCCATTACCACAGCCTCTTTCACCTCGTCGGGGTTATCCAGTCCGAAGGGGACACTCTGTAACCACATCATACCGCGGAAATAGCGCTGTAGCGTTTCATTGCGGGAGTAGTGGCCACGTGGACGGAAGAGACTGTAGGCAAACTCTATATCCTTATAGTCCTCCATGAAGTTACTGAAGTCGTTCTTGGCCTTCATCACTTTTTCAACCTCGGGCTTAGCTTCTTCAAGTTCCTCGGGAGTACCTATGGTTTTTCCTGTCAGCAGTTGATAAGCCACAGCGAAGAATACGGCATTATGATTGGCGTAGGCCCAGATTTCCTCATTGTTGGTATTGGCTGCTTGTTGGTGCATGACGTCATACATGTTACGAGTCATCTCGATCATGAGTTTGATGAGCGACTCTTCCTCTATCTCTTTCAGCATACAGTCGAAATAGAGATGGTAGAGCTGCAGGTAGAGATCGGTAGTAACGAAACTGGGGAATTCCTGGTAGTCGTTCTGCTCATACACATGGAAGAGTTGATCGTGCGTGGCGGGAACAATGGCAAAACCATCCTGTGCCAGATGCTGGCAGAGCAGGGAGTCGAAATCCTTCAGCTGGGTGGGATTGATAAGGTTGCCCATGTTGACGCGCAGTTCTTCGGGGGTGTCGAAGTTCAGTTTCATTAATTCTGCCTCGCGTTCCTGCAGACGTTTCATGAAGTCCTTTTCTTCTTGGGTATATTTGATAAGGCCTTTCTCCTCGCTGGCACGGTAGTAGAAATCGCGCCATGACTCGTTCTCTTTCTGCTCGATGTCCTGGAAGTTGGTGTTCTCGTCGAATTTCCACATGAGGGAGTCGTACCAGGTGGTACCGATATAGACGCCACGTATATAGGCATCCTTGAAGGGGAACCCTTGACGGGCGGCAGGCGCATTGCGTAGCACGCGGATGTCACTGATGGGCAATCCAGAGATGTCCATGTTGTAGTCGATACTGTCTAACAGCTGCTCCACATCGATATGTGACACGGGCACTGAGACCACACTTGCTTTTTGGCTGCATGCCGTCACCAAAGCGGCGAGGCATAGCATCAGATAGGTTTTCGTTTTCATTGGCTAAAGTATTTTGTTGCTGTTTCTTTGTCTGTACCTTTTATCAGATAATGGTCGAAGTCCATACCGAACCCTCCCCATTTATATTCGGCTACCACATAAACGCTGTCGGTGGCAGTCTCCAAGCTGCGGATACGGCCGTTGACGAATCTGAAATCCTGCAGGACACCACCCAGTTTTGAACCCAGCCACAATGCTCGCGCTTTTCCATTTACCAGTTTGAAGATAAACAGTCGCTTTCCTTCTTCCGGGAAATAGCGCGTGGCCTTGATGACTCCCACCATCGCATCCTCACGACCATCACCATCGACATCACCCGTCTGGAACCGATAGACAGGGTAGGGAAGCCGCCAGTCATTCAGCCAGTAGAGACTGTCGTTCTCTTTTCTCAATGTGAACCCTTTTTCTTCCTGCAACTCAAAAGTCTGTGCCTTGCATGGCGCAGCTATCAGCCAGAGCAGGAGCAGGACGGTTCGTATCATAGTCAAAGAAGGGGAACCATACGGCTCCCCTTGTCGTTATGCGTCAATATTGGCGTAAGTAGCATTCTTCTCGATGAACTCACGACGTGGCTCCACATCGTCACCCATCAGCATGGAGAATATCTCGTCTGCCTCTGCGGCATTCTCGATAGTCACCTGCTTCAGCAGACGATTCTCGGGATTCATCGTGGTTTCCCACAACTGCTCGGGGTTCATCTCACCAAGACCTTTGTAACGCTGTGTATGGAAACCTGAAGAGTTCTCGTCACCATTCACATATTTGTCAATAAAGGCTTGGCGCTGCTGGTCAGTGTAGCAGTATTCAGAAATCTTCTTGTAGGTACACTTATAAAGCGGAGGTGTCGCAATATAGAGGTGACCTCCCTGAATAACCTGCGGCATGAAGCGATAGAAGAGAGTCATAATCAGCGTGTCGATGTGAGAACCATCGACGTCGGCATCGGTCATGATGATGATCTTGTCGTAGCGCAACTTGTCGATATTAGCCTCACGGTCACCCTCGCCTTCAACACCAAAGCGAACGCCGATACTCTGGATGATATTCATCACGGATTCAGACTCGAATACACGGTGCCACTGTACTTTCTCGACGTTCAGGATCTTACCGCGCAATGGGAGGATAGCCTGGAACTCACGATGACGGCCTTGCTTGGCAGAACCACCGGCTGAATCACCCTCAACGAGGAAGATCTCACATTCCTTAGGATCTTTCTTAGAGCAGTCGGCAAGTTTGCCTGGCAGACCGCCTCCCGTCATAGGACTCTTGCGCTGTACGCTTTCACGAGCCTTACGGGCAGCGATACGGGCAGTAGCGGCGAGCACCACCTTGTCGCATATCATCTTAGCCTCCTTCGGATGCTCTTCCAAGTAGTTGGCTAAGGCTTCACCCACAGCCTGCTGTACGGCTCCGGCTACTTCGCTATTACCAAGCTTGGTCTTTGTCTGTCCCTCAAACTGCGGCTCGGCCACCTTAATGCTAATCACTGCTGTAAGGCCTTCACGGAAGTCTTCGGGCGCAATCTCGATTTTTGCCTTTTCAATCTGCTTGGAAATCTGCGGATCATTATCAGCATATTTCTTTAAGGTACGCGTAAGGGCTGCACGGAAACCAGCGAGGTGGGTACCACCCTCAATCGTATTGATATTGTTCACATAGGAATGGATATTCTCTGAGTAGTCGGTGTTGTACATCACTGCTACCTCAATGGGAATTCCCTGTTTCTCAGTCTTCAGGTAAATGACATCATCAACAAGATGCGTGCGGTGACGATCCACGTAGCGCACGAATTCCTTCAGACCGTCCTTGGCGTGGAACACCTCCTGCTTAAGATTACCGTCCTCATCGGGGCGCATATCCTTCAGGGTGATGGTGATACCAGCATTCAAGTATGCCAGCTCACGCATACGACGGGCAATAATGTCGTACTTGTACTCAGTCGTAGTGAAGATGGACCCATCTGGCCAGAACTGCTGACGGGTACCTGTCAGTTCCGTATCACCAACGATCTTAACGTCGTAAAGGGGCTTACCCTTCTCGTATTCCTGTTGGTAAATATGACCGTTACGAAATACTTGTGACATCATATGGGTGGAAAGAGCGTTTACACAACTTACACCCACACCGTGGAGACCTCCGGATACCTTATA
>Ga0265299_10002266_pt1 | contig 20088 bp, 15 predicted proteins | sample AusTroGonzalo_MG_4_FD_193485 | JGI IMG/M metagenome (GOLD analysis project Ga0265299, IMG submission 193485) | Bovine rumen microbial communities from tropical cattle in Woodstock, Queensland, Australia - Gonzalo_02 | ecosystem: Host-associated > Mammals > Digestive system > Stomach > Rumen ... | reverse complement strand
CATCATCATATTGGTGTTAGCATTTGGCATTCCCTTTCATGCATTACCTCCAGAACTGGGAAAGGAACGACAGGACGAAGAATCCCATAAGGTATGGCATGATATGTACAATGCCACATTGGGAAGTCATTTCTTCCAATTGAAATGCAAGGATACCTTGTCAAAACTCTTCGGTGGCACAATGCGCTTGTTTTCTGAGTCTCTCTCCGACAACACCTATAACTCAGAAAAAGACAAGGAGAAGAAACTAACCATCAGGGCACAGATGCCGTTAGGAGGAAGTGCAACTGAACTGAATGAGAAGGTCGTTATTCTTGAGAATTTCCTATCTGGATATAAAGAGATCAAACGGTTTGAGACTCGAGTGGAATCATGGGGATCAACGACTGTCGTCGAGTTCAAGGACGAATTCAAAAAGACATCTTTTCCATATCTATTAGAGAGTAAGGTTATCGGGAAAATCATCTCCATCGGTGGAGCAGACTGGAGTACCAGCGGTGTAAGCGAACGAGGATTCAGCAACTCCTTAAACTTACAATTCCGCTCAAACCGAATTGAGATCATTGGCTATAACTATGACCGTCTGTACAGAATTGCCGAGGAGATGTGTAAGACGATGAAACAAAACAGCCGCGTGGTAGACCTGACGATAGAGACTCCTGGGCACGAGAACCAAGAGGATGAGTTCTTTATGGATTACAACAAGGAGAGAATGGCGCTCTACAATTTTGATCTCATAGCCAATCATCAGGCTATACGTGAGATATTATCAGGCTATGACATAGAGAAATACCATGACAGTCATTTGTCATCCGACATGCATCTAAAATCATCAGAGAAAGACAGATTTGATCTTTGGCATCTACAAAATGCATATATGAAAGTGAATGGTAATGACACAAAACTGTCGGACTTCATGGAGATTGAAAGGCGGGAAGCAAAAAATTGTATCCCTAAAAAGAATCAAGAGTATATACTACGAGTTGCTTTCAACGTTTTAGGCACATACACATACACAGACAAGTATATTAAGAAAACCATCAAGGAGTTTAACGCCAAGATTCCTGTCGGCTACAAATGCAGGAACGCAACGTACGGGTGGTATGAGGATAGCGGCACACAATATTGGCTGATCTTACTCATTGTGGTTATCATATACTTCATCTGTTCCATCTTGTTCGAGTCTTTCAGACTGCCATTGGTCATTATATCCCTTATTCCGGTATCATTTATTGGGACGTTTCTGACCTACTACTTCTCTGGTGTGGAATTCGGAACAGGCGGCTTTGCATCACTGGTACTACTAAGTGGATTGACTGTAAACGGGGGCATCTACATTATTCATGAATACCTGAGCATAACGAGAAAGATTCGCAAAAAAAACAGTACTGCATTATATGTAAGGGCTTATAACCATAAGATTACGGCTGTATTCCTAACGATTCTATCTACGGTTCTCGGCTTAATACCGTTCTTTATCGATGGAAAGGACGAGCCATTTTGGTTCTCGTTCGCCATTGGCTCCGCAGGTGGGTTGCTTTTCTCAGTTATAGCGATCGTATTCGTGATGCCAATATTTATGAGACTCTATCACAATAATAATATCAATCAAATTAAAAACCATAAAAAATTGTTATGATGCAAATAAGAAAAAAAACTGCTACGCTTTTAGTATTGTGTATGACTCTCTTTTGTTCATGCGAGCAAAAGGTAGATCAGGCATTAAAGTTTGCTGGTGACAATCGTCAGGAGTTAGAGAAAGTTCTGGATCATTTCAAGAACGACCCAGACCCTCTGAAGTACAAGGCCGCGAAGTTCCTGATTGAGAACATGCCTTATCATCATGCTCTATACGGTGATATTGCGGATCAATATGCGGAGGCATACGCTACCATGGCAAAGCATGCTCTTGAATTCCGTGACAGCGTGATTAACGCCGAGACGCAACAACTTACCGGGCAATCTATCTTGAAAGTCTCGGATATCAGAAAGATGAAAGCGGATTTTCTGATCAAGGCGATAGATGAGGCCTGTGATGTATGGGAAAAATCGAATTGGCGTAACGACTATGATGAGTCCACCTTCTTCAATTATGTATTGCCATACAGGCTTTCCGATGAGCCTGTAAGTGATTGGCGACAGGCCATAAAGACTATATTCCCATATCTGGATGCCGATGTTGTATACAGTGACCAAGGCATTCCGTTCCCCGCATTCTCTGAACAGATCTCAAATGCGAGAGTGATTGACTCGCCAAATTCCCTGAAAGGCAAGGCCGTACAGATATTCGGCAAGAACTCCTCTGTTACTTATATATTTCCATCAGATATGGATGTACAGAAGATCGTACGACTCAGATCCAGCGCGTTGGCGGTAGACACCAAGGCTATGGTAGAATTGAACGGCCAGGCCGTCGGCACTGTAGATCTGAGGCAAGTCAACAGCGAGTATTCTTTCAAAACCTCTCTTCCAGGAATCGTATTGAACCTGCCAAAAGGTGAGAACAGGGTAACAATAAGATTTGCCAATAAACCATTTACCCTTGACTATATAGAGGTGGCGGCATTCGAGCCCTATCATGATGAGAATGCAGTCGACTATTCCGACTCCTATTGCCAGATACAGAATGTGGGCACAAGTCACTATGTATCCTTTGACACCGTACGGTCGACGATAGGACAGCCCATCGAGCTACACGAGCATTCGCCAAAAGACATGACGCTCAATATGCGTTTTGACTATCAAGGCTATCCATGCTGGAGGATTGTCCCCATGGATCCTGCAGACTTGTATCTGGAAGACTATCGGGTCAGTCTTGACACCATGGCGATTGTAAGCAAGCAGATATATATCTGGGCGAATAATCCGGACAGATGCTATGAGAAAGATGTGACCGCCTATCAGTCAAGGTACATCAATCACCAGAAATGGGTAATCATGCCAGTTGGTGACGGTATGTGCAAGATCATGAACAAGCAGACGGGCCTGTTCTGGGAGTCCCGTGTTGACAATAACACCGGGAAGGAGATTCTTGTACAGAATTTCTATTCTGGCAAGGCTACACAGAAATGGAAGATTATCAAGAAAGGAAAGAACCCTTATGCCCAGTCATTCTTCAGGATCGGGAATGCCCAGTCTGAGGCGGTGAAAGTGACGGATGTGATGGATCTGTTTGACCCAGCTAAGTCCAGAGGCAGCGTAACTCCGAGTCTGGCATCATTATGCCGCTACCGTACTGGCCCTTGCAAAGATGAGGCCGCCTATGTGGCCGCACTATCCAGATATATGGGAATTCCCGTGGCCATAGATTTCACGCCGCACTGGGGAAATCGCACCAACAACCATACGTGGAACGCTTTGGTACTGCCTAACGGGAAAGCGACACCCTTTTACATGGGATATGTTCCTGGAGACACGACACAGTTTACGCATAGTCCCGTCTATCTGAAACCCAAAGTATACAGATACCGTTTCGAGGTTAACCAGAAGATCGTGGATGATCTGAAAGGCGAGAAGAATATCCCGGAACTGTTCCGGCTTCCGACGTTTACTGATGTCACAGACGAATATCTGAATACGACGGATGTGGTACGCAACCTTCCTGATGAGTTCCGCGACAGCAAGATCGCCTACATCTGTGTCAACGACAAGGAGCAGTGGATTCCCGTTCATTATGGCAAGGTTTCACATGGCAAGGTGACATTCACGTCCATGGGGCGTAATATCCTGTATTCTGTTGGCATCTGGCAGGATAACAGTTTTATCCCCGTTGGGAACCCGTTTATCCTGAAACCTGACGGATCAACAAGAGAGATCAAATGTGACAACAACAAGCGTCAGACGATGACGTTACTCCGCAAGTATCCTTTCTTCGCTCAGTTTGACTCCTTCAGATACAGAATGAATATGGGAGAATTCCAGGGGAGTAACGCCAAAGACTTCTCACAAAGCACGGTCTTGTACCAGCATCAGGGATATACTGATGCCTATTGGTATGAGCTGGAGCCGGAGAAAGTTGGAAACAAATACCGGTATCTTCGTTACATTGGCAGCAATGACTCCTATTGCAATATCAATGAGATTGAGTTCTTTGACAGCAAAGGCCAGAAACTGACGGGTAAGGTCCTGGGTACCCAAGGCATGCCCGGCCACACGAAGGAGACCGTCTTTGATGGCGATATCCTGACTGGATTCAACGGAATCAGCCCCGATGGTCATTGGGTGGGTCTGGAACTGGCCCAGCCATCCGATGTGGCAAAGATAAGATTCATACCTCGTAATGACGGCAACTGTATAGAAGTCGGCGACATGTATCAGTTACTGATGTATGATCGAGGGAAATGGATCGAGTTGGCAGAGTTGCAGGCACAGAGCAATAAGATTGTGCTTGAGGATATGCCAAGTGATGGATTGTACCTGTTGAAAAATCTCACGAAGGGTATAGAGGAACGTATCTTCACCTATGAGAATGGTGAACAGGTTTGGTGGTAAGGAGAAATAATTGAGAAAATGATATAAAATGCCATGTGGCATTTTATATCATTTTCTTTGCTATATGTAACTACTAGAACTGTTTTCGCCATTTGTCAACTCATTGTCAACTCTGAAATTAGGATTGTCTCATCCTATAGCGTATATTTGCCTCGGCAAAAGCCAATGTACGAATATACGTACCAATATATTACGATCACCAGAACTGCTATTTAAAATCTTTTGTAACCAAATGAACACGTTCGTAAAAACAACGCGAGACGTTATGTCTTGGATGGGCAGACAATTACTATATTTGATGCTCATCATTCTCCCTTTTGCTCCACATCTTTTAGATATTAGTGGAGAGGGAGAAGAGGCGATGGGGCTTATCTTATTAATCTTCCTCTCGCTTTTGGCAATTCTAACAGCTATTCGTTTCATTTCTAGATTTAACAGTATACAAATCACCAAACTGGACATCTGTGTTTGTGTGTTGGCATGTTATATTCTGTTACAATCAGTTACACTCCATCATCTAACAGTACATCACTTCTTGATGGGAGGATTCGTGTTATTGTATGCTGTGATTAGGTCTATGGATCTTGAGTCTATCAAGAAAATAGCCGTCATTCTTGTGATATGCGCAGCAATTCAAGCCTTTTATGGATTACTTCAACTATTTGGAGTGGTCAAAGCGCAGAGCTCCTTATTCAATATAACGGGGAGTTTCTATAACCCGGGGCCTCTTGGAGGATATCTGGCAATGATATTTGCGATTCCATTAACCAGTATCATCAGAGAAGGTGATCTTCTCGACGCTCATCAGCAGTCATGGAAAAAGACGCTATATTATTTCGGAGTTATCATCACTGCTGTAGCCATTATATGCAGCCAGTCACGGGCAGCGATTGTTTCATTGTTACTTGTATGTCTGATTTTGTTTTATCCCAAAATACGAGATCATATCGTGAAATTGACAAAGACCAAGAAATTTTGGTTCTACAGCCTAGGAGTGTTGGTTGTTCTTATTCTTTCTATCTGCATCTTCAAATACAAAACAATCTCATCTTTTAGCCGGTTGTATATGTGGGGAATCACAGCCACGATATTCAACAAATTAAATATATGGCTGGGGGTCGGATACTACCACTTTAATCCGTCATACATGAATGCACAAGAAATGTATTTCAGGAACAACCCGATGTCAGGCTACTCTGATTATGCTGATAACATCGCATTCTGTCTGAATGAGCCTCTCCAAGCATTGGTTGAACTAGGAATCATTGGTTCACTTATATTACTAGCAATCATCTATTTTGTATGGACAGTACGTTCAGGATCTAACAGGTTCTTATTACAGATAAAGTTGTGTCTGTTCAGTATTCTTGTTTTTTCATGCTTTTCTTATCCTTTCCATACCACCATTATAACGCTTAACACGTGTATTTGCCTAGCTTTTATCTCTACATTATCAGCCCAAGACAATCGGCACATAATATTATCATTCAAGTTGAATAAAATTGGCCGATTCATATCAGGCATACTTTTCCTGTTTTTCAGCATCATAACAGCATGTTACGCCTACAAGTTCGCAAATTCACTGAAAGATTGGGAAAAGGCGAATTACTATTATCGTGACTACAGGTATGAAGAATCATTACACCACTACAAGAAAGCAAATGCATTTTTTAGTACAGACGGTAATTTCCTAAACAATTATGGGAAAGCCTTGTCATTGGCTCAAAGATACGAAGAGAGCAATACGATCTTGGATCAGGCGACACAACACATTGTCAACTCTTTCTCATATACAACGATGGGACAGAACTATGAGATGTTAGGAGACATGGCATTAGCAGAGACCTATTATTGGAAAGCTCATTGGCTCGTTCCCTCAAAAGATTATCCATTATATCTATTGTTTAAGTTATATGACAAAGAAGGAGATTCTACAAAAGTAGTGGATATGGGGTATAGGATTCTCCATAAAAAACAGAAAGTGCCCTCCATCGCTTCAGAGCAGATAAGAAAGGACATTACAAACATTATAAATAAATATCAATGAAAAAGAAACTCTACAACTGCATTTTGATACTTCTGTGTGCAGGGGCTTTCATTGCCTGTAAGAGAAGTATTGTTATTACCATTAGCAATCCACAAGAAGGGAAACTTCATGCGACTCATTCTTTAGTGGAAAATGGTGAAAAAGTGTTCGAATTAGACTCTGTGTCTGCACCCAAGGCCGTTTATATGCAGTTCTGCAAAATCGGTGAAAAGGATGTCCTGTCATTCTTAAACAAGTACAATTCATCTATCTACCTATATGACTATAATGAAGGTGATCTGTTGGGGATATACAATTTTGGAAAGGACATCATAAAGCCGGGAGCCTATTATATCATCAATGAAGACAGTGTCTACGTGCTTGATATGGCCAAGATGAATTTAACGTTATTCAATCCCAAACAAAACGCTCAGACAGATGTAATCTCTTTAAAAGGGAAAGAGGGCAAAGATTGGCCAATCAAACTACCCCAATACAATCTCTTTACATCCAACCCCATTATCAAGATAGGCGATGAACTTATCATGACGGGACAATTATTCTGGTCAATACCAGCCAAGGCCATCCAAACATTCCATTTTTCTGCAAACATAGGAATACAGTCTAAAAAATTGAAGTTTGAGCATTGTTATCCAGAAGAATTGTATGGCCACGATTCTAACTGGGAAGGAGGACAACAAACGGCTCCCCATGCGACCGTATCGCCTGACGGGAATTTGATATATAGTTTTCCGCCATCACATAACTTGTATATTACGGCGCCACACGCCGACTCATACAGAAAAGTGTATGGAGGAAGTAATGATGCTGGCGATATCTCATCTATTGATTATCAAAACAAAGAAGAGACCCCAGAAGACATCATCTCGGCGAATTACGTGATGCAGGATATGTATGGGCCGATTATATATGACGGATATCGCAGTGTCTATTATCGTTTCTTGTTAAAGAAAGTCACAGACAAGCAAAAGAGCAATTCCATACCTAACAAGGAGATTAATATCGTTATCATGGACAAAGATTTCCATTATTTAGGAGAAACGACTATAGGAAACGGAAAGAAGTGGAATATCCAAAATGCCTTTATAACGCAAGAAGGTCTGAATATCGAGTATCTGTCACCTGAGAATCTGGACGAAGATCATCTGGTTTTTAAAGTATTTCAATTAAAATAATGTACATTATGAAGAAAATATCATTTTGCTTATTGCTATTCCTCACTCTGTCATTTTATTCATGTAACAGTGAAAGACAAAAGGAAATAGATTTTATAGACAATGTCCTTTCCGAACATGCGGATCTCTCTAATTACAACTGGCTTGTCATTATCCCTGGTGTAGGTTGTAACGGGTGTATCCAAGAAGGTGAGTATTTCTTAAAAAAGCATGTGTCTGATAAAACAATTGGCTTTGTACTGACCAATATCAGCTCCCTAAAAATATTACAACAAAAGACTGGCATAAAGCTCAAAGAGCATGAAAATATATATGCAGATACAGATAATGCGTTCATCGTAGAAACACATAATTCTGTCTATCCTTGTGTCGTTGAGATCAAAGATCATCATGTCGTATCACTTGAGTTCCAGTCCCCTCAGACACCTGCATTACGTAACCTAGAAGAGACTTTGATGAAATAAAAAAGGCGAGGAAAGTCCTCGCTATTATCAATTAACTAATAAATATTACAATGAAGAAAAAAATCATTATGGGCGCTGCAGCATGCATGATTGTTGCTCTGTCTGTGGTTGGTCTGAACGCCAACAAAACAAATTCAAGTGACGTTACTCTGAGTGATCTGGTGATGACTTCTGAGGCAAATGCAGATTGTAGTGGGACAGCCTGGCTTGCTGGTGGACACTGTGTCTTTGGCTACAACTTCTGCATATTCAGAATGGATGGCACTGACTGCGATCCGTACGCAAACTAATGATCTAAGCAGAGGGTGCATGAATAGCACTCCTCTGCTATTTCGTTTCTGATAACAGAATGTGATTGGGCGTATGAAGCCTGTCGCTATATCCATATTATCCTTGGTTCTTTGGGCTTGCCAAGCGATGGCCCAGACTACCGACCTGCTGTATCTATTCCCGAATAAGGACATATATGAGACAGGCGAGGATATGTGGTTCAAGGCATACCTGATGGACAAGCAAACACTGGCCTTGTCGGACAGAAGTCAGACGCTCTATCTGCTATTGCGAAGTGAAACGGGTGAAGTGGTATGGCACGAGAAATATCCGCTGACAGCTGGGAGAGGCGACGGGCATATTTATATAGATGATACTTGGCGGCTGGGAGAATACTATATGGAGGGCTATACACGCTCCTCGTTTACCACCGACAGTACTACGGCCATCCGCCCACGAAGGATCCGGGTGGTCGATCGTGTAACACAAATGGACTCCATTTCTTCGGAGACCGTCAGGAGAGACTCCATCCAAAGACTAACGGCCAAACGGCGGTTTGACATGTTCCCTGAGGGCGGGAACCTCATAGATGGTATTAACACCGTCGTGGCTTTCAAGGCAACATACGGGAACGGATTTCCCGATGAGGTATCCGGAAAAGTACTTGAGGACGGAAACGAGATCGCGGCCATCCATAGCCAGCACGACGGCATGGGCATGTTTGCCCTTATACCACGATGGGGAAAGGATTACAAAGTGGTGCTCTCTGATGGCAGGACCTACCCTCTTCCACCCATAGAGCGTACAGGCACTGGACTGCGTGTCCTACGCAACAACAATTCTGGCATTACCATGGTTGTATCAGCGTCGGACAGCATCGCACGCCCGTTTACTGTATTGGCTAAGATGCGCGGTATGCTCTGTGGCACTGCGAAAGGAGTAGTCAAAGGGCAACAGATCGTCAGGATGCCCAAGGAGAGATTCCCGATGCAGGGCATCGCAGAGATCACACTGACTGTCGGGGATGCCCAGATACCGGTAGCGGAACGGCTGGTATATGTCAATCCGACGCAACAGCTGAACATCACTGCGCAAACCGATCACCAGCAATACAACAGGCGCGACGAGGGGAAAGTCTGTCTGCAAGTAACCGATTCCGCTGGTCAGCCGCTCAAGGTGGAACTGGCCGTAAGCATCTTCGACAAGGCCTATCTCTATCAGCCAGGGCACGAGAATATTCTCTCGCATTGCTATCTGTCTGAAGAGATACGGGGAAACATCTTCAATCCTGCCTACTATTTCGACGAGCGGAACGATGACCGGCTGCAGGCGCTCAACCTGTTGCTCATGACGCAGGGCTGGAGACGCTACGTCTGGGACAGGGAGCCAACACAAGGAAAAGAGATATTATCAGACGGGGTGAGCGGCAAGGATCTCATTACCAGAACGCAGTTCATCCAGGTATTCTCGCCCCAGAGTGACACCTGTCTTGTGATGACCGACTCCATAGGCAGATTTGAGATCAGCCCGGTCATGATGGACACAATGCGGGGGAATATCTATTTAAAGCCAATGGTGAAAAGCCCCAAGCCAAGACTATCATTAGCCAACCCGTTCGACAGCATCGGTTACTACCAACAAGGCAGACAGAGATACCTGACACAGAACCATATCTTTGAGACCGCCAACGGAGACCGGGATATCACCGACGGATTCGGGACAGTGGTGCTGAAGGATGTCTATGTTACAGCCAAACGGCGGTCACCCTATCGCGACAAGGTGACGGGCTATCTGGATAGTCTCGCCATCATGGCAAGTGGAGAATGGGTATGCGACTGTCATGCTGGTTCTGCAAAAGGGTTCCTAAATAATTATCATGGTTACTCACACCATCCTGAAGGCTATTATCCAGCCCCCACACATAAGGTAAAACATCTGATGCCCAAACGAGGTGAGACATATAAACTCATTAAATATATACCAGGAGGCCCTAATGGAAGATGGCTATTGGACATGGACGACCCACCCCATGACATTGTGTATAGTGGACCTCAATATACAGAAGAAGAATTGCTAAAAAAATATGGCATATCGAAAGCACAGGGCTATTACCCGCATCGAGAGTTTTATGAACCTGACACCTTTGACCTCTCATCAACAACGCCTGATCCTCGGAACTCATTGCAGTGGAAGCCCGCGATACTGACTGATGAGGAAGGTAAAGCAGAAATAGCCTTCATGGCCTCAGATGTAAATACAGAGTTCGTTGGCATCGTCGAAGCTCTTGACGGCACAGGACTAATGGGTTGTCAGACATTCACATTCAGAGTTGTCAGGAATAAATAGATGATGAAGCATGAAAAGATAACAGAGAGAGAAAAAAGCGGGGAAAGTCCTCGCTATTAATTCATTTACCAATAATTTATTAACAATGAAGAAAAAAGTGATTTTTGGTGCAGCAGCATGCATGATTGCAGCTCTGTCGGTTGTTGGTCTGAACACCAACAAAACGAATTCAAGTAATGTTACACTGAGCGATCTGGTGATGACATCTGACGCAAATGCAGATTGCCTTCCGCCCTCTTTTGGCCCTGCAGAGGGAAGGTGTTTCGGTTATCGCATATGTGTATTTTCAATGGATGTTCCCGGAGATAGAGCCTGTGATCCGTATAGATCTACTATATGGTAATAGATTGATATCATAGCAGAGGGTGTTTGAATAGCACTCCTCTGCTATTTCCATTCTGACAACCAAGTGTGATTGAGCGTATGAAGTGATGGATGATGAAGTATAAAAAATAAGAAGCGGGGAAAGTCCTCGCTATTAATTCATTTACCAATAATTTATAACAATGAAGAAAAAAGTGATTTTTGGTGCAGCAGTATGCGTGATTGCAACTCTGTCGGTTGTTGGTATGAAAGCCAACGAAACTGCTTCAAGTGACATCACATTAGATGGCCTGGTGATGACATCTGTTGTTAATGCAGAATGTGTAAGACCTCAAAGCCATGAAGGTGGCTGGTGTGATAGAGTGGGGCATTGTTGGTGGTCGTGGTCAAAAAAAGAATGCGATCCGAGAAGATAATCTAATTATCATAGCAGAGGGTGTTTGAATAGCACTCCTCTGCTATTCCCTTTCTGACAATCGAGCATTAATGAGCGTATGAAGTGATGGATGATGATGTATAAAAAATAAGAAGCGGGGAAAGTCCTCGCTATTAATTCATTTACCAATAATTTATTAACAATGAAGAAAAAAATGATTTTTGGTGCAGCAGTATGCATGATTGCAGCTCTGTCGGTTGTTGGTATGAAAGCCAACGAAACTGCTTCAAGTGACATCACACTGGATGGCCTAGTGATGACATCTGTCGTTAATGCAGAATGTGTGAAACCTCAAAACTATTCAAAAGATGGGATATGTGTAGGTATCGGTGCCCAGCGACATTGTGTTTATAATAGAGGTCATAGACAATGCGATCCGGATAGAAGATAAAATCGAAATTATCATAGCAGAGGGTGCATGAATAGCACTCCTCTGCTATTCCCTTCCTGATAACAGAATGTGATTGAGCGTATGCGATTTACCACTATATCCATATTATCTATGATGTCTTGGACTTGCCAAGTGGCGGCCCAGGCTGCCGACCTGCTGTATATACTTCCGAACAAGGACGTATATGAGACTGGCGAGGATATGTGGTTCAAGGCATGTCCTGTACAGGCAGAATTATGCGTGAGCCTCTTTGACAAGTGGTATCAGAGCGACAGGATAAGGGAAACGATGCTGTCGCACTGCTATCTGTCATCACAAATACGTGGAGATATCCATAATCCCATATACTATTTTGACAAAAGGAACAAAGACAGGCTTCGGGCGCTCGATCTGCTATTGCTGACTCAGGGATGGAGAAGATACACCAAGCCCTCAAGAGGTAGTGAGATCCTAACAGACGGAATCAGGGGTAAGGTATCATCCAAAAAGAAACCGAATGACGGCATTGAGGGCGTGCAAGCCATCCAAGTGAGCGGCCACAATGCGAAAACAGAACAGATGTGGACGGACTCATTGTCTTTTTTACCGATAAGATGACGGGCCAACTGGACAGTTTGTTGGCATCGTCGAAGGTACCGACGGTTACGGTATGATTGGAAGCGAGAATTTTGAAATAAACAATAAAAAATATGCATATTAAAATGAAAAAGAAGGAAAAACAGATGACATTGAAGATTTCTATTGTCGTTATTTCCATGCTCATCCCATCCATGGGCATATCGCAAACCAAGAGTGATTCAGTACAACACTTGAAAGAGGTGACTGTAACAGGCGTCCGTCCTTTGATAAAGGCCGACCTTGACAAGTTCACTTACAACGTCGCATACGATCCCGACAGCAAGAGCCAGAGCATTCTGGAGATGCTTCGCAAAGTACCGATGGTGAGTGTCGACGGTACCGATCAGATCAAGGTGAACGGAAGCTCAGACTTCAGGGTTTATGTAAACGGGAAACCTAATACGATGATGAGCAACAAGCCTGCCGAAATACTGAAGGGCATGCCAGCCTCTACTGTGAAAAAGATAGAAGTGATAACAAACCCCGGAGCCAAATACGACGCAGAAGGCGTGGCTGGCATATTGAATATCATAACGGAGAGCAGCGTCCGTCTGGAAGGCTATAACCTGAATATCGGCGGAGCACTGACCACCGTAGCACAGAGCACCAACATCTCTGCCATCATGAAGGTCGGAAAGCTGACGCTCTCGGTTAGCGACGGACTCAGTTTCAACCGTCCGCCGAAAGGCTATCAGGAAACAGAGCGCACTACTTTTGGCCCAAATGCAAGCACCATCCTCGCAGACGCGACCCATAAGACAAAAGCTCCAGCACATTTCTTCGAAATGGAAAGCAGTTATGAATTCGACAAGAACAACCTCCTGAGCATATCTGCCGGCGTTGAGAACTATACGTCAAAGAGCTGGACTGACATGAATACGGTGTCAACCATTCTGCCTAATACACGAATGTATTCTTATGCGAACTCCCACTATGCCCGCAACAGGATTAACGGCTATTATGCGGGGGCTGACTTCCAGCACAATTTTGGTGCGAAGGGAGGTAATATCGTATTCTCCTATCGTTATATGTCAGCTCCGTCGAAGACGGATGCGTCAAGTATCTACAGTGACATTCTTGACGCCAACAACACACTCGAGCTGACAGACATGCAGACAAAGGCAAACCTGGGGATACGGGAGAACACGGGACAGATAGACTACACCATCACCTTAAAGCGTCAGCACACCATCAGCGTCGGCACCAAATACATTCACCGAATAAACAAGGCTGATAACGAGGAATATGCCCGTCACGCCGGGTCTGATGCCGCTTTCACTTTAGACCCCTACAGAAGTATCGCATACAAGCAGACCACCGACATTGCCGCTGCTTATACTGAGTACAGTCTGAGGATGATGGCTTTCTCGCTAACGGCAGGAGCCCGATACGAGTATTCCTCTCAGGAAGTTTCCTATCCAAGCAGTAACTTTACAGAGCGTCCCGACTTCAAAGTAAGTTTCAACCACCTCGTTCCCAGTATCTCTACAGGTTACAGATTGGGGAATACCAAGATGATAAGTCTGGCCTACGCTATGAGAATCTCCCGCCCCAACATATGGAACCTGAACCCCTATGAAGACAAGACATCGCCAACAGTCATCAAGGTGGGTAATCCCAACCTGGAGACTGCCACATCACACGGATTCAGCCTCACATACAGCGATTTCCGACGCAAGGGCGGCTATAACCTGAAGATGGGCATGGATCTCTCAGACGATGGCATCACCGAGTATTCAAGCCTAAACGCCAAGAATGAACTGGTAACGACCTACGGCAATATATTGAACCGCAAGAACACCTATCTGAACCTGTTCGCACGATATATGCTCACTAAGACCACCAATCTCTCTGTAAACGCAAACGTAGCCTATACAGACTTCAAGAGTTCGCTGGCCCACTTGCACAATCATGGCTTCACAGGCAACGGCTCTGTCAATATGCAACAGCGACTACCCTACCGGATGACCCTGTCGGCCATCTATGCATACTCCAGCCGTAGTCTTGATGTGCAGGGATATCGAGACGGAAACTCCGTGTTCCGACTGATGCTGATGCGCTCATTCCTGAAAGAAGACCGTCTCACCATCACCCTTTATGGTTACAACATATTCACAAAAGAGCTCCGTATAGACAACGTGACCGAGATGCCTGATTTCAGGAACCGCTTCACCTCCATCAGGCGCGACTACCGTATCTTAGGCGTCACAGCCGGTCTGCGCCTGGGCAAGTTGAGAGATCGCGTGAAGCGCGCCTCTAAGAGCATCCAGAACGATGACATCATACAAGAGGGTAATCCGAGAGCAGCGGATCAGTAATCCGTCAGTAACAGCATAAACAGTATCAACAACAAATATATAGTATATGAAGATGAAAACAAAAAATCTGCTATTTGTTCCTGCCATCCTGATACTCCTTGCCTGTAATGGTAACGAGAGAGTATATCAAGAGAAGATCGAGTTCCCGGCCGATGTTACGGCATTCCAGACAGGCGATTCCATATGTCATGGAAGCGACTCTCCGGAGATGAAGATTGTAGTATACACCGATTCTTCCGGATGTACAGGATGCAAGCTGCAATTAGACTCGTGGAAGTTCTACATGGAAAGTCTGTCAAAGAAATATGATGATAAGATTCTCTTCATGTTCTATCTTCAACCGCACGACAAAGACGAGCTCCTGTTCGTGTTAGACAGCGAGGAATTCAACTATCCCGTCTATATCGATGTCGATAACCAATTCGGGACATTGAATGCCCTTCAATCAGATGAAGTGTTCCTGTTAGACAAGAACGACCGTGTCCTGCTGGCAGGCAACCCGCTTGAGTCTGCCAAAAAGAAAGCAGCATATGAAGACGCTATAAATGATTATCTGAACAAGAAATGAAGACCATCATCAGGATTTTGTTGCGATACAGGAAGGCACTTGTCTTTCTTATACTAGCACTTGTCGCCCTATACTTGATCAGTGTAGTATTCCTTTTCGCCTCCTTTAAGGTTACCAGCGAGTCCATGTATCCGGAATTGCGGAAAAACGATCAACTCATCGTATTCAAGCCCACCATAGGCGCAAGACTATTCAATATCGTCTCAGCAATCAGAGGAGAGGAGTTTAACGTGTATCGGATGCCAGGATTCCGTGACGTGAAGAGAAACGATATCCTTGTATTCAACTATCCTTATAAGGAATGGGATACATGGGACCATATCGTGCTGAATCTGAAAGACTACTATGTGAAAAGATGTATAGGACTGCCTGGCGATTCTGTTCTTGCCAAAAACGGAATCTTCGAGGTGCTGGGGGTCAATTACACATTGGGGAATTACAGTATGCAACACAATGTGTCGGCCGACCGCTATGACTCTATCACCCGACCAGTATATATAGAGGAATGCGAGTGTGGATGGGACCTGCTTAACTGGGGACCTGTCTATATTCCGAAGAAAGGCGAATCCATACTTATCAACAAAGATAATTATAACCTATATAAGAAGATCATTGAATGGGAAAGCAGCCTTTCCATAGATACCATATCCCATTCTGCCATGACACAAGACGGAATACAGTATCGGTTTAAGCATGATTACTATTTTGTCGCGGGCGACAACACACAGAATTCTATCGATTCCAGATACTGGGGACTTGTGCCAGATGACTTTATCGTAGGAAAAGTGGCATTCGCTATCGAGGAATACGATAACTTTATACAAATGCTTTCAAAAGTCAGGTCGGTCGTATAATGTCCGGCCTGACTTCCTGACACACCAGCCATCTTACAGTCGTAAAGGACTTGTCCTTTGCATGAGCGAAAGATCCCTGCAGATTCCCAAGACATTTGGGAATCCGATTCCGGATGCCACGGAACATGATTCCGCAGTAGGCGTAATGCCATTCCCAAGCTTTGGTAACACCCTTCCGGGACTCTCGCATTCCCGTTTCGGGACTCTCGAACACCCGTTTCGTAACTCTCGGACACCCTGTACGAAGCACTCGCATCCCCGTTACGAAGGTCTGGTGTCCTCATTGCGAAGGTCTGGTGTCCTCATTACGACGCACTGATGTCACCCGTTACGAAATGAGTTGCCCCTAAAAGGTGAGATGGTGGTTACATGTCTGGGCAACATATAACGTGCTGAAAAGCCTTTGTTCACGGGTGTCTGCGGCCTGTCAGGTTATATGGTTATATGTTTTTGCAGACAACTAAAAACACGAGCCTCCGATAAACTGCGTGCAGTTTATCGGAGGCCTATATCTTACGACAAGTTTCCTTTACAAGAGAACGGTTACTTATTGGCGAAGCGCTCGGCCTGCTGACGAATGAGTTCAGCATCGTTGAAGTAGTCGATGCGCATAGCCTTGCGGACCTCGTCCATGGTCTGTGCGCCGACCTCGCGGGCCTGTTCCGTACCCTTCTTCAGGATATTATAGATCTCAGGAATATCCTTCTCGAATTCGGCACGACGGGCACGCATGGGCTCCAGGAACTTGTTCAGCACCTGATTCAAGAATTTCTTGCACTTCATGTCACCCAGACCGCCACGCTGGTAGTGTGCCTTCAACTCGTCAAGATTCTGATATTCAGGCCAGAACTCCTTGAAGTCGTCATCACATGAGAAGGCGTCGAGATAGGTAAACACGGCATTACCCTCCACATGACCAGGGTCATTCAGGTTCACATGGCTAGGATCGGTATACATCGAACGAACCTTCTGCCATACATCGTCGGCAGAATCTGAGAGATAGATGCAGTTGCCCAAAGATTTCGACATCTTCTCCTTACCATCGGTACCTGGCAGACGACGAGCCGTAAGGTTCTCAGGCAGCATGATATTCGGCTCCACAAGCACCTCGGCATATGTCTGGTTGAAACGGCGCACAAGTTCACGGGTTACCTCCAGCATCGGCTCCTGATCCTCTCCTGCAGGCACGGTCGTTGCCTTGAACAACGTAATATCGGCAGCCTGAGAAACAGGATAGCAGAAGAAGCCGAGAGGGATATTGGCCTCGAAGTTACGCATCTTGATCTCCGTCTTCACCGTAGGATTACGCTGCACGCGACTCACCGTGATCAGGTTCATCAGATAGGTAGTGAGTTCTGCGAGTTCGGGTATCTGACTCTGGATAAAGAGGACACACTTCTCGGGATCAAGACCTGCGGCGAGGTAGTCGAGTGCCACCTCTATGATATTCTGACGGATCTTCTCAGGATTATCGGCATTATCGGTCAGAGCCTGTACATCGGCCATAAAGACAAACATACGGTCGAAATCGCCCTGATTCTGCAACTGGACACGACGACGCAGTGAGCCGACATAATGTCCGAGATGGAGCTTTCCGGTGGGGCGGTCACCGGTCAATATCACTTTTCCCATTGTATCTTTTGGTCTTTAATTTCAAATTTGACTGCAAAGGTACAAAATAATTAAGAGTTAAGAGTTAAGAAATAAGAAAAAAAATGTTGGGACAGGAAAAAAACTCATATCCCCCACCTCAGAGTCTTATCCTCTTGTGCAGAAAGCCTCACCAAGACGGAAGCCTTCCTCATAAAGAGCCTCGAGTTTATCCACATCACGACAGATACGATCCACTTCCATGGGACGCTCTGGTCGGATGCAGATGATCTCACCCCAGTCTTCCATCCGTTCCACCAACTCAAGTTGTCGATTGTAGACCTCAACTCGATGACTTAACGCTACACGCAGACGAGGATAGTCCTTATAGAAAAACCGTGGAATCTTGATGTCGCGCTCACTCGAGCGGAAGCCGCGATTGCGGGTCATAATCACGACATTGGGCGAATACCCCATATCGATAGCTCGAACCACGGGAATGGAATCTATGATACCTCCATCGAGCATCGGCACCCCGTCGACCTCGGTGATCTGAGCCACATACGGCAGACTGCTCGAGGCTTTCACGATGGCCGTCAGGCGTTGGGCAGACTGCTTCTCTGTGAGATATTCTGCACGTCCCGTCAGACAGTTGGTCGTCACCATCTCGAATATACCAGGATTAGTCCGATAGGCATCATAGTCGAAGGGTACAATCTCATTGGGGAAACGCTCATAGAGGATGTTGGGGTCAAAGATGCTGCCCTGTGTCAACAGACTCTTCAGCGAGATGTAGTCGTATTTCTTCAGCATGTCAATATTGCTGAAGCGCGCTCTCCGCGGCTGACGACTCATATAAGACAGACCATTACAGGCACCAGCAGAGACTGCCACCACATAAGGGAAATACAGGTCGTGCTTCATAAAGGCGTCGAGCACACCTGAGGTGAACACACCACGCATGCCGCCTCCCTCCAACACCAAACCTGTTTTCCTGTCTATTTGCATAAAATATGTATAAATTTAGTGCAAAGGTAACGTTTTTTGAGAAATATGTTGTAACTTTGCCGGGATTTTCACGAGAAATAACAAAAACTTGACACATGTTTAATCAAGAGACTTATATCAGACGCCGCTCTGAGTTGAAAAGACTGGTGGGGAACGGCATCGTGATCCTGTTTGGCAACAATGAGGCTCCAGCCAACTATCCTGCCAACAGCTACGCACCGATGCGTCAGGACTCTTCGTTCCTGTACTATTTCGGACAGCATCGCGACGGTCTGGTAGGTGTCATTGACATCGACCAGGATACAGAGATGCTTTTCGGCGACGACATCGATGTTGAGGACATTGTGTGGATGGGATACACTCCGTCTGTGGCCGACCTTGCTGCAGAAGTGGGCATCACCAAGACCGCTCCTATGAAAGAACTGACCACATATGTCCAACGACAGACTGCTAACGGCAAGACCGTCCACTTTCTCCCGCCCTATCGTTTCGACACGAAGATCCAGATTATGGACTTGCTGGGTATCCATCCCAGTCAGCAGAAGGAAAGTGCGTCGCTGACTCTGATCAAAGCTGTTGTCAAGATGCGTGCCACGAAAGAGCCACAGGAGATTGAGGCTATCGAGCGGGCCTGCGAGGTAGGTTATGCCATGCACACCACGGCCCAACTACTCATCCGACCAGGTGTCACAGAGCGATTCATCGGTGGTCAGGTCGACGGTATCGCCCGTAGTCTGGCCCAGGGTGTCAGTTTTGCGACCATCTTCACTCAGCATGGAGAGATTATGCACGGCTGTCCCTCTGATGCTCGTCTGGAGGCTGGTCGTCTGGCGCTATGCGACGCAGGCTGCGAACTCGACGACTATTGTTCTGACAACACTCGCACGATGCCCGTCACAGGTAAGTTCGACCAGCGCCAATTGGAGATATATTCTATCGTCGAGGCCTGTCACGACTATGTGTTGGAGGTCGCTAAACCTGGCGTAAAATATGCAGACGTGCATTTTGCAGTCTGCCGACTGATGACTGATCGTCTCAAGGAACTCGGTCTGATGAAGGGTGATACAGAGGAGGCTGTCCGCGCTGGAGCCCATGCCATGTTCCTGCCTCACGGTCTCGGACATATGATGGGCATGGATGTTCACGACATGGAAGGTCTCGGGCAGATTTACGTAGGTTTCGACGAGG
>Ga0265299_10002265_pt1 | contig 20095 bp, 6 predicted proteins | sample AusTroGonzalo_MG_4_FD_193485 | JGI IMG/M metagenome (GOLD analysis project Ga0265299, IMG submission 193485) | Bovine rumen microbial communities from tropical cattle in Woodstock, Queensland, Australia - Gonzalo_02 | ecosystem: Host-associated > Mammals > Digestive system > Stomach > Rumen ... | reverse complement strand
AGAATTTCGGTGCTGTATGGAAAAAAGATGCAATAAAATTTGCAAATTCAAATTTAAATTTGTACCTTTGTGGACTTTTGCCCCTCGCACGCATATATACGCGTAATGCGTGAGGCAAAAGGCTGAAAATAAAATCCCAATAGAAAAACTAATTTAATCTTTAGTATGAAAAACAAAATACTCCGTTTATTTGTGCTCTTTGCATTATCTGCAGGCCTTTCTGTGGCCTATGCAGAGCGTGTGTCGCAGGAAGATGCTGCCGTGGTGGCAGGCAACTTCATGCAGGTGGCTGACACTTCGTCGTCACAAGGTGCAAAAGCTCCGGTGCGTCCGACGTCGCTCAAACGAGTGACTCTTGCCGAGGAGGCGCAATTCTATGTGTATGAGAACGCCAGCGGCGAAGGTTGGGTCATGGTCGCTGCCAATGATGTAGCTCATCCTATCCTCGCCTATTCTGACGAAGGCCAGTTCCGCACGGACAACCAGCCTGCCAACCTCAAGAGTTGGCTCGGTGGCTACAACAAGCAGATCAAGTATGCCGAGGATAATAACCTGGAGGCTACCGAAGAAGTTAAGTCTGAGTGGCAGGCTCTCCGCAAAGGCGTTCGTAAAGCGAAAACAGCAGCAGTCGTTTCGCCGCTCTTGACGACCCTTTGGGATCAGGATAACCCTTATTGGAACCTTTGCCCCAAAAAGAGTGAAGTGAACACTTATACTGGTTGTGTAGCAACGGCTATGGCACAGGTGATGAACTACTGGGAGTGGCCGGAAACGGGTACAGGCTCTGCTTCAGTCACTTGTAGTGGCACGACCTATACAGTAAACTTCGCCAACACTACCTACGACTGGAGCAACATGAATAACAAGTATGCCCAGTATTACAAAGAAGGAGATCAGTATTACACTGAATACTCATTAGGCACAACAGCTCAGCAAAATGCGGTAGCAACACTGATGTATCATTGCGGTGTGGCAGTTGAAATGGACTATGGCACAGCAGACGAAGGCGGTAGTGGTGCGCAAACCATCCGATACAACAGCACCAATGAGTCGTATAGATGTGCGCAAAACGCTTTGTGGAAGAACTTCGGTTACAAGAAATCCGAAATAAAGGGCTATCTTAGAAATGGTGGTTCCGGCTACTCCAGTTGGACTAAAGCGAATTGGATAGCCATGCTTAAGGAGGAGCTCGATGCCAAACGTCCTATAATGTATGCTGGTGGAGATTCTCAAAATCAGTCAGGTCATAGTTTCGTATGTGATGGCTATGATTCGGATAGCAAGTTCCACTTCAACTGGGGTTGGTCAGGTTATTGCAATGGCTACTATGATGTTGATGCACTTGACCCGGGACCTGGTGGTAGCGGCAGTGGCGATTCAGGTGACTATAGTTACTATCAGGATGTAATAGTTGGTATCGTTCCCGATAAGCCCGATATCACTATTACTTGGTCGGTTAATGGAGTTACGTCCACAACGACGCAAACATCCGGCACACTCGTGCTGCCGGCAACTCCTCCTTCCGACTGCTCGGGTTCGGGTGGCAAGAAATTTGTCGGCTGGACGGCAAGCAGTTCGCTTTCAGGTTCTGCACCCGCTGACCTCTTTACATCCGGCTCAGGCATAACCGTTACGGAAAATAAGACATATTATGCTGTATATGCAGCACAAAGCGGTAGTGGTACGCCGACTAACTTGATTGCATATGATGGCGCGGATGGCCTGACAAATTTAACAGCAATAGATGGGGTTTCTAATAATGGTGTAGGTTCTTATGCCTCAAGTAATTCCCCTTATCTGCTAAAGTTTGATGGTACTGGTGACTACATCCAATTTGCCCTTTCATCTGTGCCGACGTCTTTGTCATTCGATTATAAGATGATTGGTGGCGCAAATGCATCAACGATGACCATCCAAGAGTGCGCAACAGTAGATGGTACATATTCGAAAGTTGAAGATCTATCAATCAGTGGTTCGCAAAACTCCACAGGCACACTCACGACATCGGCATCTTTTTCCAAGCAATACATTCGTATGCTATTCACCAAGGGTAGTAATGTCGGTGTAGGTTCAATAACAATTACTGGTGGCGGAGCAACGTACTCCGACTACTCGCTGACTTGCGGTGCGGCGTGCTCGAATACTCCGTCAATGTCGTTCTCTGCGCCAACTACGGTTAGCAAGACTACTGCTGACGGCTCATTTACCAAGGCGGTGACCATCTCCGGCAAGGGCAGCGGACAGACCGTAGCCTACAGCAGTAGCGACGAGACCATCGCAACCGTTACCAATGCAGGCGTAGTAACCCTGAAAGGCAAAGGTGGTTCAGCGACCATCACCGCTTCGGTGGAAGCCAATGGTACCTACTGCGCCGCATCGGCAAGTTACACCCTCAACGTCACCTGTGCTCTGTCCGGCATCACACTGAACACGGCTTCAGTCAAGAAAGAGTTCGGTGTTGGCGAGTCGTTCAGCTATAGCGGTCTGGTAGTAACTGCCAACTATACTGGTTCGGGCTGCCCGAGTGGAACAGTCACACCGACAAGCGTTTCTACTCCGAACATGAGTAGTGCCGGCACAAAAACCGTGACTGTCTCATATACTGAGAATGGCACGACAAAGACTGCCACTTACCAGATTACAGTGAAGGCCTCACACACCGTCACCTGGATGGCGTGCGGTTCGCCCTTCAAGACAGAGACGTATGTGGACGGCGCATCGCTCGTGTTGCCCTCACCCGCACCGGGCGCTAACACCGCAGGCAAAGCATTTGCCGGTTGGACAACAGCTGAATACACCGGCGCTACCGCCCCGACGCTCATCATCGCAGGCAGTGCAGTCAACGCTGATGCAACATATTATGCAGTTTACCATTAATCCTCGCGTTCGGCAATTAGGTCGCAATGGTCTATACCGCTTTGCTAAATAGATAGGCGACTAATGCCTCCGCTCTCCCCACCACAACAAGTTGTGCCGGGGACCCCAATAAAAAAGAAAAACACTCAATAGTTATGAAAACCAACAGATATATACTCACCCTTGCGCTCACCTTGTGTTGCGCTGTAGGTAACCTGCATGCAGTAGACAAAAGCTACTACAATAGTCTTAACGGCAAGAGTGGTTCCACTCTGCGCGAAGCCATGACGGCTCTGGTATATGACAAGCACACAACCGGCTTGGGATATAACTGGGTCTTTGACGGAATAGACTGGGATAGTAATGGCAATGTGTATGATATCTACTCCGATTGCGGGCATACCAAGAATGATGCAACCGATCAGTACAAGTGTTGTTGCGATGCCATCAACCGTGAGCACGTGGTGCCTCAATCTACGTTTGGCAGCAAGTACCCGCAATATGCTGACAGGCATCACCTGTTCGTTGTGGATGGAAAGGCAAACGGCTACCGTAGTGACTATGCTTTCGGAGAATGCTCTGGTGGCACCAAGGGTTCTTGCAATAATGCCAGTACAGTCAAGCCATCTGAAGGGAAGGCAACTTGTACCAATCATGAGTATGGAAAGTTAGGTACATCCACGTTTTCAGAGGTTAGTATCTCTGATAAGGTGTATGAACCCGGAGATGAGTACAAGGGAGACATTGCGCGTGCCATCATGTATATGGTTATCCGCTATGCGACTGTCGATTACTGCAAGGTGAAGAGTGGAAGCGGTAGTACATCTACAAATGAATATCCCGTAACAGCTTGGAGTGGCTCATCCAATGTCGGACTTATGTTCAGCAATAGTTTGAGCACTAACTACGGCTTATCTAACTATGGCAAGGCTCTTCTGATGAAATGGCATCGGGCTGATCCGCCAAGTGCGCGTGAAATAGCACGTAACAACGGCGTCGAAGCCAAGCAGGGCAACCGTAACCCGTTCATCGATCTGCCTGACTTGGCGGAGTATCTATGGGGTACCCACGCCGGAGAATCTGTTCCTTTGAGCGATTTGAATATCGCCACAGGTAGCGGCGGCGGTGGTTCTTCTTCCTATCAGATTACACTGAATCGTCATGGTGTAACGCAAACGATTACGTGTACCGGCGAATATACGCTCCCCACTTCTTCTACGGAAGTAGCAGCGTGCGCCGGCTGGGCGTTCGCAGGTTGGTCAGCTTCAAGTCCGGTTAACACCACTAAGGCTCCGACTTTCAAAAATTCGGTAACATCAAGCGATGCAGATAAAACCTTCTATGCAGTTTATAGCCATACTGCTACCACTTCTGCACCTCGCCGTGCAAAGATGGGAGACACTGAAGTAACATTTACTCCAGGCACAGATACTGGAGAAACAAGTGTGACGAAGAGTAATGTGACATGTACGATGACTACAATGAACAATGCAAGTTATTATCAAATATACGCAAATGCTTCTGGTACATTCACATGTTCTGCGGGAAATATTACGAAGATAGAGTTTACATGTACGGCTTCTGGAACAAGCAAGTATGGTCCGGGAAATACTTCAGCGAATGTAGGTAGCTATTCTTATAGTGGTACAACGGGTACATGGACTGGTTCTGCGTCATCTGTGACGCTGTCATCTACAGCACAGGTGCGTATGTCTTCGCTAACCATCACATACTCCGGCGGTAGTTCTTCTACCACCTACAAGACCTCACCCGATTGCGGCACGGCGCACACTATTACTTTGACCAATGGCGGTAGTGCGACCGGCGGCGATTTCTTTGCTGATGTTACATCCGCCTATTCAGGAGCAACCGTCACCCTGACAGCTGCACCTGATGACGGCTACGCATTCAGCAGTTGGTCGGTAACCAATGCTTCAACATCGGCAGCGATAACCGTTACCAACAACCAGTTCACTATGCCGGATGCGAATGTGAATGTTTCTGCAACATTTACGGAACGCCCCAAGCATACAATCACCTTCTATATCAATGACAAGCAGGTTAGTCAGCAGACACTTTCCGAAGGCCTTGAAGCGGAAGCTCCTAATGTTCCTGCCTGCGAGGGTTACACTTTCGTCGGCTGGTACCCTTCAAGTCTTGCAACAACCAACACAACAGAATATGACTGGATATCCAACATTACCGTAGGCAATGGTGACGAAAGCTTCTACGCTATCTATAGCAAAACTTCCGGCGGTGGAGGAGGAAGTTCAAATAATTTCGCCCTATATAGTGGAACGTTGACGGCTGGCGATTATTTGCTGGTATACAGTGGTGCAGCGATGAATAAAACTGTAAGCAGTGATCGATTCGGATATGAAAGCGTAACGGCCAATAACAATGTTATAACAACTACAGATGCAACGATTATTTGGCGCATTGCAGCGAGCGGTAATTATTGGACTATATATAATGCCGGTGAGGCTAAATATGCGGCCAGTACAGGTGCCAAAAACAAAGCTCAGTTACTATCTGATGGCACCGATGATAAATCGTTGTGGTCTTGCACATCATCATCAAGTTCAACGTCATACGATTTTGTTAACAAGAAAAACACGGCAAATAGTGTCAATGCTACTCTTCGCAAAAATGACACGTATGGCTTTGCTTGCTATGCATCAACTACAGGCGGCGCATTATCATTGTACAAAAGGTCAGCAAGCTCCGGCACCACTTACTACACCTCTGCTACAGGTTGCGATGCTACAGCCGACTGCACCGGCAAGCTTGCGACACCTAATGTAACCGCTACAGGCAGTGATGGTAAGATCACTCTCTCCTGGCTGGCTATAACCGGTGCAACGGACTATGAAGTAACCATCGGTGCAGGTGCCGGTTACACCACCGAGTGCGGGAGTGCAGCTGTTATCGGTTCCATCACCGGCACCACAACCAAGCAGTGTGTCATCACCGGTCTGACTAACGGTTTGGCATACACCACCTCCGTCAAGGCTATTGGCTCAACAACCTGCGACAGTGATGCCGACGAGGACACCGCAACACCTGTTGAGTGTAACCCATGGACAGACCCGACTATCGGTTGGGGAACATACAGCCTAAGCACCAGTGGCACCAAGACCGCCACCTTCTCTGTTTCCGGCACAACACACGGCACGCGATCGTTTGAGTCCAGCAACACCGATGTGCTGACCGTTGCAAACAACGGTACAGTCACCGCTCAGGGCGCCGGCACAGCCACCGTTACCGTTCACTGGACGGCTGCTGATGGTTACTGCGCAAAGGATGTCACATCGCAGACCTTCACCGTGAGTGGTACGTTAGTTATCACTTACGACAAGAACGATGGTTCTGCTACACCAGCCACCACTACGCAGAACGTGACGTACAACGTAGGTGCTACCCTTAAACCATCCAACACCTTCACTCGTGAAGGTTACACGTTCCTCGGATGGGGTACCGCGCGCGATGGTAGTAAGGTGTATGACGGCGGACAGACTGGTGTGAAGTTCACCGAAGCCACCACGCTTTACGCCATCTGGCAGGTGAACAACCATCAGGTTTCGTATGTCGTTACACCGGCAGCAGGTGCTACCGTGCAGATTAACAGTTCTGCTACTACACCTCAGAACGCAAACTACGGCTCAACGGTTACCATCAGTATCTCTCCGGCTGCACACTACACGCTCACCAGCGTTACTGCCAAGGATGCCGACAATGGCAATGTGACTGTTTCGGGTACGGGCAACACGCGCACACTCGTTATGCCTGATAAGAATGTCACCGTCACCGTCACCATGACCGAGGAGACGAAGTTCACCGTCAACTGGTATGTGGCAGGCACACCGACCGCCGAAACAAACTATGCCGGCGTGGCTTTGGCAGGTATAACTGACCCGACTATCGACTGCAACGACAAGGTATTCGTAGGTTGGACTGCAACAGCCAACTACTCGCATGACACCAACGCTCCGGCTGACCTCTTCACCAATGCCGGCACCAAGACGATGCCCAGCAACAACACCACGAACTACTACGCAGTGTTTGCGGAAGAAAATAGTGGCGGCGGAACACAGTACAAGTTAGTTTCAGAGCTAACCAACGCCAAGGATTATATTTTTGTAACGCGCAATACTGCTGGTGATGGTTATGCATTTAGCAGTGCTATCACAACCGGTACTTCTGTTACCATTCAGACTTCGGGATCAGATCTAATTGTAAGCGGCACTCCTGCTAATTCTATCATATGGACAGCTGCTACAGGGTGGTCATTGACTACAAAAGATGATACAAAGACAAATAAAGTCTTAAAGATCAATGGTTCCACTTTTGCGTTAGACGCAACCGGATCTAATAATTTGGCGTGGACAACGGATTACGGATTAAATGGAAAAAGTAGCGGTACCACTAAGTACTATCTGCAATGTACCAGCGATGGAACATTCAGCAAATCGACAACTACGGGTTCTACTACCAATCGAGTATGGGCATATGAGAAGTCAGAAGGCGGAGGCACCACCTATTCCGGCTACACGACTTCCTGTGTCGCTCCATCAACTGTAACCGTCACCTTCAATGCCAACGGTGGTACGGGAACGATGGCAGACCAGGTTGTCGATTACAATACTGCCACAGCATTGAATGCCAACACATTCACACGCACTGGTTATTCGTTTGATGGCTGGGCTCTTACTGCCGATGGCAGCAAGGTCTATGACAACCAGCAGCCAGTGACACTCACCAAGAACACCACGCTCTACGCCCTTTGGACAATTAACAGCTACAACGTATCGTTCAGCACTCCGACCGGCGCTACGGCAGTTACGGTCAATGGACAGTCGAGCAGCCCGCAATCGGTTGAGTTCGGCTCCACCGTGACGATTGCCATCACTCCGGCTGTTACTCACACCATCGGCAGCGTAACGGCAAGCGGCGGTGTTGTGGTAACGAATAACGGCAACAACACCTACTCGTTCACTATGCCCGCAAGCAACGTGACGGTTACCGTGACGATGAGCGCCAAGCCCGTCTATGCTATCCGCTTCTTCGATGGAGATACACAGATTGGCGCTACGCAGAATATCGTTTCCGGCCAAGCAGCTACCAAACCTGCCACCGATCCCGCCGGTTGCGAAGAATACACATTCGTAGGCTGGTGGACTGCAACATTGGCAGATGATAACACAACTACCCATACGTGGGTAACCGACTTCACTAATGTCACGAGTGCCCAAGACTACTATGCGGTATATCGCCATGTAGATGATGGTGCAGGAGGTAGTGGCGAAGTAACCTTTAACTTTACGGATATTGCCTCAGCCAATAGCTGGGCTCATGACTCGAATCATCCGGAAGTGTCAATTACTCCTGTTACATTAAATGTAACCAAGGGAAGTGCAAGCTACCAAGGACGTTGGTGGAATACTGACAAAACTTGGAGAATATATAGCGGCAACACTGTAACCGTAACCTGCTCGTCGGGTGATGTTACTTCTGTTTCGTCAAACCCCAGCAAGACCTTTACCATAAGCGAGGGCGAAGCTACATTCTCGGGTGCTGCTAACTTTACGTCCATAACAGTTAACTATGGCGGTGCTACTACTTATTACGTCACCTCCAAGGTCTGCGACTGTACGACACCTACGCTGACGTTTGACCAGACATCGCTCACCAAGTATGCAGGCGACGCCGCATTCATCAACCCGCTGACGGTTGAAGGTAACGACTTGCACGCAGCGTTGACGTTTAGCAGTAGTAACACCAACAAGGCTACTGTGGACAACGACGGTAAAGTAACTATCCTGCAGGCATTAAGCTCAAATGAGCCAATCACCATCACAGCCACATTGGCTAAGGTGGACAAGGTGAACGAAGGTGATCCTTGCCAAGCCAAAGCTACCGCAAGCTACACGCTCAACATATACAACAAGATTACATGGTCTGTCAACGGTACAGAGTACACAACTGGCGATCCTACGACTTATACTACGCAGGGAGGTTCGATCACCGCGTACCCGACGGATCCTGACGGAGCAAGCGTCTGCGGTGGCAAGACTTTCATTGGCTGGACTACCAGTGAGGTGGACGAAACGGATACCCCTCCCGCCACCTTGTACAACGGTCTAAGCTCGATGTCGGGCATCCACCACACCGCCAGCACAACCTACTATGCAGTATTTGCAGAGCAGACAACATCATCTGGTGTGCAAAAGGAGATATTCCTAAATGTTGATAGTGTAACATCGTCGTATGGAACGGACACTGAGTTAACTCGCTGTGGCGTGACGTGCTACTTTAACAATATAATGAAGAAGAATGACGGTACGGCTATCCAGATGAAAGCAAGCACCGGATATGTAGCAAACAAGACTGCACTTGGAGGTATCGATTCGATTGTTGTTAATGGCGTAACTGATTTGACGGTCTATGGCGGAACGAGTGCTAAGCCTACATCAACAACGATAACAGGCGTTACAAGTGGAAGTAATGCCAAGTATGATTTCTCGGGTGGCTCCTATTCGTATTTCGAGGTTAAGAACGGAATAAGTAATGCACGTTATCCGAGTAGTATTAAGGTTTATTACTCAACCTCAGCTACGACTTACAAAGCTTACAGCACGTATTGCGGTCCGACGATTCGTGCTCAAGAGGTAGAACGCCTGACCAGTACGAAGGATCAGACGGTTAAGTCGCAGGCGATAACAGTGAAGGGCAGCAGCCTGGATGGCAGTACGCTCACAGCAAGCATCACCGGTACCGATGCTTTGCAGTTCACCTGCTCATTAGCGGCTACCGCCATCACCGCTGGTGCTATTGAAACGACATATACGATCAATTATACGCCGACTGTCTATGCCGCAACCCATGAGGCAACACTGACATTCAGCGACGGCACAACTGAAAGCGATCCTATCACTCTGCGTGGTCGCTCGCTGCCCGAGCAGTTTGCAATAGTTGCTTACGATGGCAGCAAATACTACGTGCTTGATGGAACAATGACCGGCGAAGCGAAAGTCGTTCGCCCGATAGAGGTGACGGTTAGCGGCGGCGAAGTTACAATGTGTCCGGCACGTGCGGTATATACTCTGACGCAACTGGCTACGCCGAATCAGAATGTACACCTTGTCGGTCAAGCTGGACGGTTGTACGGCGCGGGAAGCAATACGGGATTGAACACCAAGTCGCTTACCTCAACATCAGGTACTGATTGGCTGCTTACCACAAGCAACTTCGACACCTATCATGTGACGAACGCTACAAGTCCCACACGCGGAATTATGTACTATGAAACAAACAATGCGTTCGGGCATTATGCAACAAGCATGTATGGTACGGCACACTATTTCGGTGACATCCGCCTGATGCCAATCGGTACGATCTGTACATGTCTGGATGCTCCGGTTGCTACCGCAACGCCTCACTCAACATCTGCTACTATCTCATGGTCGGCAGTTGCCAATGCTATCCGTTACGATGTAACATGTTCTGGTGGCAGCGTGAGTGTCAGTGGCACCACGGCAACTATCACAGGTCTAACAGGTAATACTACGTACACCTACTCTGTGAAAGCTGTTGCTTCGGGTGCCGACTGCTCGCTCAGTTATAACGATTCGTTCACAACATCCTCTTGCGATGATGTGCCTCAAGATGTTCGGGTAACGCCGAATGTGAAGGAAGCCATCATTCGTTGGACGGCTGAGGCTGAACACGCAAAGGTAATCCTGTATTCGGATGCCGAGTGCACAACTCCGGTGAAGACTATTGATCCGGCTGATAGCCCGTGTACGGTGGAGGGCTTGGATGAAGATACACGCTACTATGTAAAGGTGTTTGCCGGACAAGACAAGACCTGTGAGAGCTCGGTTGTTACATTCTCGACCTTGACGACTGCCGTTGAACTCGTAGAGTGGCTCACCGATGGTGTGAAGATTCTGCTCACCGGTGACGACCAGACGGCATCTATCTATATTGAAGACAAACAAGAGAATGCAGGTAGCACGACCACTAAAGTGGCAGAAGATATCTTCTTCTCGAAGTACTTTGAGGCTTCCGGTTATACTAAACTTGTAGGCTTGTTCAATGGTACAGATCATTCTATTGATATCAGTGATTTGGTAGTTTGCAGTGCTAAATCCGGTGCGTGGTCCACAACAAAGGCAAGTGGTACAAGTCACGTTGTTTTGGCTGACATTACCAAACTTAAGAATGACTATGGTGATGGTGACAAGATTATGCTGCCAAAGAATACTGAGATTATTCTGTATTCATTGCGTGATGACAATAAGTCTGATTTTACTGGTGCCGGATGTATGGATGAACATTATAATTGGGATGATTTGGCAGCCAATAGCGTACAAAACTGGTATCGTATAGGTAAAACAAATGAAAAAGGTAGCCAGATGGATAATGATGGCCATTATCCTTTGACCTTTGGCGGAGCTAACTCTATTGCATTGAAGCGTGATGGTGTTATTCTTGATCTCATTGGCGCAGGTACAAGTAGCGGTGCGACCGATACAAAAACAGAATGTAACACAACACCTCACACTATAGGTAATGGCCGTACTATTAATACACCGAATGATAGTTATGGCTTCTTCTGCGAAGATGGTATGGCTCCGCCCTCAGAGGAATACCCCGAAGGCTATACAACATTCTTGACTACTAACCGTGGCTTCCTGATGCGTAAGAATGAGGTGGTGAGTGGTGCTAATGCTGTAGAAAAGAACAAAACGGATTTTGTGACGCTTTGCGAAGAATGGGTCGGTGTTCCTATCGGTAATGATGGTTCGGCAGCTGAACGCAGTTGCTTGTCAGGTGATCAGTTCGGTTACGTAGGTTCGTACGATTATGATGTGTACTACGCACAGTTTGACTCAGTCACTACCATTACGGAACTTGAGAATCATAAGAACGAAGATGGTACGATTACAATTCCTGTGGAAGATCTGTCGACCTTGTCGTGCTCTAAGTTGCGTATTACGGTCTTTGAGAACGGTGAGGAAAAAGCCTCGAAAGAGTACCAAGTGCCGATTATGATTGCTTCGGGTACGACGGTGACGACCGATGACTTATTCGTTGACCAAAGCGAGGAAACGTGCGCAACGTGTGATGTGGTGGTATTCAGTGGAGCAAAATTGCAGAAAGGTGAAGAGGCATCAGGATGCAACGCCATACATGACCTGACTCTCTATCCGGGTAGTACACTCGACTTGCCGTCAGGAAAGGGTAATTATAGCGTCAACTCAATCACGTACCGTGTAGAGGGCGACAATGTACCAATTACCTGCTTGAGTGACAGCCTATGGGTTAGGGCAGAGACGCAACAACTGATAGTTACTCGCCGTATAACCAACGACCGCTACTACTTCATTTCATTGCCGTACGCTTGCAATGTAGCAGATATACGTCTGTCCAATGGCACACCGGCAACCAATGGCGTAGACTTCCGTCTGATGGAATATGACGGCGAGGCGCGTGCGCTCGAAGGTAGTCTGGCAGGCACTCCCGGTCACTGGAAAATGGTAACGGATGATGTGCTTGAGGCAGGTAAGGGCTACGCTATAGCAGTCAGCTCCAAGAAGCCGAAAGAGATTGTCTTCCCGATGACATTACCAAGCGGTAACCTTACCAGAGAGGAGATAAAGAAATATAACACCGTTGACCTCAAGCAGTATATAGACCCGAGCGGTAATGTCCGTGAAACGAACTACAACTGGAACCTCATTGCGCACCCGTATATCACGAAGTTCGAGGTAACGGCCGATGCCGCGAATGTGGAAGCATTGTGGGAGAATCCGAGTCGTGAAAACACAGGTTGGATTGACGACTGGAAGACCTGGGAAGAGGAAGATCCGACGCAAAACCCGGATACCACGGGCACGCATACCGGCAATATTGTCATGAACGGAACGGTCGAAAATGGTATAGATTGGGTTCTGTATGAGGATGGTTCAATGGAACTGACAGGCGGAGGACAGATGGTTGACTTCTCAGCTCTGGACGCTGTGCCTTGGGCTGTAAACCGTCAGCTAATAAAGAGCGTTAAGATTGGTGGTGATGTGCAGAAGATAGGCAAATACGCCTTTGGTCAGTGCACGAATCTGACGAATGTAATAATAGCTGCTCCTGTAACGAATCTCGCTTCGCAGGCGTTCGCCGGTTGCACCGGATTGAGGACCTTACGGATTGAATCCACGCAGTACGTAAGCGCTACTACTACCACCTTCGATGGTATAAGTAGTCTGACCATGATCTCGCTCTATGTACCGCAGTCCATGTATAACCAGTACAATCAAAATACGCCGTGGAATAAGATGGCTATATCAGCGTTTGACGATGGTTCGACTACCGGCGGCGATGGTACTAACACCCATAATCCGTCACCACGCAGAGCGGTGAAGGAGGAAGACGAAGACCGTTCAACTTGGAAGAAGAGCGACGGTGGTATATACGTTACAATTCCTGCTGTGGAAAATGGTAAGGTGATTTACAATCAGAGTTGGATTGAAGATGTGCCGGATATACCGCCATTCACCGCAGTGTTCATCCAAGGTGATGGTATGGGAGAAATAACCTTCACGATGCCACCGAGTGATCCTGGAAGTGGAAGCGGAGGTGGAGAAGCTCCCAAGCGCAACAAGAACGTTGCCCGCAACGAGACGAAGGATTATACCATATTCGTAGGTGTAACACTCACGGGCAATAGCACCGGCAAGCATGATCTGGCAAGTCTGCGTCTGCGTCCGGACTTCGGTGAGCACTACAAGTTCAATCTTGACCTGCTGAAGTTCACTGTATTCAATACCGAGCGTCCGCAGTTGTACTTCAAGACACCGAACGACCAGCTTGCCTTCCGCGCAATCAGCGACAGCCTGGCTAAGTACTCGTGGATACCGATGGGCGTTTATTGCCGTGATGCCGGAACATACACCTTCAGCCTGTACGACCGCTATGTATTGGATGAGGTGGAGGCAGTCTATCTGCACGACAACGAAACAGGTACAACCACCAACCTGCTGTTCGGCAACTACACGATTGAGACCACCAAGCAGTTGTACACCAACACCCGCTTCTCACTCAACGTGCTGCTCCGCCGCGAAAAGAAAGTGGACGTGCCTACCTTTGTCGAGCAAGTGGAGAACCCCAACGCTCCGCATAAGTTCATACGCGACGGCGTGATGTATATTATGCGCGACGGCAGGATATTTGACCTGACCGGCAAACCGGCATTTGATAATAACCAGTTGTTGAACCGTTAACAGAAGGAAAACTACCATGGAAATGATTCAACAGCCTATGACAAAACGTAAGAACCTGTTTGTCGTAATTCTGGTTGTCACAGTGTGCTGCTTGTGGTCGATGCTGGCATTGTATGCAATCGTAGGTGGCAAGACTGAGGAGTCGGTGTATGCACCCCAGGTGGTGTATGTCGCACCGACTACTCCTGCCACCACCAGCAGTGGCCCGGCGTTCTACACCGGCTCACGCCGTTCGGGTACGCTCAGGTATCACCATCCGGCACCCGCGGTCAGCTACACGCCTGCACCAAAAGCAACGATGGGCAGCACCTCCATGCGCGTGCACCAGACGAGCAATGCCTCCGTCCATTCCTATGGCGGTGGCGGTACTGGCGGTGCTGGCAATGTGTCCTTTAAGCGCCGTAGCGCGAACAACAGCGGCGGTGGCATCACCTATACCGCAATTGCCTACAGAGGCTCGATATACGTGCCTACAGCGCATAATGCTGTAACGCCCGTTGGAGCAAGCAGTGCCGAAAATGTGGTTGCCACCAAGATGGGTGCACCGCGACGCTTGCGTATGAGTAACGGTGAGGGTGAATGGCCCGATGTGCCCGAAGACCCTGCTCCTGACCCCGAACCGCCTGTCCCCGCAGGTAATATACCTTGGGTGCTGATGGCACTTCTCGTAGCAGGATATATCTGTTTGAAAAAGAAAAAATACGCTAATTTGACAAATAATTTCGAATAAATTTGCATTTGTCAAAAATATTTCGTAACTTTGTAGCCGTTAACGGCTAAACGCTGTTAGCTCAATTCTGATAACTCATAACTGATTACAATGGATAGCTACATTAACATCAAGGTTCGTGTTTGGAGACAAGCCGGACCGAAAGCAAAAGGTTACTTTGAGACCTACGAACTCAAACACGTCTTCCAGGGTGCCTCGTTCCTTGAGATGATGGACATTCTGAACGAGCAACTTATCAGCGAGCACAAGGATCCTATCGCCTTCGACCACGACTGCCGAGAGGGTATCTGCGGTATGTGCTCAATGTACGTGAACGGCCATCCTCACGGACCTGACAGCGCCATTACGACCTGCCAGCTGCACATGCGCAAGTTCAACGACGGAGACACCATCACCGTTGAGCCCTGGCGCAGCCACGCCTTCCCTGTAATCAAGGACCTGATGGTTGACCGCAAGGCTTACGACAAGATCATGGCTGCCGGCGGTTTCATCAGCGTGAACACAGGCGGTGTACCTGATGCCAATGCCATACCTATCCCCAAGCCCGATGCTGACGAGGCAATGGATGCAGCCAGCTGCATCGGTTGCGGTGCCTGCGCTGCGGCTTGCAAGAACGGTAGTGCTATGCTGTTCGTGGCTGCCAAGGTCAGCCAGCTCGCCCTGCTGCCGCAAGGCAAGATTGAGGCGAAGGCTCGCGCCAAAGCTATGGTGGCCAAGATGGACGAACTCGGCTTCGGTAACTGTACGAACACCGGCGCTTGTGCTGCCGAGTGCCCGAAGCAGGTCAGCCTGGCTAACATCGCACGCCTGAACCGCGAGTTCCTCTGCGCCAAGTTCAGCGATTAATCGCGCTACTTGTTGAGGCATCAGCCATGCATGGCTGATATAATAATACCTGTGTTCGCTACAGCGAGCACAGGTATTCTATTGCTTCTCGGAGCAGGTCGGGCGGAATGGCCTGACCGATGACGGGATGACCGATATCCTTAAGCAAGGTGCAGGTGACTGTGCCTTGCTTCCTGTTTTTCTTGTCGTGCTGCATGAGTTGCAGCAGATGGTCATAATCGTTGCAGCTGACAGGTGCTGCACCATAGTTCTCAAGCATAAAACGGCTGAGCGTGCTTACTACCTCTGAGGGCAGGCCGCATAGGGCGTGGGAAAGGTAGGCTTCGGCTACCATGCCGTACATCACGCAATAGCCATGAAGACATTTGCCGTTTTCACCTGTTTTTGTCAGGCACAACGCTTCAATGGCGTGCCCGACGGTGTGCCCGAAGTTCAGTTGCTGGCGCAGGCCGTTGTCGTGCGGGTCTTGCTCTACGACGGACTGTTTGAACGCCACGGATTGTCTGATCATCTCCCCGAACGCCGGAGAAGTGACATCCCGCAGGTCGTGGTTGATCAGCTCGGCGAAGGCTTGCGGGCTCTGCAGCAGAGCGTGCTTGATCATCTCGGCGAAGCCGGAGAGCAGTTGCTCGGGCGGCAGGGTGCGCAGCAGTTCGGGCTCAATGATGGTTTCCACCGGTTCAGCAAATACGCCGATGGCGTTTTTCAGTGAGGCCGGACTATAGTCAATGCCCGTTTTGCCACCGGAGGCGGCATCGACCATCGCGAGAAGGGTAGTGGGAACGTTGATGTATGCAATGCCGCGCATGTATGTGGCGGCGGCAAAACCGCCTAAGTCGCAAATGACGCCACCGCCCACGTTAATCAATAGGCTCGCGCGCGTAGCGTTATGCGCGAACAGAAAATCCCATACGCGCTGCACACTCTGCAGGTTCTTGTGCTGCTCACCTGCCGGCAGCACCAGTACATCGTTAATTGGGGTCCCCAAAAATGTCTCATTTTGGGGGAGAGTTGAGGCTTCCGTCACTTCTATGCCGTTGCACGGCATCTGTGTGACCGGATTGCCGAAAACGAAGGGCAGACAGCACTTGGCTGCCTGCTCGTCCGTTAGAAGGAATGCCCGGTCGTATTTGTTCAGATCAAGCATTCTCGCACCGATTAAGCATTCTCCCGCATCATTTTGCCGAAGTCCTCGTAGGAGATAGCCTTCTCCTCGATCTTGGCAACGCTGCGCAGATGGTCGTAGATCTTGTTCTCAGCCACGCGCTCCACGATGCCACGGAGCTGGTTCTCGTCCTTGAGGATGTTCTCGGCAAACGAGTTGAGGTACTGCTCCTCGACATGCATCATACCGTACTGCATGAACTGCATGCGTGCCACCTCTTTGGCATAGGCGTTGACGTCCTCTTTCTCCACTTTGATGTCGTACTCCTTCATGAGCTGGTCTTTTGCAAGCTGCCAGCGGAGTTGCTTGATCATCTCGGGGAAGTCGCGGTCGAGGTCCTCGGGTTTCATTTCCTTATTGGTGGCAGCCACCCAGCGTTTGAGGAAAGCCTCAGGCAGAGCGAACTCGCCGGCTTTCTTCAGGATAGCGGCCTTGGCGTCTAGTCCGAACTTGTACTTGGCGTCTTCAGCCATGTTGCCCTCAATCTCGGCTTTCACGCGTGCGCGGAACTCAGCCTCGTCCTTCGGAGCGTCAGCGGCATAGACCTTGGCGAACAGTTCGCCGTCAATCTTAGCGGCCTGATGACGTGTGATGCTGGTGATGGTGAGCGTGAAGTCGCTGTCATGATCCTTCACTTCGTCCTTCTTGAGGTCGAGCAGCGACGCTACTTCGGTCTCGTTCTGGAACGCCTTCATCGGATTGAAGGTGATGACGTCGTTCTTCTTGGCGCCCTTGAACAGCTTGGCCTGCTTCTTGTCAGCCATGTACTGCGGATTGAGTATGGCGTTCTCCTTGACGATGCCGCCTTCCTTCTGCTCGGTGAGCGTTCCGCGGAGAACATCGTTGTCCTGGAAGTCCTCTACGTCAACATACTCGCCGAAACGCTCGGCGTATGAGTTGACCTGGTTGTCCACCATCTTGTCGTCAACGGTGATGGTGTAGGCGGTGAGTTTGTTCTTGGCGGTCAGCTTGGCATCGAACTCAGCCGGTACAGCGATGTCGAAGGCGAAAGTGAACTCTGTATCGTTGTCGAGGTCCATCGAAGGCGTCAGCTCGTCATTGGGCAGCGGATCGCCGAGGATGTGCAGCTTCTGCTCCTCGATATATTTGTTGAGCTGCTCGGCGATGGTGTTGTTCAGCACGTCAGCCAGCACGCTCTTGCCGTACATCTTCTTAATCAGTCCGGCGGGCACCATACCCTTGCGGAAACCCGGGATGTCGGCTTTCTGACGGATCTGACGAATTTGTTTGGTTACAGCCTCCTCGTAGTCTGCCGGCCCGAGAGTCAGCGTGATTACCGAGGTGAGGTCTTTGATTTCAGAATGATTGATTTGCATAATTATCTGTTGTGTCTTTATAAGGGTGCACCGCTCGGTGCACCCTTTGAAAAATATTCACCTTAGTGGTTACTTGAGCGTTTTATCCTTGCGGTTGGCGATAGCACGCTGGATATCGTAAGCGATTGGCGATGCTACGAACAGTGACGAGAACGTACCGAATACAACACCCATCAGCAACGCGAATACGAAGCCGCGGATGCTCTCTCCACCGAAGAGGAAGATAGCCAGCAGCACGATGAACGTTGACATAGATGTCGAGAACGTACGCGACAGCGTTGCGTTCAAGGCGTCGTTGATGTTACGCTCGCGCTCACGCTTCGGATACAGACCATTGTACTCACGCACGCGGTCGAAGATAACCACGGTGTCGTTGATGGAGTAACCGATAACCGTCAGGATAGCGGCGATGAACGCCTGGTCGATTTCCATAGAGAACGGCATGATCTTCCACAGGATGGCATACAGGCCGAGGATGATAACCGTATCGTGGAACAGGGCAGCAAGTGCACCTACCGAGTACGCGAAGTTGCGGAAACGAACCAGGATGTACAGGAAGATAACAATCAGCGCTGCGATAACTGCCCATACAGCCGAAGTGGTGATGTCGTCGGCGATAGCCGGACCTACCTTCTGGCTCTGCATGATACCTACGTTCTCGTTGGCCTGCGTCGACTGGAACTCTGCAAAGGTCAGCTCGGAAGCAAAGAACTGCTTCGTGCCGTCATAGATGAGTTGCTCAATCTCGTCGTCCAGAGTCTCCGAGTTGTCGGGGATGCGGAAGTTGGTAGAGATACGTACCTGGTCGTTGGACTCACCGAAGGTGATAACGCGGACGGTAAGGTTCTCGCCTTCCTTGTTCTGCTCGGAGAATACTGCCTCCAGTGATTTCTCCACCTCCTGGGTGTTGACCGGCTGGTCGAAGCGTACAACATAGTTACGTCCGCCGGAGAAGTCGATACCGAGGTTCAGCTTGCCGAACACGTGCGGATCCAGACCGAGGATAGCGAAGATGATCAGCGCACCGGCCAGAGGATATGCCCATTTGCGTGCACCGACGAAGTCGAAGTGCATGTCCTGGAACCAGTTCTTGGCGATAGCCGAAGTGAACGGAAGCTCCTTGGCGGTCTCACGCTTGGCGTAATCCTCAAGCAACAGACGTGTGATGAACACAGCCGTGATGAACGATGAGATGATACCGATGATATACGTTACGGCGAAGCCCTTGATAGGACCGGTACCGAATACGGCGAGGATGATACCTGTGAGCAGTGAGGTCACGTTGGCGTCCACGATAGCGGAGATAGCGCCCTTGAAGCCGTCCTCGATAGCCTTGCGCATGTTCTTGCCTGCACGCAGTTCCTCACGGATACGCTCGTAGATAAGCACGTTGGCGTCAACTGCCGTACCCATGGTCAGCACGATACCTGCGATACCCGGCAGCGTCAGTACGGCCGAGAACGACGACAGGATACCTACCAGCAGGAATACATTGCACAGCAACGCGAAATCGGCGATAAGTCCGGGAATCAGACCATAGTAGAAGATCATGTACAGCAGGATGAGCACGAAGCCCAGTGCGAATGACCACAGACCGCTGCGGATAGCCTCCTTACCCAGCGACGGACCAACCACGTCCTCCTGAATGATACGTGCGGGAGCCGGCATCTTACCGGACTTGAGGGTGTTGGCCAAGTCCTTGGCTTCCTCAACGGTGAAGTTACCGGTGATCTGCGAGTTGCCGCCGGCGATCTCGTTCTGTACTACAGGGAACGAATAAACGAAGCCGTCAAGCACGATGGCTACCGACTTGCCGATGTTCTCCTTGGTGATGCGCTGCCAAGCCTTTGCGCCCTCAGCGTTCATGGACATCGATACATTG
>Ga0265299_10002264_pt1 | contig 20096 bp, 14 predicted proteins | sample AusTroGonzalo_MG_4_FD_193485 | JGI IMG/M metagenome (GOLD analysis project Ga0265299, IMG submission 193485) | Bovine rumen microbial communities from tropical cattle in Woodstock, Queensland, Australia - Gonzalo_02 | ecosystem: Host-associated > Mammals > Digestive system > Stomach > Rumen ... | reverse complement strand
TTATTGAGCTCTGTCGAGCCCTTGTGCCTCCGGCACTGCTATTTTTGCATACACCCCACACTGCGCTCCTACGTCGCTCATGTGGGGTTATTGAGCTCTGTCGAGCCCTTGTGCCTCCGGCACTGCTTAAGGAAGAAGTTTATATACTGGGGGTTCTCCATCCTCAACTACTAACTACTAACTATTATCTATAAACTATAAACTATAAACTATTACCTGACCGTCCTCACTACTTCCTCCAAAATCCTCTTCACTTCCGCTTCGGGGAAACGCTCGATGAGTCCTTCTCCGATCAGCAGTTCCATCATCCGGTGGGTTTCGTCGATGTCGTGTTTGGCGAGGTTGTAGATGGTGGTTCGGTCGAGGGGGTGACGGGCGAGGCCGGCGTTGACGGCGCATTCGCCCACGGCGGCGGCGACGGTCGGGAAGAGGTCGCTGTCCATCATAGTGGGCATGATGCGGTCGGCGGTAATGCCTTGGTGCTCAGCGAAGTCGGCGATGGCATGGGCGGCGCAGACGGCCATCTCGTCGGTGATTTTGCGCGAGGAGACTAACAGCGTGCCTTTCAGGATCGAGGGGAAGCAGACGGAGTTGTTGACTTGGTTGGGGAAGTCACCGCGGCCCGTGGCCACGATGTGCGCGCCGGCGGCCTTCGCGGCGTGCGGGTAGATTTCCGGCACTGGGTTGGCGCAGGCGAACACGATGGACTTCTCCGCCATCAGCGAGATCCACTCCGGCTTGATGGTGTCGGGGCCGGGGTGGGAGAGGGCCACTAAAACATCCGCACCCTGGAAAGCCTCTTCCACACTGGTAATGCACTGCGGATTGGTGATTTGACAGAGTTTCCATTGCGGGTAGAAGCGCGTATCTTTCTCATAATCCATGCGATTCTTGTGCAGTGCGCCGTCTTTGTCGAACATGATGATGTTTTCGGGCTTTGCGCCGTCCTGAATCATCAGACGGGCGATGCTGCTGTTGGCCGCACCAGCACCGTAGAGCACAATCTTCACATTATCAAGACGTTTTCCCACAATCTTAAGGGCGTTCAGCACGCCGGCAAGGGTCACACAAGCGGTTCCCTGCGCGTCATCGTGCCACACGGGGATGTCGCAGGCCTCGCGCAGCTCGTCGAGCACGCGGAAACAGTTGGGCTGCGAGATGTCCTCCAAGTTCACCGCTCCGAAGCTGGGCTGCACCATTTTCACGAAGTCGATGATTTTCTGCGCCTGATGGATGCCGTTCTCATCGCGACTGTCGATACAGAGCGCGGTAGCGTCAATGCCGCCCAAGTACTTCATCAGCAGGGCTTTGCCTTCCATCACGCCGAGTCCGCCAGGAGGAGTGCAGTCGCCGTCACCCAACACACGGGTGCTGTCGCTGACCACTGCCACCAAGTTGGCGCGGTTGCTGAGCCGGAAGGAACGGTCGTTGTCGTCGCGAATCGTGGTGGACACGGCTGACACGCCCGGAGTGTACCACGCGTTGAACCAGTTCAGGCTCTCGATGGGCACTTTCGGCAAAGTAATCATCTTGCCACGGTAAAAATCATGCGCATAGAGCGATAATTTCTTGTAAAATAGCGTTTTCGCCTTCGCTTTCTGCGCTTCGTCAAATTCTTTCGGGAAAAAATCGTTGATATGGTCTATCATTGGGGTCAATTCTTTTTTTTTTCGAGCGGCAAAGATAGTCTTTTTTTGGATTGGGACGATGGGACGTGTGACCCAAAAAAGTGTATCTTTGCGCCCCAAAAATTAAGATATGAAAAAGAACGGATTTATCCTGATTTGTTTGAGCCTGATTCTGAATGTTGTTGTTGCACAGGCTCCCTCTAAGATTCATGTTGCCTTGCAGAACAACCATTTCCAGCATGTGGATTTGGTTAACTCCTATGGCAGTTCACAGCAGAATTTTGCACAGGCTGAGATTGTCGGTGACCAGTTCACGATGAATGTCACCCTCCCGGAAGATATTTACCGTTTCGATTTCGGCAACGGCTCCTACATGTTGGTCGTGCTGAAACCCGGCGAGAACATAGATATGGTTTTGGATGCCGACAACTTGCAGGAAATTGTCAGCGTAACAGGTTCTGAATCCATGAAGGCTGTCAAAGAGATGTCCTATCTTGCCCTGCATCGCAAAGTGGCGATGGACAGCATCAACGAAGCCCTGCAGAAGGATCAGGACAAGGTCTATTGGGCTGATTTTTCACAGAAAATCAATCTCTATCGGCAGACCAATCAGGATGTGGACGAATATTTGATGAATACATATTATAATATGGACACACTTTATGCTGCCGTGTCCCAATGCCTTTCCAATGGGAAATTGAAGGGCGACATTGTGGGGTGTGCCGATGTTGCCAGCCGCATGCTCAAAAAAGCGGACATGAATTACAATCCGTTTGCCAATTATCAGGAGAATGTGAGCCGCTATTACACATTTCCCAACAGAAAAGTGGACGGATTGGATGATTTCTACCGCACCTTTGACCAATATCAGTCGGATTTGAACAAAAGACATCAAATTGCTGAATCTTCTTTGGGCAAGTTGATGCCGAAAGTGAAATCGCTCTTGGAAGAAAAAGACAGTCTGGCATTCAATGGTTTATGGGAAAAGAAAAGCAACCAGTCGAAGTGGTTGAGTAAGGTGGTGGCTGAGATTTATCCTGAATTGCCTAAGGTGATTTCTCAGAAGGCTGAGTATCAGAATTTGATGAAAAACGAGAAGCAGAACGCCAATTGGCTTGTCTCACAGTCGCAAGATAAAATGAGACAGGTGGTGGCAAAATATCAGCAGGCTTACAATGAGATAGATGCCTATCTGACAGGTCGTTTGAAAGACGAAATCAAGTCGCACAAACAAGATGTGGCCGTGCTGATGTTCTTGGACATCTTCCAACGTGAACAAAATGTAGCGCTTCACAATGAGGTGATTACGGCTTTGCATGAGAAATATCCTGATCATATGATTGTGAAGGAGCGTTGGAACTACATGAATTCACCGGCCTCGAGAGTGGCCATCGGTGCGATTGCGCCGGATTTGGAGTTCCCCGATCCAGAAGGGAAGATGCGCAAGCTTTCCGATTTGCGCGGCAAGGTGGTCTTGATCGACTTCTGGGCTTCCTGGTGTGGTCCGTGCCGCCGCGAGAATCCCAATGTGACTCGCATATACAACGAATATCACGACAAGGGTTTTGAAATATTCAGTGTTTCCCTGGACAGCGATGCTGCTTCTTGGAAGCGTGCCATCGAATCCGACAAGTTGGTGTGGCCCAACCATGTCAGCGACCTCAAAAAATGGCAGTCGCAGGCAGCAGCCATCTACGGAGTGCGTTCCATTCCTTCCACCTTCCTGTTGGACAAGGAGGGACGCATCGTGCAACGCGACTTGCGCGGGGCAGACTTGGAACGCGCTGTGAAACAGTTGGTTGAGCAGTAAGAGAACCCTTCTTCAATTGAATAATCTTATAATAGTGCAACATTAATAGTCGGGAAAGTGCATATATAGATATTTTATGTACTTTTGCGCCCATTTTAAATTAATCACAAAAAACTCCAAAAAGTTATGGAATCACAAGAACTTCTTCGCCCGGAAAATTCTGAAATTCAGAACAATGAGGTGAACCCTGAAGCTTCTCAAGAAGCTCAAACCGTTAATGAAAATGCTACTCCCGCATCCGCAGTGGAACCTGAAATCGCGGAACCCGTGACGGAACCGCAACCCGAAACTTCCGCTGAGGAGCCCCAAGCGCAGCCGGAAGTGACGGAAGAACCCGCTCAAGAGCCGGTGGCAGAGACTCCCGCTGCCGTGGCTGAAGAACCTGCCGCTGAACCCGTTGCCGCAGAAGTGCCGGCCGAGGAACCGAAGCAGGAAGAGCCCGCTCAACCCGAGGAGACCTTGGAACAGGTGGAGGCCGAATATGCTCCATTCAACCTCGAACAAGTGGTCGCCGAACTGGAAAGATTAGTGGCTGAGCCCAACTTCAACATCATCAAGCAACGCGTGGGTGTGCTCCGCGCCAAAGCGTTGGAATTCCTGCGTGAGCGCAGACGCGCACGCCAGGCTGAATTCGAGGCTGCAAAGGCTGCTGCCGAAGCTGCTGCTGCTGAAAATACCGAGGAGGGGCAACCCGCTCCCGAAATGCCTGAATTCAACAACGAACCCGACGAGGTCGAAAAACGCTTCAACGCTGCATTCCAGACTTATAAGGACAACAAAGCTGCCTTCATCGAGAATCTGGAACAACAAAAACTGAAAAACCTGGATCTGAAGAATGGTATCATTGAAGGACTGAAATCATTGCTCGATACGGAAACCAACCTCAAAGTTTTGAACGACAAGGTGAAAGAGTTTCAGGAGCAATGGAAGGCCATCGGACCTGTCCCGCAAGCTGAATCTACCAATCTTTGGCAGAATTACCATTTCTATATAGAGAAATTCTTCGATTTCGTCCGCATGAACCGCGAAATGCGTATGCTGGATTATAAGAAGAACCTCGAAAGCAAACTTCAACTTTGCGAAAAAGCTGAATCTTTGCTGCTGAATGATTCTATCAATCAATCATTCAACGAATTACAAGAACTCCACCGTCAGTGGAAGGAAATCGGACCTGTTCCGGACGAGAAGAAAGAGGAGATTTGGGAACGCTTCAAAACCGCTTCCGACCAAATCAACCAACGCCGCAGAGAACATTACGACAAGATGTTCGCCGAAGAGCAGAACAACTACAATGCTAAAGTTGTACTGTGCGAGCAGGCCGAGGAGATGGTGGCAAAACCGATTGAGCAAGTCTCTGAATACAATGAAGTCAGCGACAAACTCACTGAGCTGTTCTCCCTCTGGAAAACTTTGGGACCCGCTCCTGCCAAGCTGAACGACGAGATTTGGATGCGTTTCAAATCCACGCTTGACAAGTTCTTCCAACAGAAGAAGGAGTACTTCCAGCAAATCAAGGACGTGCAGATGCAGAACTACAACCAGAAGCTGAATCTGGCTATTCAGGCTGAGGGCATCGCCGACCGCACCGACTGGAAACAAGCTACGGACGAGATTTTGGCATTGCAAACCGAATGGAAGGGCATTGGCGCAACTCCGCGCAAATACTCCGACCAGGTGTGGAAACGTTTCCGCGCCGCTTGCGACAAGTTCTTCGAAGCCAAAGCTAAGTTCTTCAGCAATGTCCAAGGCGAAGAGAACGAAAACCTCCAGAAGAAAGAGGAACTTATCCAAAAGATTTTAGGTTATGAGTTCGGTGAGGACCGCAACGCCAACCTCGATGCAATGAAGGCTTACCAGAAAGAGTGGTTGGAAATTGGTTTCGTGCCGCGCGCTGACAAAGACCGCATCTACACGGAGTATCGCAACGCCATCAACAAGCGTTTCGCAGAACTCAAGGTGAGTGCCGACGATATGCGCCACAACCGCTACCAGTCCCGTTTGGATGACATTATGCGCAATCCTAACGCCGACAAGCTCATCGATAAGGAGAAAAACTTCCTGACCACGAAGTTGGCTCGTTTGAAAGACGATATCGTGCTGTGGGAAAATAACTTGGGATTCTTCTCCAACTCCAAGAACGCTGAAATCCTCACCGCAGAGTTCCGCAAGAAAATCGAATCTGCGAAGAAGGAAGTCGCTGATCTGGAGTATAAGATCAAGATGATGAACAATCCTAAGGCTGCCGAACAGGCAGAGACTCCCGCTGCAGAAGCAGAGCCCGCTGCTGAAACGGAAGCTCCCGCTGAAGCATAAAGATCTATTCTGTAGAGACGGTGTGCACACCGTCTCTACATTTACAAATAAAAACAGCTAATGTTAAAGAAATCACTTCTGATCATTTGTGCATTCTTAATACTCCCAATATTATCTGCGGTCGCCCAAACGGAGGCCGCAGATAAAATTTTAGGGACGTATTACATCTCGGACGACACCTCGGACGAGGATTGTAAGGTCAAGATAACCAAGGATAAGTCAGGAACTTACAGCGGTCGCATCATCTGGGTGAAGAATCCTTATTTCAAGGATGGTTCTCCCAAACGCGACATCAAGAATCCGGACCCGGCGAAACGAAACACCCCCGGCGACCAGATTCAGCTCATCTTCCATTTTCGGTATGACGCCAAGAAGAACCAGTGGGTGGACGGTGAGATTTACGACCCGATACATGGCAAGATGTACAAGAGCAAAATGTGGTTCGAGAATGACAAAACCTTACGTGTACGCGGCTATATCGGCGTGCCAGCGCTTGGCCGCACAATGACGTGGAAGAAGCTTTGAATTCATAATTCACAATCCACAATTAAGAATTACGAATTGAGATGCGTCATAATTCTTCTTCGGAATCATCAAAATAATTTTCTTTAAGGAAATCCAGTTGACGACGTTCACGTTTGGTAGGGCGTCCGAGGCCATGTGGACGGAATTCTTGGGTTTTGAGCGTTTTCATACGGTCGTATTCGCTTTGTGGCGTGAGGTCAGTGCAGTATTGAGGGACCAGTGGCGCCCCGACTCTGCTTTTGGGCGCATCCACCACCTCTACGGTTTTGTGCAATGAACCGATGTGCACCTCATAAACCTCCCCGATACGCACATCGCGTGAAGGTTTCACATTCTCGCCATTGAGCTTCACCTTGCCGGCATTGCACGCCTCAGTAGCGAGTGACCTGGTTTTGAATAACCGTACCGTCCACAACCATTTGTCGATTCTTACGTTTAGCTTTTCCATCTTTTAAATTTGAAAAAAATCAAACCAAGGTTATAGTTTATAGTTCAAAATTCATAATTCATAATTATGAGTTCTTAATTATGAATTTTGAATTCACCATTGTTATTGCCCCGACATTTTTTTGATTTTGTGGGTGGCGAAGCGCCAGACGAAGAAGAAAAAGACCAGGAAACCAATATAAAGACTCCCGGAGATGGCATCCACTTCCTGCATGGTGTCGGTACTGCCTTGGAGGTTGTTGATATACATCAGTACAGCATCGTAGGTGCCATGTAATATTACGGGAACAATATAGGCTAAAGTTAGGAAAAATCTCCTTCTGGAATAGCGAAAGCGAGCCAAGGAGAAAAAATAGCCCATGAAAATAGCGAAGAAAAAGTGCGCGGGCACAGCGAAGATGCCACGTCCCACAGCCAATCCCAGACCGCCTTGCATGATATACAACACGTTTTCAATGCCGGCGAACCCTAAACCGACAAAAGCGGCATATTCCAAACCGTCGTAATATTCATCAAAATAGGGGTTTTTCCAAATGCAGAGGTAGAGCAATAGCAGCTTGCAGAATTCCTCGGGAAGGGCGGCGCACACAAAAGCGTTGTAGAGAGCGTTTGCAAGAGGCGTGTCCGCAGGATGTGGAATCACGCGTTGCAGGAACCCAGCCACCAAAATGTCGAGCATGGCTGCCAACACCCCAAAACCAAACGCCTTCATCAGCAGCGGCCAGGGCTCTTTGTTGAACGTGTCCCGCTTGTAGATATAAGCCATCAACAAGACGACGGGGAGCAAGGAAGCGATGAGGATGATGGACATTTTTGAGGTTAAAAGGTTAAAGGTTAAGGAGTTTAAGGTTTAAGGTTTAAGGTTTATGGGTTGGAATAATTCTTAATTGTGAATTATAAATTGCTTACATCGCGTTGCGCATGGGCTGCATCAGTTGGGATAGCATCTGTTTGGCGCGCATGATCTGGATTTTCACGTTGGAGAGTGACAGTCCCAGCCGTTGGGCGATTTCCTCGTAGGCGAGGTCTTCGTAATACCTTAATTCAATGACTTTCCGGTATTTGTCGGGCAACTGCGACACGGCGGCGCGCAACAGCTGCAGCCGTTGCTTGTCGATGATTTCATCTTCGGGGGTGCGTTGGAGGTTGTCCTCGCTTTGGTCGATGATGGAGGTGGTGCTGGTGGTGTAGAGGTCTTCCTCGAAATACTGCGGCATGTTGTTTTTCACGCGCAGGAAGTCGATGCTGTTGTTCAGCGCGATGCGGTAGAGCCACGTGGAGAAAGCGTATTGCGGGGTGTATTTGTCTAAGTAGCGGAACGCCTTCCCGAAAGTCATCAAGGTGAGGTCCTCGGCGTCGTCCTTGTTCTTCACCATGCGGATCAGCATATAGTAGATGCTGTCGCGGTAGAGGCGCATCAGTTCGGCATAAGCCTGTTGGTCGTTGTGATCCAATGCTTTACGCAACAGTTGATAGTCGCGTTTGGCCTTGTCGGTGGTACAGGACGTGATTGTCATTTCGCTAAAATTTTATGATTGAACTTAGCTGAAAGCCAGTATAACGGATTCAACAGAGAAAATAGTATGTCGTAGAACAGAAAATGCGGGATAACCTGCTTTTCCTGAAGCTTTTTGGCGGAAATGCCCAGGACGACATACATGCTGATGATGCGCACCAAAGCGATTCCCAAGGTGATGTAGAGGGCGAGTGGCTGGTGGAGGGCGACAATGATGGAGATGGCAAGGAAGATGTAGAAGAGTAGATTCGTGAGCTCATATAGCCCCAATAAACATCTGTTTTTGAAGGAATTGAATTTTCGGGTGAAGAAAAGGCTAACCTTGTGGAGCCGCCAATAACGGTATTGCGGCACATGCTGCCGGACCGTGGTTGCATCAGGGGAGAATTCGATGGCGGTGTTGTTCTTGTTGGCGGCGCGGTGGATGAAGATGTCTTCCTCACCATAGAGCAGATGGTTGTAGGAAATGAAACCTTTCTGTTGATAGAAAAGCGGCCGCACGAAAGCCACGTTGTTGAGGTCGCCGCGGTAGGTGCTGTGCAGCAGCGCATGGGAGAAATATTGCACGGCCCCGATGAGATTGTCGTAGTGTAGGAAACGGTTGTAGGGGCTGTTTTTCTTCACGAAAGTGTTGTAGCCCAGCACGATTTTCTGTTGGAATTGGAAGTTCTGCGCCATCAGCGACAGCCATTGTTTGGAAGCGGGGATGCAGTTCGGGGAGGTGAGCAGGATGTGGTCGTAAGTCGCGCATTTGATGCCCATGGAGATGGCCATCTTCTTACCGCGGCTCGTGGAGACCGCCGTGCTCAGATCCACGATTTTGATGTTTGAGTAGCGTTCCTTGTATTCCTTGATGGCCTGCAGAGAGTTCTCGTCGCGGGAACGGTCGTTCACCACCACGATCTCGAAGAAACCATACTGTTGCTCAAGAAGATAGGGGAGAGTCTGCAAAAGCTGGGCGGCATCGTCACGTACAACCACCACGACGGACAGCGGAATGTCGCGGAATCCGAATGCGGATTTTTTGCGATGGAAAGCAAAACGACCGTAGATGACGTAGTAATAGACTAATTGAATGAGAGTTACGACACCAAATATGATCAAAATAGCCAGTGCTACTTTTGTAATTTGCATTTTATGAATCGGTTTAGGTTAATAGTTTGGCTGCAAAAGTATGTTTTATTTCGATAAAAGATGTATTTTTGCCCACAAAATTATAAACAAACTTACGAACAATATGAAGTTTACGCTCCAGAAGGAAGACGGGAAAAGTCACGCTCGCGCGGGCTTGATTGAGACCGGTCATGGAAAGATTGAAACCCCGATTTTTATGCCTGTCGGTACGTTAGGCGCTGTCAAATCGTTGCATATCAGAGATTTGAAACAGGATGTCAAAGCCCAGATTATTTTAGGCAATACTTACCATCTCTATATGCGTCCAGGAATGGAGATTTTACGCGAAGCCGGCGGTCTCCACAAGTTCAACGGTTGGGACCGTCCGATTCTCACCGACAGTGGTGGTTTTCAGGTTTTCTCGCTGAGCCATCGCCGCAAAATCGACCCGCAGGAGGGTGTCTGGTTTCAGTCGCACATCGACGGTTCACGCCACCTGTTCAGTCCGGAAAAGGTGATGGATTTGGAGCGCACCATCGGCGCGGACATCATCATGGCGTTCGATGAATGTACGCCCTATCCCGCTGACTACAAGTATGCTAAGAACTCCATGGAGACGACCTACAAGTGGCTGAAACGCTGCATCGCACGCTTGGACGAGACTGAACCCTACTACGGCTACGAGCAGACGCTGTTCCCGATTGTGCAGGGCAGCACGTACAAGGATTTACGGTTGAAGTCCGCCGAATATGTCGCTTCTACCAATTGCGATGGTAACGCTATCGGCGGTGTCTCTGTGGGCGAACCGACAGAACTGATGTACGAAATCACGGATGTTTGCTGTCAGGTATTGCCGAAGGACAAACCGCGCTACCTGATGGGGGTGGGCACGCCCGCCAATATCATCGAGTGCATCTCTTTAGGTATCGATATGTTCGACTGTGTGATGCCGACCCGCAACGGTCGTAACGGTATGATTTTCACATGGGAAGGCATGATGAACATGCGCAACGAGAAGTGGAAAAACGACTTCACCCCGCTGGATGCCAATAGCGACCTCTTCGCCGACCGTGAATACACCCGTGCCTACCTGCGCCACCTCTACGTCTCGGATGAAATCCTCGGCCCGATGATCGGCAGCATCCACAACCTACACTTCTACCTCGACCTCGTCACCACTGCCCGCCAGAAGATCCTCGACGGCACCTTCGCCACTTGGAAGGACGAGGTGTTGCCGAAGATATCGAGAAGGCTGTAGGATGATACGATGAGGCGATGAAGCATTGAATAAACGATAAAAATTGTAGGGGCGAATCATGATTCGCCCCTACGTCATTTATATCTCGTTGTCCCCTGTAGAGACGTTTCCTGAAACGTCTCTACAATTTCATCCACTCATCGAAATCCTCCGCACTCACCAATCCCAATTCCAGGGCGGACTCGCGTAACGTGAGGCCGTTCTCATGCGCGTGCTGCGCGATCTTCGCGGAGTTGTAGTAGCCGATGTGCGGGTTGAGCTTCGTGACCAGCATCAGCGAGTTTTGCAGGTGCATAGCAATGCGCTCGCGGTTCGGCACGATACCCTTGAGACAGTGGTCGTTGAAGGAGTTGATGACATCCGCTAACAGACGTGACGACTGCAGCAGGTTACGGCCGATGAGCGGCATGAAAACGTTGAGCTGCAGATGCCCCTGCATGGCGCCGGTGGTGATAGCCACGTCGTTGCCGATAACTTGGCAGCAAACCTGCGACAGCGCCTCGCACTGCGTGGGGTTCACCTTGCCGGGCATGATGGAGGAGCCTGGCTCGTTGGCGGGCAGAATTACCTCGCCCAAGCCGCAGCGCGGACCTGAATTGAGCAGACGGAAGTCGTTGGCGATCTTCATCAAGGAGACAGCCAAACGCTTGAACGCGCCCGACATTTCGCACAGCGAGTCATGGGTGGCCATTGCCTCGAACTTGTTCGGACAGTTCGTGAATTCGTAACCCGTGAATTTATTGATGTATTGCAAAGCGAGTTTGTCGTAACCTTCCGGTGTGTTGATGCCGTTGCCGACGGCGGTGCCGCCAATCGGGAGCTCCATCAAGTGCTTGAGACTCTGTTGGATAACCTCGTATCCGTGCTCCAGCTGGGAGAGGTGTCCCGACAGTTCGTCGCCCAAGGTAAGCGGGGTGGCATCCATCAAGTGCGTGCGACCGATCTTCTTGATGTCGGCATATTCAGCAACCTTTTCACGGTAGGTGGCCATCATGCGCTCCAAAGCGGGCAGCGTGCGTGTGATGATGCTGATTGCCGTGGCGATGCGCATACCCGTGGGGAAGATATCGTTGGTGGATTGCGACTTGTTGGCGTCGTCATTCGGGGAGATGTAGAGCGGATAGTCGGTAAGCTGACCGCCGTGCAGTTGCTGTGCGCGATGGGCAATCACCTCGTTGACGTTCATATTGGTCTGTGTGCCGGAGCCGGTTTGCCAAATGTGCAAAGGAAATTGGTCGTCCCATTTTCCGCTGGTAATCTCATCTACCACGCGTACAATTAGGTCGCGCTTGTCTTCGGACAGTACGCCGCAGTCGAAATTGGCGCAGGCCGCCGCCTTCTTGGCCGTCGCGATGCCGTATATGATTTCGATGGGGATGTGTTTTTTTCCGATTTGGAAGTTTTCCATCGCCCGTTGCGTCTGAGCACCCCACAGTTTGTCGGCCTCGACGCGCATTTCGCCTAATGTGTCTTTTTCGATTCGGTAATCCATTATGGTTTATGGTTTAAAGTTTAAGGTTTAGGGTTTAAGGTTTAAGGGGGTAGCAGTTAGTAGTTGGTAGTTGGTAGTTAACTGCTGACTAATCATAGAATTTCCAGTTTACTCCCACTTCGAAGTTGCGGCCTTGCATGGGGTAGTCAGGGGTCGTGATGTAGTGGAAGCTGAACAGTCCGGAGAAGAGGTTGCCGCCGCGCACGAAGAACGAGATTCGTCTCACGCGGAAGGCGACATGGGCGTTGACATACAGATAGTTGCCGGTGGTCATGAGCTGTTGTGAGTAGAATTGGTGCAGTATGGGGTTGTAGCCGTCAGCATAGTATTTCGTGTTGTAGAAGAGGTCCACGCCGACTTGGAAGTGCAGTTTTTTCTTGAAGATGCGGGTTCTGAAGGCCGCACCCAGCTTGCCGGCGAACAGGGGTACGGTGATGGCCGTGCTGGTGGAGTGCTGCAAGGCCAATTCCGCATCCAGGGCGAAATGCTTCGTGCGCACCGGCGTGTTGAGCTCGAACTGGATAACCTGTGCAGGCTTTCCCAGCTGCTGGGGCTCATAGTCGTTGTTGAGATAGACGTATCTGCCGAGATTGAAAAAGCGTGCGCTGATGGTGTAGCCGAACAGGGTCCAGTATGCGCCAGCCTTGAAAATGTTCTGCTTTTTCCAATCGTTCACCCAAGCGTTGTTGTTGCCCATGTATTTGGTGTAGATGTAGTCTGGCGAATAGCGCATGAAGGAGGCCTCGAGTCCGAGGTAGTTGCGGTGTCTTTTGTTAATGGTGAACCTCGCCCCGACCTTCGCCTGAGCATCGTTGTGGTTGTAGCCGAAGAGCGAGTAAGAGATGTTGCCGTAGAGTTCCCAAACTTTGAAAAGCCGGATGGTGGTGCGGGCAAAGAAGGAGAGACTGTTGCCATGGAAGTAGGGGCTCCTCGCGGTCACGTATTCATGACGCAAGCCGCCGGCAAACCTGATAAAGTAGGGCTGGTCGCCGATAGTGTCCACTGGACTGTAATTGGAAAATTGCAGAGAGTTTGCCACACTGAAATACATGATGGAGTCGTTGGTGGTGTCGGAATTCACGTAGTACCGGTCGCGGTAGAAAAGGTTGTTAAGGTTATAGTCTGAGAAACTGCTTTTCAGGTTGTTGAGTTCCAACGTATGACTGAAGGTGCCGAAATACTGACCCTTGTCGTTTCTGATATTGAGGTAGTTGATGAGCTGACCCGTGTGCTGGTTGATTAAGGACTGGGCGTTGCTGAACATGACGGGGAAGCTGCTCAGGTCTTTTTTGATCTCAGCATCGCGGGGGTTACGGTTGATGAAATCGAAACAGTTCTCCAAACCGCCGTTTTCGGAGTATTTCCCGTGATTGAAGACGTAGGTCAGCAGAAACCCGTAAATTTTGTTAGGCGTTTCGTAGCGTGCCAAACCGCTGAGACTAAGTCGGTTGACGGTTTGGTGGATGAAATAACCTTTGTTGCTGGCCCCGTCGATGTTGAACACGAAATCGGCTTGCCGCACGTGTTGCGCGTGCGTGGCTTTGAAGGTGTATTCGCTCAGAATACCGTAAGTGAAGTCAATGTCCGTGAAAGAGGTTTTCAGATTGTAGATGCTTAGGTCGGATATCTTCTTGAAATAGAGCGGGAAGGGGAGTGTAATCATGGTAAACCCTATATCATGAGAGAGGTCAAAAATCATGGATTTGTGCGCCTGCCCGTTGATGCCCAGCGACTGGTAGAGATTCTCTATCTTCCATAGCGGGTCATACTCGGAGATGTGGATCAGTGAGGTGTCGATGTTGCGGTAAACGAGGGGATTGAAGGTTATGGTCGGGAACGGTGCGTATTGGGTGGGCAGATAGTCGGGGGAGATGGCCATGGAAGAGTCAATGGCAGAATTGACGCCCTTTTGGGACGTCTCTTGAGCAAAAGCGTTTCCCGCCATGAGGGCGCAGAGCAACGTGATAATGATATATAATACTGGTTTATAACGCATTAAGAGGTTCTCGCCATTCTGTTTTAAAACCTGCAAATGTACATAATTAACGAATATGTACGGTTAAATTTCAATTCGTTGTTTGTCCCTTCGTAGAGACGCGATGAATCGCATCTCTACACCATGTCCCAGAGGGTAATCATCTTATACACTAATGTTGCGGCCAGAACGTCCGACACCTTGCTGTCGGGTTGCGGACAGAGTTCCACCACATCGAAGCCCACCACGTTGCGGTTGCGGAAGACCATTTCGAGGAACTTGAGGGTGGGGTACCACTGCAAACCGCCCGGTAGCGGCGTTCCCGTGGCAGGTAGTATGGAAGGGTCGAAGCCGTCCAGATCGACAGTGATGTAAACATTGTCGGTGAGCCGGCCCAGCGCTTTTTCCATCCAGTCTTCTTGATTGTGGATGAGGTGGGCATAGAAGATGTTCTCAGGCACCACGTTGTGCAGCTCGTCGGTGCAGACGTTGCGGATACCGACTTGCACCACGCGGGCATAATCCTGCGCGCGGCGCATGACGCAGGCGTGGTTGTACGGCGAGTCGTGGTAACTGTCGCGAAGGTCGGCATGTGCATCAATCTGCAAGACGGTGAGATCGTTGTGCGCCTCCGCCATCGCTTGGATGGCACCCACGGAAACCGAATGCTCCCCGCCGGTCAGGACTACCCGCTTACCGCTCTCCATGAAGAACTTCACGCGGTTATACACCGACTTGACCATGCTCTCCGGTGTGCGGAAATCATAGTCGTGGTGGTCGGTGTGGATGCCGGATGTCCACGCTTCGTATTGATACTGAATGTCATACAGCTCCAAACTGTCCGATGCGTCCAGGATTGCCTGCGGTCCTTTGTCGGCGCCTTTCACGAAAGTGCTGGTGCCGTCATAAGGCACGCCCAAAACCACGTATCGTGCATCTTCCAGTTCGTAGTGCCGCTCGTCATCCATGTCCAAGAAATGATTCATTTTCTTTATCATAGTAAGAAATTATTATATTCTAAATTAATACAATTTAAATTATGTAGAAAATCCAGGTGTGGCATTTTCCAGTTGGCAAAAATAATAATTACTTGAATGGAAAATGAAAAGAAAATGTATCTTTGCGGTTTGATATTTTTTAGAGTAATTTTGAATTAAAATATTTAATATGAGAAAAATACTTGCAGCGATGTTTGTCATTTGCTTCACGCAAATGGTGTTCGGGCAAAATTATATACTGAACCAGAATTCGTATCAGAAAGTTTCCGTCTCTTTTGTGCCAGGAATGTTGGCTGTGCAGAATGTCTCCATTCCGGAAGGTCAGTTCACTCAGGTTTCGTTGCCCGACTATGGGTCGTCATATGTTCCGGGAGCCCCGCAACTGCCGCAGCTTTCCAGAATGTTGGAGACACCGGTCTGTGACTCTGTCATTGTCAATGTGGTGAATGCCGAATACAGGGATTACAGTGCAGCGGAGTTGGGAATCAACCATCCTTTGTATCCGGTGCAGATTTCCGTCGCCAAGAACCGGCCGAATCCGGATTTTGTCTGGGATCAGGCCATCTATTCCAAAGACGAGTTTTATGCTTTGCCTTTGGTGAGTGTGGAGAAGGCGGGGGTGAAGCGCTGTGCGGCTTTGTCAACGGTGCACGTATCCCCGGTACAGTATAATCCTGTTAGTCAAATCATCAGAATTTATTCCCGCTTGGATGTGGAGTTCACTTTCGTGAATGCGGACATGGGGCAGACCTATGCCCTCAAGCAGTATTCCTCCCCTTTCTTTGAGTTGGATAAAAATTTGGTTATCAATAGAATGCAAGGCACGCGCAACGAAGTGTCCAACTTGCCAATCAAATATCTGATATTGGGTAACTCGATGTTCGCCGACAATGAGGATCTGGCTGCTTTTGTGGCTTGGAAGAAGCGCTTGGGCTACCTTGTGGAGGTTTATTTCACTAACGACCCGCAGGTGGGCACCACGACCACGAGCATCAAGAATTTCATCAGTTCGAAATTCAACAACGCCACTCCGGAGGATCCTGCTCCGACATATCTGCTGTTTTTGGGCGATCGCGAGCAGTTCCCGGCTTTTACGGGACAAGCTGACAACGGCCATATCACCGATTTATATTATGCCACCGTGGTCGGTACGGACTATATCCCGGATTGCTATTACGGCAGGCTTTCGGCTACCAATAACCAAGAGCTCTCCAATCAGATTGAGAAAATCATGGTGTATGAGCAGTATTCGATGCCGGATCCCTCCTACCTTGGCAAGGCCGTCCTGATTGCCGGCACCGATGAGAATTATGGACCTGTCCATGCAAACGGTCAAGTGAACTATATTTGCAACAACTATATCAAGACGGACAATCCTGATCATAATTACACGAACGTGATGGCTCATATGTATAATTGCTCGTTGCAGGCTTCCCAGATTCGTTCTGAAGTGAGCGCAGGAGCCGGTATTGTGAACTATACGGCGCATGGCTCTGCGACTAGCTGGGCGGATCCTTCGTTCTCCGTTTCGCAGGTCTATAATTTGAACAACAAGGATATGTATGGCCTGATGATTGGAAACTGCTGTCAGTCGGGTAATTTCAAAACTTCAGAGTGTTTCGGAGAAGCACTTCTGCGTGCGCCGAAGAAAGGGGCCATGGGTTATATCGGAGCTTCCGACAACTCTTACTGGGGTGAGGACTTCTATTGGGCTGTGGGTTTTCGGAGCAACATCACCGCCAATCCCACGTACATGGAAAACGCATTGGGTGCTTACGACAAACTGTTCCATCAGCATAACGAGGATCCCAGCGTCTGGGTCTCCACCATCAGCGGCATGATGACCGCCGGCAACATGACGGTTCAGGCATCGTCTTCAGACATAAAACAATACTATTGGGAAATTTACCATTGTTTTGGCGACCCTTCCGTGCGGATTTATTTGGGCATCCCTCAGGAAATGCAAATAGCTCCCGCCGCATCCATCATTTTAGGTGATACACTGTATGAGGTTCAAGACCTCCCGCCGTATGCCTATGTGGCTTTGACCTATAATCAGGAATATGTGGCGGCGGCTTTTGCGGATGCCGATGGTAACGCCACGCTTTCCCTTCCTTCCCTCTTGAATGTGGGGGATTATGAGTTGGTGGTGTTGGCGCAAAACCGGATTCCCTTCTTCATGGATGTGATAATGATTCGGGCAGACGGACCGTATGTCATTCCGACATCGATCGAAACCGCCGAGAACACTGATTTCAAAAGTGGCAATACCGTCCATATGAACCTCTCCCTTTCCAATGTGGGCGTGGTGACGGCAGAGAATGTATATGCTACCCTTACTTCGAACCAGTCCGTCACGATTTTGCAGGATTCCGTTTTCGTGGGCAGTATCAATCCTGAGAATGTGGAAAATATTGAAAATGCATTTTCTTTCGTGATGCCGCAGGTGAAGGATTATGAAATCATCCCCTTCACCCTCAACATCCATTGGGCAGACACCGTCATTGTACGTTCCGTGAATGTCCGGGCGTTGCTGCCTGATGTGCAGTTGAAGGATTACAGCACGGCCGTGAATGACATCACCACTCAAGCATACAAACAAGGAGATCTGATTACGTTTACCTTTAACAACAAAAACAAAGGACATGTCTATGTGGAATCCGGAACTGTTGACTTGACTTGCAACTATTCGGGAGTCAAGGTGCTTTCCACCTCCTCTTCTATCGATGGTCTGGAGCCGGAACAATTGTCCGTCAAGTCTTTTGATGTGGTCATCGAGGACACAGTGCCGGACTTGGCAATAGTGAATTTATATTACCACATTATTTATGGTGGCGAACATAAAATCGACACCTTGACCATCAAGGTGGGTGGTGTCTCCGAAGATTTCGAGAGTGGTGATTTCACACATCTTGAATGGCAAATGAATACGAAACCATGGACGATCTCTATTTCAAAAGTGCATACGGGCTTGTACGCGGCTCGTTCAGCTACCAATCTGTCGAACTCGAGCAGATCCAAAATGACCATTATTACTTCTACCACACAACCATCCACGCTTTCCTATTACCGTAAAGTCAGTTCTGAGGAGGGTTATGATTTCTTCAAACTTTATGTGAACGGTTCTGAGAAAGACGAGGCTTCCGGCGATGTGGATTGGACGCAGATATTGGTGGATGTCCCGGCAGGTGAAAACACGATTGTCTTTTCTTATGAAAAGGATTATATGTCGATAGCAGGTCTCGACTGTGCGTTTATCGACGATATCGTCTTTCCCAGCGATGGAATTGCTGTGGTTGAGGATGTTGAAGACGCCGTGGGGGTACATGTCTATCCGGAAACGCACGCCGCGGTCTATCCGAATCCTGCCACCCAATGGGTGAATGTGGAGAGCGAGCTCCCGGTGGACAAGGTGGTGCTCTTCGACATCAACGGTCGTGTGGTGAAAACCCTGGACGGCGGCGGCGAGAACCGCTGTCAGGTCAGCATGAACGATATGCCGACAGGTTTGTACCTCATGCAGGTCACTTTCGGAGACAATCAAATTCGTAACTTCAAAATCATCAAGAAATAATGGCTGATACTTCCAAACAATACGATGAGGTGATTGCCTATTGTCAGGATATTTTCTACAAGAAGGCGATAGATTACGGCACGGCATGGCGCATCCTGCGTTTGCCATCGCTCACTGACCAGATTTACATCAAGGCCAACCGCATCCGCAGCATCCAGGAAAAGGGCGAGGCGATGGTGGCCGAGGGCATCATCCCCGAATTCGTGGGCATTGTCAACTATTGCGTGATGGCGCTCATCCAGCTGGAAATCGGCGTTGCCAACTCCCCTGAGGAGATTTCCATGCCGATGGATAAGCTTCAGGAACGTTACAACCACTACATCCATGCGGCCAAAGACCTGATGATGAGTAAGAACCACGACTACGACGAGGCGTGGCGGCAGATGCGCATCAGTTCCATCACCGACATCATCCTCATGAAAATCTACCGCACCAAGTCCATCGAAGACCATCAGGGCAACACCCTCATCTCCGAAGGCCTCGACGCGAACTATTACGATATGATTAACTACGCGATGTTCTGTCTCATTCGATTAGTGGTGGAAAAGGAGGCTTAAGAGCTTAGAGGCTTAGAAGCTTATGAGCTTAGAAGATTAAGCCTTTAAGCTTCTAAGCTTGTAAACTTCTAAGCTACTAAACTATTAAACTTGTAAACTTAAAAAAAAATATGGCAAAAAAAGAACCTATTTGGCTTAAAATCATTCGCATCCTCTTAGGATGTCTCTTTATCTTTTCCAGTTTCACAAAGGCCATCGACCCAGTGGGCTTCGGGGTGACGATGAACGACTATTTCGTCTCCTTCCACATGGGCTTCCTGCATCCGTTGGCGCTTTTCGCGGCGGTGGTGGCCATCATGTGCGAGTTCGTGCTCGGCTGCATGTTGATCTTCCGTGTCAAAGTGCAGTGGGCTGCATGGGGATTCCTTCTCTTCATGACCTTCTTCTTCTTCCTGACGATGTGGCTCGCTATCGCGGAGCATTTGGAGCTCACGGGCAAGTACTATTTCGGAGTAGTGAAGGATTGCGGCTGTTTCGGCGACGTGATTGAGATGACAAATAAGCAGACTTTCCTCAAGAATGTCGGTATTATGGTCCCGACGCTCATCGTCTTCTTCAATCGCAAAAAATTCAAGGACTGTCGTCTGACGGAACTTGGACAGTGGCTTTGCGTTGTGCTGTTCGGTGCCATCTCGGTGGGCTTCCAGCTCTATGTCATCCATCATCTTCCTTTTATTGGCAAAGGCGATTGGAATAAAGGCAAGGATGTTTCCGTGTTTGTCTCTCAACCTGCGCAGAAAGATGTGGTGTTCATCTATAAGAACAACGCCACTGGCGAGGAGGTGACGCTCACGCAAGATGAACTGATGGCTCAGGATGAGGCCTTCTACGAGAATAATGAGTATGTGGACCGTCAGGATAAAATCATCAAGGAAGAGGTGAAAGCCAAG
>Ga0265299_10002261_pt1 | contig 20105 bp, 15 predicted proteins | sample AusTroGonzalo_MG_4_FD_193485 | JGI IMG/M metagenome (GOLD analysis project Ga0265299, IMG submission 193485) | Bovine rumen microbial communities from tropical cattle in Woodstock, Queensland, Australia - Gonzalo_02 | ecosystem: Host-associated > Mammals > Digestive system > Stomach > Rumen ... | reverse complement strand
CCAGGGTGAAGTGTGGTCTGTATCCAGGCCGGCAGTGCTTTTCCAGGTTGAGGCACCGGAGTTGTCATAACCCTTACCGTTTCCGTCAGAGTAACCTACCAGATAGTTGTTCATGACATTCTGTGTGCCCGGGGTTCCCTCCTTGTAGGCCCATACGCCAAAATTGTAGTGGCCCAGCTCCTCAAGATTGGTGGCACGAGTAATGTTTTTCTTCTCAACGCTGAATGCGATAGGAGCATCAGCTGAATCAGGAGTGTTGATCAACTCATCACTGCTGCAGCTGGCCAGAGCCAAGACTGCAATTGAAAGAACTACTGTTTTTTTCATCTCTATTAAATGCATTTATATCTGTTTTTTATAATTCAATCTCCCAAACGACCTCATCATAATCCTCAACCGTGGGAATGAAGAGGCTTCCCGCACTTGCCGGCCCCGGATCAGGCGGAGTAAGCTGTGAACAGTCAATCCACACCGTGAGAATTCCGCCATGAGCCTGCGAACGGCACTGGCTTGTCACATCAAAATCATAGGTCTTGACACCGCCGTTACTCCATATCAGGTCAAAATAGAGGTAGTTATTGAGGTTTTTTCGGCTTCCGCTGTAGAGAGCGCTGGAGCGGGTATAGGGTTCGCTGTCACAGAGTCCGAATGTGGTAAGTTTACCACCTATCACATCACTCTTTCGGTTCTTGACCATAAGGTCCTTTTTCATTCTGGTATTGAAGTATACCACAGCAGGACTGTTACCGGTATGGCCGGTGTTCACGTTGGTGGAGCTGGCCATTGATGAGAGCGCCGCGTTTCCGTTCACTCCCCTTATCTTTCCATCCTCATTGTTGTAGAGGATGAACTGAACCAGGTAGATATATACCAGCGGACGCAGCTTGGTCTCAATGTGTTTGATATAGATATCCTCAACAGGATCATACTCATAATCCTCAAGGTTATGTGATATATAGATATTCTCGGGATATGCCCCGTAGAATATCTCAGGCTGGTTAAGCAGTCCAATGACACCGGGTGTCTGGTCATTATCGGCACGGGTGGCATTCAGGATACTGCGTGAGATGCCGCGTGTACCTGTTGTGGTAGCTGTCACAGAATCCAGGGTCTCATGCATTACAACCACCTGTGTACCGTCTTTTGTCTCAATATCGCTGTAGAACAGCATATCATAGTATCCAAACTGGAAATAACGGCGGAACCTGTTGGAGCGAATGCTGAAAGCATCCACGCTTGTATGCCATGAGAGAGAGTCATCACCCTTGTAGTAGCGGTGTACCTCATAGCTCTTGGGGATGGTATAGCCTATGTCTCCCCAAATGGAGTCATCCTTCTCATCCCAGCCGTAGAACCACTCATTATCAAGCGATGTCTCAAAATCCCAGACCACGCTCAGTTCTGTCTCAACCTTGGGCATCTGCATCTGCAGCTCCTGTCCCGGCAGGTGAAGCGGAGGCTCAATGCATGATACGGCAGCACACATCAGCACCGCCAGCATCATCGGGACCTTACAAATGTCATTTATATGCGCTCTCATAGTGTCACCTCCTTTCTCTTCCTGTAAATGATGTCATATGTAAGGTGTATGCCCGCATTGGTGGGACCGAACCACATGAAACGGTGGTTGCGTTCATGGAATTCACTGGCACTGCCCAGATAATTGTAGTAATAGAGGCCGTCCTCATATCCGTTGAACGGGTTTCCGTATACGTAAGGGTCATAACGGGTGATAAAGAGGCCAGCGCTCAGGCTCAGTTCCAGACGCAGGTTACCACGTCTGTTCAGGGCGCATGTATATCCTACTCCCAGTCCGGCGCCGCCGCCTTCACCTTCCCAGCCCTTCTTCTTGTTGAGGCCGATACCATATACCGAACCCTGGGCATATGCACTCAGGTAAGTGCCGGTAAAGACGCCTCCGCCCTTGAAATAACGGCGCAGCTCCAGCTGTGCGTCACGCACCTGGAAGAACTTGTTGTAATCCCAGTATCTCAGGTTGCTGAATGTAAAGCCGGCATTGTAGGTGTAATGGCCCGATAAGGGATAAAACTCCAGCTGTACGTTCACACCCGGAGCAAACCCGAACTGCGGCACAATGAGCAGGTCATGGAGCAGATTAGTCTTTACGGCCACCATATGCCTGCGGAAATATCTTTTGGGTGAACGGGGCAGCTCAACGTTGATATCGGGAACGGTATCTATATCAAGCTCGGCAGGCAGTTCCCTGAGCGGCTGCTTATCAAGCAGAGGGTGCGGAGCATACCACATTACCACACGGCTCTGACGCAACGTGGGGAAATACTCCTTAAGCAGACGGTTCCAGGTACGGCCGCCGTTCAGCGCCTTAAGACGCTGTTTGCACAGACGCTCGTCGCCGTTGCAGCTATCCCATATAGCGGCCACCTTCTCTGCCTCCGGATCGGAGGCCCTTCTCATCAGGGTAACCAGATAGCCGTAGTCCTCTGTTATGAACTGGGTGTTGGTTGAGTTCTCAAAAAGGGGCAGGTCCGAGTCTCCACGCAGGAACTCCATCAGACGCTGGGTACGTTCGCGGCTCAGGCGGACATTGTTGTCATACGGACCCTCGGGCGATGCGGCACCCTTGACAATGACTCCGCACAGCACAAGGTTCATCTTGCTCAGCATGGGGACAAGGGTATCGTTGTAATAGGCTACAAAGGGGTCATCGGCCATAAGCTCGGTGCGGTTCACCTTAAAGCGCAGGCCACGTGCCACATGGTCAAAAAGTGAGTCTGAGATCTGGGGAGGAACTGTAGTGAATGACTCAGCAACGTAGACGAACGGGCACTCCGGCAACTGATGGTACTCCAACGTCTCGCGTGACTGCGAAGAGGCCGGCAGAACCAAACAGAATGTCAAAGAAACGGCACAAACAACAAGTATTAGTTCGTCAATAAAATTGCGCACTTCAACTATAGATTTTGATATGACTTCCGTTTATTAGAAAAGGTGTGCAAAATTAGTCAGAAATCGCCTCAGAACATATTACAGAGGTGATAAGCAAACAAAATAATAGTTAAGAACACTCAAATTGCGCAGTTAAAAAACAATAATCAGAGAGCGTCTGAGGGCCATATCGGACCGTTTCCGTGCCCTATTCCCAGATCTATCCCATTGATTATGGCTCTGGTAACCGTCTGCTTACCTTTTTTAACAGCCTCAGGCAGGTCACAACCCTGTGCCAGGGCCGTTGCTATGGCCGATGAGAGCGTGCATCCGGTTCCGTGCAGGTTGGTTGTAACTATCCTTGGAGTTGTAAAACATGATACCCTGCCACCGGGCATATAGAGGCGGTCTATGGTATCATCTCCCCGGGAATGGCCACCCTTTATAAGGAATGAAGTGTTGAAATTATTTGAAAGCCTGCAGCCCGCCATATCTATGATATCGGACGTGGTAAGCTTGCAGCCCACCAGCGTTTCGGCCTCGGGCAGATTGGGTGTAATCAGGGTAGAGATAGGCAGCAGCCTCTGCTTTATGTAATCAAGGCAGTCCGGGCTCATGAGTACCCGTCCGCTGGTTGATATCATTACCGGGTCAAATACCACGGGTATCCCTTTGGCCGCCGGATGCTCTTTAAGAGACGTCACCACCGCAACCGCCACCTCCAGGTTGGGAATCATCCCTATCTTGACAGCCTTCACGTCCAGGTCATCAAGCACTGAACAGATCTGTCTGCGCACATCTACCGCCGGCACAGGCATGACACCCTGTACGCCCAGGGTGTTCTGTGATGTTATTGCCGTTATGGCAGTGGCGCCGTAGCAGCCCATGGCCGTTATGGTCTTAAGGTCCTGCTGTATACCTGCTCCGGCCGATGAGTCACTGCCTGCTATGCTCAATACTGTCTCCATGCGTCACCTAGTATCATGGCTCCTCCAAAGCCCATTTCCAAAACCTCATCTATCCTGTCAAAGGTCACGCCGCCCAGTGCCAGGACACGTTCATTTATTATTCCCTGACGGTGAGCCTCAATCAGCTCATCCCTAGTAAAGGCTGCCCGGTAGCCGCTCTTTGATATGCTGTCAAATATGGGCGACAGGCTCATGTAATCAAGCTTTTCATCTCTGCAGGCCATAATCTCCCCCAGCGAATGGCATGACCTGCTAACTGACCCATGCCACCCTTCTAACCGCCTGGGGTTCCGGCCGTTAAGATGAATACCATGCAAACCGTAAACCACCGCCAGATCATGGTGATCGTGGAGTACCAAATGCGAATAGGCCTCCCGGGGCAGGCTGTCAAGCAGCCGTACAACCTGCTCTCGGCCGGCATGGGGCTTTCGTATATGCACCAGGTCCACATCAGGGCGCGCAAGCAGCTCCAAAATACGCTCAGACTCACCCTCAAAGAAGAAGGGCTGCGTGATTACAACAATCATATGGCCTTGCCTATCAGATCAAACGATGCGTCCCAGTCTTTCCAAACCGGTTCACGTCCCAGTTCACGCAGACGGCTGTCAATCTCCTTGGCAGTGCGCTCATCATTCACGGTGAACTGCTCAAGAGCCTGCGGATAGGTGTAATAGCCGCCGGGGTTGACACGGCTCTGTGCCGACATGGTGGTAACACCCAGCGTGCACATGTTGTCACGTATGTAGGACGGCTCACGTGTTGAGTATGATATATCCACGTCATGGTCAAAGATACGCATGGCAAAGGTGGCCTGAGCCAGCTCACGGTCTGTCATGATGCAGTTGGGCTGGAACCCCTCATTCTGTGCCGGGCGCATTCGCGGGAAGTTTACCGAGTACTTGGTGCGCCAATAGTGTTTCTGCAGATAGCGCAGGTGGTATGCCATCATGGTGACATCGGTACGCCAATCCTTTTCAAGGCCGATGAGCACACCCATGCCTATGGAGTGAACGCCGGCCTGTCCCATGCGGTCAAAGCCGTTGCAGCGCCACTCAAAGCGGCTCTTCATGCCACGCGGATGGTAGATGTTATAGTTCTCACGGTTATAGGTCTCCTGGAAGCATACCACGCCGTTCATACCGTGGTGAGTCAGCTCAAGATAATCATCGGAAGAGAGCGGCATCACCTCAATCTTGATGTTTGAGAAATAACGCTTGGCTATGTCAACAGCCTGCGCAATGTAGGGAACACCCGCACGGGCAGGGTTCTCGCCTGTAACCAGCAGGATATTCTCAAAGGGTGCCAGTTTCTTTATGGCACGGTACTCATTCTCTATCTGCTCCATAGTGAGTATGGTACGCGGCATGGGGTTCTCGCGGTGAAAGCCGCAGTAAACGCATGAGTTTGAGCATGAGTTGGTTATGTAGAGCGGTATGAACATGGATATGGTACGTCCAAAACGCTCCTCGGTATATTTGCGTGAGAGCCTGGCCATAGTCTCCAGGTAGGGCTCGGCAGCCGGTGAGAGCAGAGCCATGAAATCATTCACATCACAGCGGCTCTTGGCAAGGGCGCGGCGTACGTCATTATCGGTCATGGAGGCAATACGCTCTGTTGTCTCCTGCCAGCTTATCTTCTGTAATTCGTCTGAAAACATATTATCTGTTTGTTTTGGCGCATGGTTTGAATGCGTATTCTTTAAGTTCAGTTATGGTAGGGTTGTCGCCGCAAAGGGCACAACCGCGGTCACGTGTAAACTCCATCCGGTTCCACTGCATGGTAAGGGCGTCAAATGTGAGCAGAGCATCGGTAAGCAGCTGACCCACCCCCGTGAGGTACTTTATGCACTCGGTGGCCTGGACGGTGCCCAGCATGCCGGCAATGCTGCCCAGCACCCCCACCATGGAGCAGGTCTCCACCTCACTCACTGCAGGCGGCTCCGGGAAGAGGCAGCGGTAACAGGCGTGGCCCGGCACATATGTCATGAGCTGCCCCTGATAGCGCAGTATGCCGCCTATGGAGCAGGGCTTGCCCAGCATTACGCAGGCGTCATTGACCAGATACTTGGCGGCAAAGTTATCGGTCCCGTCAACCACAAAGTCATAATCCTCAATGATACCGGCGGCGTTGTACTCCGTAAGGAAACAGGAGTGCTTTATCACCTTCACGTCCGGGTTGAGTTCATTGATACGTTGCTCTGCCGAGTCAGTCTTAAGGCGGCCCACATTGGGCGTGGAGTGTATGACCTGGCGCTGCAGGTTGGTGATGCTTACAAAATCACCGTCAACAAGGCCTATGGTCCCCACTCCGGCCGATGCCAGATAGAGCGCCACGGGCGATCCCAGCCCTCCGGCACCTACTATCAGCACCTTAGACTCAAGCAGTCTCTGCTGGGCCTCCGCTCCAAAGCCGTCAAGAATGAGATGGCGGTTGTAACGCTGTCTCTGTTGCTGTGTCAGTGTCATCTCTTTCCCAGTTTACGCAGGTCATGGCTCAGTTTGGCGGCACAGAAGTTGGGACCGCACATGGTGCAGTACTCTCCTTCTGTATGACCGGCCTGCTCAAAGTATTCAAGCGCGCGTTCCGGATCAAGAGAGAGATGGAACTGGTCACGCCAGCGGAACTCAAAACGGGCCTTGGAGAGTGCGTTGTCACGTATGGTGGCACCTGGGTGTCCCTTGGCCAGATCGGCCGCATGGGCTGCTATCTTATAGGTTACCACGCCCACACGTACATCCTCCTTATCAGGCAGGGCCAGATGCTCCTTGGGGGTCACGTAACAGAGCATGGCCGTTCCCAGCCAGGCTATCTGCGCACCGCCTATGGCACTTGTTATATGGTCATAGCCTGGAGCAATATCCGTGACAAGGGGGCCCAGGGTGTAGAACGGAGCCTCATGGCAGCTCTTTATCTGGCGCTCCATGTTCTCACGTATCTTATGCATGGGCACATGACCGGGACCCTCTATGAAGGCCTGCACATCCTTGTCCCAGGCACGCTGCACCAGCTCTCCCAGCGTATCCAGCTCGGCAAACTGGGCTGCATCGTTGGCATCGGCCGTACATCCGGGACGCAGGCCGTCACCCAGCGACAGGGCCACGTCATAACGGGCCACGATATCACAGATGTCATCAAAATGTTCATACAGGAAACTCTCGCGGTCATGAATGATGCACCACTTGCTCATTATGCTGCCGCCGCGGCTTACTATGCCGCACAGACGGCTGTCGGCCAGATGCACGTTCTGCAGGCGTATGCCGGCATGGATGGTAAAGTAATCCACGCCCTGCTCACACTGCTCTATCAGGGTGTCGCGGTATATCTCCCATGTAAGGTCCTCTACACGGCCGTTCACCTTCTCCAGCGCCTGGTAGATTGGCACCGTACCTACCGGCACGGGGCAGTTACGCAGTATCCACTCACGGGTCTCATGTATGTTGTTGCCGGTAGAGAGGTCCATCAGGGTGTCACCGCCCCACTTGCATGACCAGACGGCTTTCTCCACCTCCTCATCAATGCTTGACGTTGTGGCCGAGTTACCTATGTTGGTGTTTATCTTGACCGCAAAGCTGCGCCCTATTATCATGGGCTCGCTCTCCGGGTGGTTTATGTTACTGGGCAGCACGGCACGTCCGCTGGCTATCTCATCACGTACAAACTCAGGTGTAATGTGGGTCTCTATGCCAAGCTCACGGCAGTTCATGTTCTCACGAATGGCCACATACTCCATCTCAGGGGTTATGACACCGGCACGGGCATAGGCCATCTGGGTAACGGTACCTCCCCGGCGTGCCCTCTCTTCAATCCACTTCCGGCGCAGTCGCGGCAGCCCTTTCTTAAGGTCCACCTTGTAGTCGGGGTCACTGTAGGGGCCGCTGGTGTCATAGATGTAGACCGGTGCGTTGGGCTCGGTGCGCGGTATTCCACGCTCATCACGTGTAACCGTAGGGGTAAGGTTTACCTTTATCATACCCACCCGCACATCGGGGAACAGCGTTCCGTTCATGTATGCTTTCTCGCGTTTGGCGTAGGCTTTGTTGTCGTTAGGCATATGTCTGGCTTAAAGGTTAAGGAATGCGGTAAGCGGGCTGGATGCCTGTGCACTGTCACTCTCTGCGCCCAGACCGGCCAGATAGGCCTGACGTCCGGCTATCACGGCCTGGCGGAATGCATCGGCCATAGCCACCGGATCACCTGCCACGGCAATGGCGGTGTTCACCAGACAGCAGTCGGCACCCATCTCCATAGCCTGTGCGGCGTGGCTGGGAGCGCCTATGCCGGCATCGACAACCACGGGTACGGTGGCCTGTTCAATGATTATCTGCAGGAAATCTTTCATCCTCATACCCTTGTTTGTGCCGATGGGTGCGGCCAGAGGCATCACTGTGGCAGCTCCGGCCTCCTCAAGATGCTTGCAGAGCGTAGGGTCGGCCTGGCAGTATGGCAGCACCACGAATCCCAGCTTTACCAGCTGCTCTGTAGCCTTGAGTGTCTCTACAGAGTCCGGCAGCAGATAGCGCGGATCAGGGTGTATCTCCAGCTTGAGCCAGTTGGTACCGAACGCCTCACGTGCCATCTGGGCTGCAAAGACAGCCTCCTCGGCATTACGTACACCCGATGTGTTGGGCAGCAGCTGGATGTTATCAAACTGGGTGATATGTGTGAGCAGGTCATCCTGCCTGTCCTCCAGCTCAATGCGTTTCATGGCAACGGTTACCATCTCCGTTCCCGATGCCTTGATAGCCTTGGCCATCAGTTCGTTGTTACTGAATTTTCCGGTTCCCAAAAACAGACGAGAGCTGAACTCACGTCCGGCAATGATCAGTTTATCCATGTTGTGTTATCTTGATTATTTGTTTCATCTTAAGTACAGGATCGGCAGCCCGCAGCACCACACCGCTCAGGGCTATGCCGCTCACTCCGGTTGCCAGGATGGCTGGGATATCAGGCTCCTCAATGCCGCCTATGGCAACCACGGGGATATCCATCCCATGATTCCGCATCTGCTCCATTATGGTGCGGTAACCCTCCAGCCCCAGTATGGGTGCAAGGTTCTTCTTGGTGGTGGTAAAGCGGTACGGTCCGCATCCTATGTAGTTGGCCGATGCCTCATAATGTGCCCTGGCCTGCTCAAAGGTGTTGGCTGTACCGCCTATGATGAAGCTGTCACCCAGTATGCGGCGGGCCTGAGCCACCGGCATGTCCTTGAGCCCCAGGTGCACGCCGTCGGCACCCAGCTCACCAACCAGCTTCACGCGGTCATCGATGATGAATGTGGCACCCGCCTCGCGGCACATACGCTGCGCCTCAATGGCCATGGGGCGCACCTCACTGTCTGTGGCATCCTTGACGCGCAGCTGTATCCATCTGCAACCGCCCTCAAGCGCCAGGCGTACGGAGTCCAGATAACCGTAACGCTCATTATAGTGTGTTATGAACTGTATCATCCGCCGCAGACAGCTTTGATTATCACTATGTCACACCCTTCGGTGACGGGTGTATCGGCCCACTCCGTGCGGGGCACCATACGGTTTGTCATGGCCAGTGCCACGCCTTTGGCCGGCAGGTTAAGCTCCTGTGCCAGCTGCTGTAAGGTTGCGGCTTGGGTCTCTCTCTCACTGTTGTTTATCCTTATCTTCATGTCGGTATAGGTATAAAAAAAAACTCCGGGCAACTGTAAATACAGTTACTCGGAGTGTATTGTAAACTGATAGTCAGTCCGGTTCTACATCTTTTCCTACGACGGCATTACCCGCATCAGGTTCTATGGGTATAATCTCAGCCTCTGTGTTCAGCGCACATCAGCACCCCGAGTTCTATTTTCAGGGCACAAGTTTACCCCATTTTTTCCAACCGCAAGGCATGCGGCACACTAAAAGATGTTAATCAAAAAAACGGCGTGGATAGTTCCAAACGCCGTTTTTATCTCTTAGAGTTTTATCTCCAGACTCTTAAGGTCTGAATCCAGTGACGATCCGCCGTAGAGTATGCGGTAACGGCCCGGACGGAACTTAAGGCCGTCTGTCGCCTCATCATAGAAGCTGAACGCATCCTTGTTAAGCTCAATCTTAACGGTCTTGGTCTTGCCGGCAGGGATATTTACGCGTGCAAATCCTGCAAGAGACTTGATGGGAGCACCTGCATCGTCAAGAGACTTGACATAGACCTGGATAACCTCATCGCCGTCCACCTTACCGGTATTGGTAACAGGAACGGTAACGGTCATATTCTGAGCCTTGCCCGATGTCTTGGCATTACCGTAGCTGAATGTGGTGTAGCTGAGTCCGTAGCCGAATGCGTACAGAGGCTCGCCCTTGAAATAACGGTAGGTACGGTTATTCATAGTGTAATCCTGGAAATCAGGAAGCTGCTCTGTTGATGCGTAGAAGGTAACCGGCAGACGTCCGGCAGGGTTGTAGTTACCAAACAGTACATCGGCAACAGCCTCACCGGTAGCCTGACCGCCGTACCATGCCTGGATAAGGGCGTCATACTTGCTCTCTACGTTGCCGAATCCCATGGCACTGCCTGATACGTTGACCAGGATGACGGGCTTGCCGGTAGCGTCGAGCTCAGTGAGCAGCTGCTGCTGGATCTCGGGGAGCTCAATCTCTGAACGGTCATGTCCCTCACCCTCTATGTCCGATGAGATACCGCTTACCATTACTATTACATCGGCCGGAGCGATCTTCTTGATTACGCTTGCAAAATCAACCGGACCGCGGCTGTAGATATCAAATGAGAATGATGCGGAACGTGCCTCGGGCTGAGAGAGGTCAATAGATATCTCATATCTCTTGCCTGCCTCAACCTGGAATGTGGTCTGAGAGGCACCGCCACGACCGCCAAAGCCGCCAAAGCCGCCGCCGAATCCGCCACGGCCACCGCCCTGACCGGCGTTCTTGGCAATGGTATCACCGTTCAGGATGAAGTTGTAGCGTGAGCTTCCGCGTACATTATATATCATCTCACCGGTGTAATCGGCTACGAAGCTGCCGGTATACTTGGCTGAGAAACCGGTCATGTTGACACCTGTCTCCCAGGGGCAGTCCTCATGTGCCAGAGCAGGTGATGTGGTGTTCAGGCTCAGAGGCTCGTCATAATCGGCAGTGGCAACAACGGCACCGCTCCAGTCAAGGGTGTTGTAATACTCACCATGCAGACCCTTGCCGCCGTTGATCTCTGATACGTAGTGCTTGGTTATGTAGGGGACATTCAGGTCACAACCCTTCTCATAGATGATCTCGGCACCGGGTACAGCCTCACGTATTCCATCCAGGATGGTCTTGGTGTTGGCAGCAGAGGGATAGCCGTTGTAGTTACCCAGGATAACGCGGGCGTCATCAGCGTTGGGGCCTACAACTGCAATCTTTATGTTTTTCTTAAGAGGCAGCAGGTTATTGCTGTTCTTGAGCAGTACGATAGCCTCATGTGCAGCCTTGCTGGCAAGAGCTGTGTGGGCAGCGCTGCTCAGATCATCAAGTCCCAGCTTAGCCCAGGGCAGATCCTCGGCAGGATCAAACATACCCAGCTCAAAGCGGGCCTTGAGGATACGGCGTACGCTTACGTCAATATCGGCCTCTGTAATAAGACCCTGCTCGATGGCCTGGGTGAGTGAACGGTAGCTGGTACCGCACTCAATATCGGCACCTGAAAGTACGGCATCGGCCGATGCGCTTGCGGCATCCTTGTGAGTGCCGTGCTGGCGGGCGTTGAAGAAGTCACCGATGGCACCGCAGTCTGTTACTACAAGGCCCTCAAAGCCCCATTTGTTACGCAGGATATCCTGCAGCAGACGGTCACTGGCGCAGCAGGGATCACCGTCATAACGGTGATATGCGCACATAACCTCCTGCACGTTACCCTCCTGAACCAGGCTCTTGAAAGCCGGCAGGTAGGTCTCCCACAGGTCACGTCCTGATACAGATACGTCAAACTGATGACGCAGAGGCTCGGGACCGCTGTGTACTGCATAGTGCTTGGCGCATGAGTGCAGCTTAAGATATTTCTTGTCATTACCCTGCATGCCCTTTACGGTCATTGTACCCATTACGGCATTCAGGTAGGGATCCTCACCGGGAGTCTCCTGACCGCGGCCCCAACGGGGATCACGGAAAATGTTCACATTGGGACACCAGAATGAGAGTCCGTTATGCCAGATGCTGCCGTTGGGCTGGTTAACGCCAAGCTGATGATGGTCAGTGGTGTTCCATACGGCACGAGCCTCATCGGAGACTGCGCTGTATATCTCAAACTGCTGGGGAGCATCAAAGGTGGCACCCAGTGCAATCACCTGCGGGAACACTGTCACATCATCATAGCAGATACCGTGACAGGCCTCATTCCACCAGTTGTAGGCGGGAATGTCCAGACGGTCAATCGATATGGATCCGTTCATCATGAGACCTATCTTCTCCTCAGGGGTAAGGAGTGAGAGAAGGTTGTCAGTTCTCTTGTCAAAAGAGAGCTTGGGATTCTGGAACGGATAGTCATAATCCTTTGCGCCGGCCGGCATCATAGCCAGGGCCATCAGGCATGAAAGAAAGAATGATTTTTTCATATAGGGTTAGTTATTGGTTTGGCACTTAAAATTTTGCGTCAGCGAAGTTAGTGAAAAATATTGTTTGCAGCAATCCCTGCCCTGTTTTACAGGAATAATACTAAAAAATACAAATCATGATAGCCAACTCATTAAAAATTAGTATCTTTGCACCCGATTTTAGAACCAAACCTTAATGGATATTGTAAAAAGGTAACAGATGATTATGAAAAGATTCTCCTTACTATTGCTCAGCACAGTTATCTTGGCCGGTTGTGACAAGACCACCATTAAAGATGACTTCAATCAGGACAAGCCCAATCTCTTTGTCCCCAGCACAGAGGTTTTTGTTCAGGGACAGCAGCTTGTTGCAGACCTTTCTACCAAAGCTTATTACAAGTGGCCCGAGGCCCATCTGAATGAGGGCTGGGAGGCAGCCAGATTCACCATCCGTGCCGACGGTAAGGTTCAGGACTTTACAAACAAGAACCCCGGTGACTATTACGGAAGGTCCGGTAACGTAGATAAATCCAACAACCGCGGTAAGGTGCTCTGCTCTTTCCCCTACGGCCATTACAACGACCGTGACCTGGACTACTACAAGCGTGACCAGAAGACCGGAGAGAACATTGGTTGGTTCCGTTATGCATATGATCCCAAAGGACTCAAGACACAGCTTGCCATACTTGAGGCACCCAGCGTTGTAGAGATACTGGGTGACTTAGTAACTGACCTCACCGCAGATATTGAGAACAACCGTAACGTATCGGCCAACCAGAAGAAACTGGACAAGATAAACGCCATACTTGAAAAGGGTGCAGAATATCTGGATTCACACATTGCTTGGTACGTAGTAAAGGAGGTCGGATTCCGCTACGGTTGGCATGTAAACGGTGTTTTGACCGATACCGTTGTTGCCGATTACAAGATTGACCCCAACTCAAAGATACCTGACAACGTTGAGATAGACATACACCAGCAGGAGCACTATGACTGGGATGAGATCAAGACATCCATCCATATCCGTAACGCCTGTGACTCATTGACCATCAACCTGCCCTTAAGCTATGACAACATCATTGAGCAGGATGACTTTGACATAAGGATATTTGACTATTATTACACTGAGGATACCGTAATCACCCATAAGGTCATCCATGACGAGAACGGTATTACTATCAAGATCAACAACATACCCGCATCACTGATTGCCAAGCTCAAGAGCCTCTACGGCGACGGCCTGACTATTGAGATCCACAGCTATTGCAAGAACTCAGACTACTGGGAAGAGCTTAAGAACAGCTGTGTAATAAAGACCGGAAAGCCCTGCCAGATAAACGGCCAGATTACAAGTGCTTTCAGACCCGGTGAGAAGGTTGAGATTTCAATAAAGGATCCGACCAACCACTCCAAGATCTAGTCACAGTTGACAGACATATCAGAAAAGGTTCCCTTACCATGGGGAACCTTTTCTTTATTTCTCTGCATCCGTATAATAACCTTTCTGGCTTTCCATCACCTCTGTAGGTGCCTTTTGCTGAATGGCCTGTTCATGCCACAGCTGCTCGTAGTCACGTATGTAATCGGCCCGCGGAACAACGTTGGTGTCAAACTCCAGTTCTATGCATGTGGTATCCTGGAAATTGCCGTAGCAGTAGATGAAATGATCCACATAACCTGTGTTCTTGATGGTGTTGAACGTGACATTCACATACCCCACCTTATGCGGCAGCACCACCAGAGGCAGCTCGGCACGCGGCACTATGCAGCCGCATGTGGTCTGTATCTCATGAATGAACAGGGGGTTGGATGAGGTGTTCTCAAGCTTATATGATATCTCCATCATATCACCCTGGATTACAGGATAGTAATGACGGACCGGATCCACAATCAGTATGGTTGCAGGCTTAAGGTTCTTACGGCATGAGCATACCAGCAGTGCAGCCACCGCCATGACAAGAACCACCTTTATATTATATGATCTCTTCATCTCTATCTGTTTTTAGCGGAATCCTTCTATCTCATCAAGTGCCATGGTGCGCTCATCCTTGTCACGCACAATGTTAAGCACCAGACTGCCCTTGCTGCCCGACGGAATCTCAAACTCAACCATCGAGCGCTGGTTGTTGCCGCTCATGGGCTTGGGAACCTTACGTGCAATCTCCTGTCCGTCAACGCTGAGTGAGATGCTCTTGGGCAGAGCTATGTGATAGATGGCGTTACGGGTCATGTATATGCGCAGCCTCTTTATACCCTTCACGTTGGGGATAGCCAGACGCAGGGAGGGATCGGCCGATGAGAGCAGCTGCCCGCAATGGTATGAAGACGGGAGTCCCAGCATACCGTCCGTGAGGATGGATATGTCAGTGTAATCCTCATCCAGGGCGGTAAGAGGCTCAATATGGGCACCTTTGAGCAGGTTACGGCGTCCTGTTTCATCAACATGCCTTAGCATGTAACGGTACTCGCTTATGTAACTCTCGGTGCTTCCGCCAGCCTCACTGTAAGTTATGACGCCGTCCCTGACCATTCTGTCAAGCCCCATGAGCATACGGCGTGAGCCCAGGGTATCGGCCGCAAGACGCATAAGCTCCAGATGGGTGAACATCATGGCACGGCTCATCTTAAGTATCTCTGAACGCTCAGGATCCTTGATATGCGGAAGTATCTCTATTATCTGGCTGTGGAAATCAACAAAATCCTGAACCGGCAGATAGGTATCAATCTCCCTTACTATACCCTCATAGAGAGGAAGCGACTTGCCGTTGGCCTTTATCATATCCTCCTGCCTTATCATGAAATCACTTATCATATGGCCGGTAACAGGGTACATCCTGATGCAGAGGTCACGCAGCTGGGGGCGCCAATCCAAATCAGGATCGGCAAACAGGGCCGATATGATATGGGTCTTTATCCGTGACATGGTGCTGTAATCAGGACCGCTGCCGTTAAAGAAGACGCCTGTCACACCGTACCGGGCATAGAGCTGAAGGCGGCGCTGAACAACATCAAAGATGGGGAACGGAGTAAAGTAATCATCAAAGTTGTTGATGTAATCCCATACGTAGATGCGTTTGGTAAGCCCTACCCACTTGTCAAGAAGACGGATGAATTCATCCTCCTGCGGGGTATGTACGGAGCTCAACGGATATGACATGGCGCTGATGAGTACGCCTGCATTATCGGGCAGCGGATGTTTGGGCAGGCCGCTGGCGGTACGGTAGTATGACGTAAAGAAGATATGCTTGGGATACTCCTTGGTGAGACGCTCCAGCATATAGTAGACAGCTCCCGACGCATCATCCTTGGTGTTGCCGTGCTTTACACATTCCGCACACTGGCATACCACCGAGTTGTCATTGGGCAGCACCGCAAACCTCATGGGGATGTCACGTCCGTAGTTGTCGTTTATGAAATCCTTTATGTAATCCAGCAGTATGTCCGATGAGAAACAGAACTGGTCCTTGTTAATGCTGTTCCCGTTCTTGGCATAAACGCTTGGCGACGGATCCTTGGGCAGCACCATAGAGAGGTTGTGCCCCCATATTCCCCAATCGCGGTCCACGCTGTTAAGTTTCATGCCCTTGGATTCATCCGACGGCAGTTCCGGCAGATACACCTCGCGATACTCAAACGGAGACGAGTCTTGCTGCTGCGAGTTGCCGCAGTGGCTCCATGACAGCACCAGTAAGAGGAGTCCAAATGATAATCGTTTCATTGCAGGTAGAGGTATTTATTATTAAAAGACAATGTTTGCCTGGAATGCCAGTGAAAAGATATTCCGGTAAGAATCTGCCAGTGAACCGTTTGTCAACCTGATGGGGTTGTAGCAAGTGTTCCAACTGCCTGTAATTCCCAGACAGAGCTGGGATGTCAAGAGATACTGGATGTCAAAGCCCACCATGGCGTTGGTGTGTGAGACATCCCTGAGTGCTGTCTGCTCAAAGAATGAGAGTTCCGGGAAAGAACCGAACCCGGTTATTACCGATACAGATGACGTGTTGTCATTATTTATGAGGAACTTACCCTTAAGGCCCACGTTATAGTAGAGGCTGCTTGACATCAGGGTAAGGTCTGTATTGGCTGTAAGGCTGATACGCTCCCATGACTTCATGACCGATGGCGTAAGGATAAAGATATTGAACTCACCCTCAGCTTTCTGACCTGCACCGGCACCACCCAGATAGATATAGGTAGGCGGCGTACGGCGGTATCCCAGACGCAGTGACTTTGTCCATCCGTTCAGATTGGAATGTGAGGCCGATACGTTAAGGCCCACTTTGTTAAAGAAACGGGTGGAGAGGCTCAGGTTAGCCATTCCGCTCCATCGGGAGTTGAACTCATGCTCCAGCTGTCCCATGAACTCAACGCCGAATCCGCCCGACTCATTTGTCTCCGAGTTGTGGACGCCGTCAATGCCCTTATAGCTTATCTGACCGGTAAAGGCATTGCGCTTGCCAAGACGGCTGTAGCTCAATGACGCTATGGAGTAGAGATGACCTATCGATACCAGCGCTCCGTCACGGCTGTCATAGAAGGCATGGGTGTTTGATGCCCCTATCATGTTACGGTAACCCTTGTAGCCCAGATAACGCATATGCTCCACAAACTCCTCCTGCTCTGCGTTGCTGGGATTGTAGTTGCGCTGCTGGAACTCACGGGCCTTTGAGTAATCCTTGATGGACTCATATGCCAGACCCTTGGTATAGAGCAGCTCACGGTTATCGGGCTCATAGACCAAAGCGGTATCGAGCACCTCCAACGCCACATCGGGCATACGGTCCTTTATCAGCTCCGTTGCCCACTCCTGGCTTATGCCTGAGTAGGCTGCCGCCAGCTGCGGGTTCTGGAACTCGTCATACTGCTCCGACGGACGCAGCAGTGCCAGCGCACTGGCCTCCCTACCCTGCATCTGCAGTGACAGGGCCTGCTTCACTATGAAATAGGGAACATCGGGATATGTCTCATAGCCTCGCTGGGCATACTCACAGAACTCATCATCTTTCTTAAGGGTCTGGCTCATGTTTATGGCGCAGCGCAATCCGGCCTCACTCTCCGGGATAACCTCCAGAAGGTCCTTTGCCTCCTCAAGAGCCTCGGGGAAACGCTCCTCCTCAATCAGGTACTTGAGCCTTACGCCGGCAACCTCATCATAGGCCGATGCAAAACGTTCCCGCTGACCGGGATTGTACTCGGATGATTCCAGGTAGAGACCGCGGGCCTCACCGAAACGGTTAAGACGTCCAAGTACCGTGATCTGCATGGTAACCACCGATGGCCATATCTCGGCCGTATCGGAGAGCACCAGTATGGCGCGGTCCAGATGCTGGCGGGCGTCATTCCACTGCTGCACACCCATATCCTTGCGGGCCAGCTCAACCATCAGGTTTCCGTAGGTCTCGGCCAGTTCATCATCGGGGTTGAGCTCATATAGCTCGGCCAGCAACCTGAGGCTGCGGGCGTCATTGCCGGTCATCTTCTCAACCGTATAGAGTTTTATGAGCAGCTGTACGGTACGTCCGTCCAGGCGGATAGCCTCATCAAGATAGTAGCGGGCATCCTCATAATAGCCCCTGGACATGGATGTGTTGATGAGATAGTTCAACGCATCACGGTCACCGGTAGCCATGTAAAGACGTCCGTTTGATTCATATGGGTCATGCACACGGGCATCATTCGATGCCTCGTAAAGCAGGTTGTTGTAGACTGCCGTACCCTCCATGTTCTTGCTCTTGACAAGAGTAAGGGCCTGTGAGAACTGACCCAGCTCGGCCATTATGCCGGCTACCTTGTTTATGAGCTCCTGGTCATTGGGGAAATACTGCAGTCCGCGGTTTCCTGCACCTATGGCTTTCTCATACTCACCCATCTTGGAATATGTTGAGATAAGCTCCAGATAGTAGTCACGCATACGCGGATCACGGTCTATCCACTGCTCCAGGTTATCGGCAGCCTCATTGAGCGAGCTCTTGCGCAACACGTCATCCCAGCTCTCGCGGTTACGGCGGCGTATGTCATTCACCACAAGGGTATCATTGGGATATATGTGCGACAGACGTTCCAGAGCGGCATCGGCCTCTATGTCATTGCCCATTCGGCGGTAGAACGCTATCTTGCGGCGCCACAGGTCACGGTCATAGGGCTGGAACTCCAGCAACTCATTGATATAGCATATGGCACTTGAGTAATGACCCAGCTTCTCCTCAATATCCACAAGGAACCTCTTGGCCTTGAAGTGCTGGTCATTGGCCTGCACGGCACGTACCATGTTATAGCGTGCCTCACGTATGTTGTCTATCGTATAGTAGTATCGGCCGTTCAGGAAACGCAGCTCAGGGTCATCCGTGAATAGCTCAAGGCCGGCATCTATCTCACGCTTGGCGCTGTTCCAGGCTCCGGAATTGATGTAACCCTCGGCACGGTTCACATAATAACGCGGCGAATACCTTATATCCTGGGCCTGAACCTGCAGGGATAAAAGCAGCACGACAGATGTTATTATGTTCCTGAGTCTCATACTTACTTCTTTTTAACGCCGGTACGCTGGATAGGTGTCCAGACGGCAGCCTTGTTACGGATATAACGCCAGTAACCCACCAGTGAGCAATAGGTAACGATGGGATGATACATGAACGGCTCAATGAAGGTAGCCAGAACCAGTTTGAGGTAACTCACCTTCTTGTACTTCCAGTCAACCGCCTTTGTCTTTATGTCCGACACTATCACGAATGACGTCATGAAGAGTGAGAACGAATATATCATTCCGAACACTATGGTCGATGTATTCCAGTTCACACCGCCCTTGACGGTGAAATATACCAGGAATATCATACCTATCAGCTCAAGTATGGGGGCTATGAACTCAAAGATGAAAATGTACGGCAGCATGATACCGCCTATCACACCGTATGAGGGGTTGAAGAAGAGCCTGCTGTGGTTGACCACGATCTCAAACAGTCCGCGGGCCCAACGGGTACGCTGACGTGTAAGTGACTTGAGGTTACCGGGACCCTCGGTCCAGCAGCATACCTTAGGCACCTGGGCCAGATGATACTCAAAACCGTTGTTGTTCATGTATGTGACCATTCGCAGCATGAGGTCCACATCCTCGGCCATACTGGTGGTATCATAACCGCCGGACTTGACTGCGATATCAGTATCAAACAGACCGAATCCTCCCGATATGTTAGGCAGGGCATTTATTCGTGACCAACCCAGCTTACCGATAAAGAATGAGCGCAGGTACTCCAGCTGCTGGAACATGGGGAACACGGCATTGGGCACGTGAGCCTCGGTCACACGTCCGTCCTCAACTATACAGCCGTTACTCATAAGCATGGTGGCACCCACGCCTATCACCGGCTTGTGGCTGTTTATCACCAGCCACATCATGCGGTACAGGGCCATCGGCTCAATGATACAGTCCACATCAGTACATACAAAGTACTTGTTACTGCATACGTTGATGCCTGCGTTTGAACCGTCGGCCTTACGTCCTCCATGCTCCTTATCCACCACGATGATCTTGCTGTAACGCTCATCGGTAGATTTCAGCACCCTCTTGATAGGCTTGGAGGGTACCCTCATGGCAATATCATACGGCACCTCAACCAGGCTGTACTCATTTATGAGCAACTCCATGGTGCGGTCAGTACTGGCATCGTTCACAATAACTATCTCGTAGTCAGGAT
>Ga0265299_10002260_pt1 | contig 20108 bp, 19 predicted proteins | sample AusTroGonzalo_MG_4_FD_193485 | JGI IMG/M metagenome (GOLD analysis project Ga0265299, IMG submission 193485) | Bovine rumen microbial communities from tropical cattle in Woodstock, Queensland, Australia - Gonzalo_02 | ecosystem: Host-associated > Mammals > Digestive system > Stomach > Rumen ... | reverse complement strand
AGTTCATGCAACGTTCAATAGACGAGGTTGTTCTGGAGAAATACCTTAGTGAAGCAGCCGGGCTCAGGGCAGGCTATTCATTTGACTTCGGAATGTTTGACCTGGATTTCTCATTCAATGTGCTGACAGGAAACGGCTTTACAAGAATTTCAATAGCCCCGTTTGCAGAGACTCCTGAGCACAGGCTCGGATATACGGTCCTAACACATCTGAAGATGTCTCAGTTCAATCAGTTATACTCATCACATGAGATTGCAGTTACAGACAATCTGCTTGTTGTCTCACGTTACGCAACAGGTGGAGAAGGAGAAAACCATCGTGATGATTACTGGGTCTGGGGTGCAGGTTATTCCTACAACATAGGGAATTTCTCTTTCAGGGCAATCGGTCAGTACCTGCACACATGGCTTAGGGAAGTAGAAGGAACAGGATATAAAAATACACGCTCAAACCATGTTGGTCTGAGCGTGGAAACCTCAGCTTTCCTCAATGTATTCAAGGGCTACAAGCTGAGGGTTGTTGCCGGGGCATCATACTTTACCGGATACGGATTCGGGTATGAGCTTGGTGTCGGTTTCAGCCTCTGAGTTTTCTGTAGACTCTGAAGCCTGTGAATACTGTAACTATACCCAAAAGAATTGCAACAACGCCTATGACTGTAACTGCAACTCCCATAATCTCTGAGGGGTTGATGAAACAGACAATTGCAATAATGACATCAATCAGTGCTTCCCAAGCAAAACCTGAAACGGGAAGTGCTGCATTGAGCTTATGAAGTGCATATGCGTTCTGAACTGCAACTACTGCAGAAATAACAAGACCTACTGCAAAGATGTAGATGAAGGTTGTGAACAGAGCCTCTGCTGCTGCAAACGGTGAATAGACTGCAAGTGCACCAAGAATAATTGTCAGAATACCCTTACAGATTGCAAGAACCTTTGTGGTTCCCCGAAACTGCCATTTGAAGAGATTCACAAGGGTGTAGATTCCAACAAGGATTGCAAAAAGACCGGCAATAACCATTACTACCTTAACAAAGGCTTCCTGGTTGGCAATAATCAGAATTCCACCTACTACAATGATAATACCGACCAGAGTATTCCAGATAAGTCTTCCAAGTCCGTTGTTTTTCATATCATTCCTCCGTAAAAGAAACCAGTTCGATATCAAATATCAGAAGGCTCTGGGGCTCAACTGAATTTGAACCGTTCTTTCCGTAACCCAGATCAGGATGAATCCATGCTGTAATTCTGCTTCCGACATTCATCTGCATAACAGCCTCTGAGAAGCCGCTGATGACACTTGAAAGGTAGAAGAAGACAGTGTTGTCTCCGGATGTATTAAGAACGTTTCCGTTGATATCTGTGAGTGTATATTTTACCTCAACCTGTGCATCTTTTGAAGGTGTGTTTCCACTGCCCTGCACATTGACCTTGTACTGAAGTCCGCTTGCCGTTGTTATAACTCCTTCCTTCTTTTTGTTCTCTTCAAGGAATGAGTTTGCAGCTGCAAGGTTCTTCTCTTCCATCTGACGCAGAACCTCTTCGGAATAGCGGTTGATGAATTCCTCTATCTCAGAATCTGAAAGAACAGTGCCGTCCTTGTAGGCCTGGATTCCAGCCATGAAAGCATCAAGATCCATATCTTCGTAGTACTGGGTATACATGGTTGCAAAGTTGTTACCCATTGCGTAGAAATAGCCCTGTTTTGCAGTTTCTACTTTAAAGCTGGAAACAGACTGTACTGTAGCAGACTGTGTTTCCTGATTCTTTGAACATGAAACAATACAGACTGAAAGAATACAGAGTGCGATAATCAGAAATCTTTTCATTTGTATAATTCCCCCTGATAATAGCCGTTTTCATTCATGTAGGAAGCAAGCATCCTGATAAAGGTGTTCTTGTCCGGAAAGTCTTTGGGTGACACAAGCCGTCCATCCGGTGTATCACACATAAGCCTTTCAACAACAGTATCCGGTCCTATCCTGCGCAGCAGGAACGCAGCACTTTTAATGTATGAATGCACATCCGGAGCACTTGCCTTTCCTTCCAGGTAAGTTTCGTACAACGGCGTATCCTTTACAATATTCAGATTGTGAATTTTTATGTATTTTGCTCCGCTCCGGTTGAAGACCTGAGCTGTCAATTCAAGTTCATTCTCCCCTTCTCCCGGAAAGCCCAGAAGGGTGTGTACGCACAGCTGGAGACCTGCTTCTCTGACTATTGAAGCAGCATCAAGAAAACACTTTACATCGTGGCCTCGGTTCATTGCTTCAAGAATGCTGTCGCATCCGCTCTGAAGACCCAGTTCAACAAAGACCTCAAGGCCTCTTTCTTTGTAGGAAGCCAAAAGCTCTGCCTTCTGGCGGTCTATGCAGTCAGGTCTTGTGGAAACTATCAGCTGGTCCCAGGTGTTTCCCTCAAGGGCTGCATCATAAATCTGTTTGAGGACATTCACCGGTGAAAAGGTGTTTGAGAAAGCCTGGAAGTACAGGGCGAAGTGTTCTGCCTTGTACCTGCGTATCATGAATTCACGTCCGCGCTGTATCTGCTTGAGGATATCGGCAGTTCTGCCGGAAGTGCCGTCATAGGTGCGCTGGTAAGCTGCCGTGGCACCAAGGGCATCGCAGTAGACGCAGCCTCCGCTCCTGTCGGCCCTGCGGTTGGGACAGGAAAAGCCTGCATCCACGCCTACACGCCAGATGCGGTATCCGTAGGTCTTCTCAAGATAGGAAGGGTATGAATTCCAGGGAAGTGCTTCACTCATCAAAGCGTGCACCGACTATCCATCTGTTGCCGTTCACAAAGGCAACATGGTCCATTTCTTTTTTTGCGGGAAGCTGAAGGCCGTTTATCCATAGCACGGAATCCTTGCAGACAACGCCCAGCCCTTTCTTCTTCTCGAATGCAAAAACGCTTCCCGGAGGCAGTTGGGGCACGGATTCCTGATTCTCAAGCTCTTCAAAACCACCGTAGACGGAGGTAATCATAATCTCCCTGCCGTCAATGTGTGCGCGGGCTTTGGGCCAGGGGTACATTGCCCTGATTTTTGCATGGACCTCTGCTGCGGGTCTGTTGAAATCGAGTACCGCCATTGAAGGGTCAATCATTGTGCAGTAGGTGGCACTTCCCTCCTGCGGACGGCTTGAGTATCTGTCAATTGAACTTAAAACACCGGGTACAAAACCGGCGGCAACTCCGGCTACTTTCTGAGTTGTCTCGGTCCCGTCAAGTTTGAAGGATTCTGTTGCCCAGATGTCTCCTTCGTCCATTTTTTCCGAAATGGTCTGAAGTGAAATAACAGCCTCTTTATAGCCGTACAGAATCTCGTGCTGAATGGGAGCCGGTCCTCTGAGAAGAGGCAGTGCTGACGGATGAACATTGAAAGTCCTTTCAAAAAGGGCAAGGAATTTCGGTCCGAATATCTTTCCGAAGGCAAATGTAACAAGGGTGTCAGCCCCTGTTTTTGCAACGGCCTGACGGGCCTCTGTTCTCAGACTGTCAAACTGAAGCACTGGAATGCCGAGCCTCTGGGCTTCTTCCTTTACCGGAGACGGCTGGGGCTGCTTTGATCTTCCAACCGGTTTGTCCGGGGAAGTAAGCACTGCCACAACATCCAGTCTGGATGCAAGAGCTGTAAGAAGAGGTACTGAAATCTCAGGAGTTCCGGCAAAGAGAATCTTCAATTTCAATGTCTCCTTTTGGCCTTTTTCAGAGCTTCCTGCTTTTTGACAAACAGATGCTCCATTCTGGTCTTCTCTGCCTCGTCCAGGTGGTCAATGTAGAGAATTCCGTTCAGATGGTCGTTCTCGTGCTGGATGGCGCGTGCATAAAGACCTTCCGCATTGACGGTGAAAGGTTTGCCGTCGGTATCCTGGGCGCAGACTGTTACTTTGAGAGGACGCTCAATTTCATGCTCAAGGCCCGGAAGACTCAGACAGCCCTCGCTGTAAACACCGGTTTCCACCGATGTCTCAACAATCTCAGGATTGACGAATGTCTGCATGACTCCATCTGCGGGGATTTCAATAACGAATATGCGCTTTGTAACGCCAACCTGGGGTCCGGCAAGCCCTACACCCTCGGCCTTTCTCATGGCCTTGTACATCTCTTCTTCAAGAGTTTTGAGTTCGTTGTCGAATACGGTAATCTTTTCACACTTCTGATGAAGTACTTCATCACCCAATTTGCGTATAGTCATACCACTGATGATAATGCAAACAATCAGAGCATCTCAAGCGGGTCCACGTCTGTTTCAAGAATCACTGAATAAGGGACCTTTATCTCCGATAAAACATCCGATACAGCGTTGAACATTGCCTGGGGTCTTGAGCTACGTACAAGGACCTGGAATCTCCAGTAGTTTCTCACCCTCTCAAGGGCACACTCCTGTGCACCGAAAACCTCGAATCCAGTACCGTGGGAGCGCAGTTTTGCTGCAATTGACTCTGCCGTTGAAAGGGCTGCTTCACGGTTTCGGGAACGAAGGACAATGTTGACCATTCTGGAGAACGGAGGAAAGCCGGTTTCCTTTCTTATCTCAAGTTCCCTGTCAAGAAAACCTTCAACATCCATGGTTGAAGCACTTTGGATTGCAGGGCTGTCCTGCATGCGTGTCTGGATAATCACCTGCCCCTGGGAGTCAGCCCTGCCGCTACGGCCGCCTACCTGGACAAGAAGATCAAATGTTCTTTCATCTGAGCGGAAATCCGGAACCATCAGTGTACTGTCTGCAAGAACAATTCCTACAAGTGCAACCTTGGGGAAGTTAAGACCCTTTGCAACCATCTGTGTTCCGACCAGAATGCTGATTTCACCCTTGCCGAAGCTTTCAAGGGTGTCGGAAATAACTGTTCTGTCTGCTGAGACAACATCTGTATCAAGACGGGCGCAGGTGTAGGACGGGAACAGCCTTCTGACCTCCTGCTCAACCTGCTCGGTTCCGAAGCCTGCGTACATGACATCGAGAGAGCCGCAGGAAGGACAGCTCTTTATGGGGCGCTGCCTGTGGCCGCAGTAGTGGCAGACCAGTTCTCCTGTGCGTTTGTGATAAGTCATTGCAACATCACAGTTGGGGCATTTGAGTTCATAGCCGCAGGTTCTGCAGTGGAAGTAGTAGCTGAAACCTCGTCTGTTCAGAAAGAGAATAACCTGTCTTCCGCTTTCAAGTACTTCCTTCATTCTGGAGATAAGAAGATCACTGAACAGGCCCTTCTCTCCCCTCATGTCTGCAACCGTAACCTTGGGAAGCCTTCCGCCTCCAAGACGTTTTGTAAGGTCCAGTCTGACCATCTTTGAACTGTCTTTCATCAGGTTCCAGGCCTCAAGGCTGGGGGTTGCACTTCCCATGACAAGCTTTCCTCCACACTTGGAAATGCGGTACTGGGCTACCTGGCGTGCATGATAACGGGGATCGTTGGAACTCTTGTATGAGTTCTCGTGTTCCTCATCGATTATTATCAGCTTCAGATTTTCAAAAGGTGCGAATACGGCGCTTCTGGCCCCGATTACAAGGCTTACCTGTCCGTTCTTGATTCTGCGCCACTGTGTGATTCTCTGGGCATCTGTAAGAGCAGAATGAAGGATGGCAACGTTGTTTTCAAACCTTTTCAGAACCTGACGTGCAAGCTGGTGTGTAAGGGTGATTTCCGGAACAAGATAGATAACCTGACCGCCCTGCTCTATAACCTTTTCAGCACAGCGCAGAAAGACCTCTGTTTTTCCGCTTCCTGTGATTCCATACAGGTAGAACATCGATTTTTCAGAACCGGTTACCACGTCTACAGCGTTCTGCTGCTCCTCTGAGAGGGCAACATCGGGCCTTTCTTCAGCATAGTCGGAGTCTATTGCAGGGGTTGATACATCACGCCTTCCGCCGGGGATCATGGTATCGAGGACAATGCCGCGACTCGAGAAGTAGAAGTTCTCCATCCACAGGGCAAGTTCATAGTCCGAATCGGAGAAGATGGGCTGTTTGTCTATGATTCTGATAACATCCTTGATTTCAAAGGAAGCGTCTTCAAGACTGTCCTTGATTCCTATCACATAGCCTCGGGTTTTACGTTTTCCGAAGGGAACCATGACCCTTATGCCGGGGGTAATGTTCATTTCAGAGTCTTCGAAACGATATGTGAATGTGCGCCTGAGAGGTACGGGTACTGCAACCTCGGCGTATCTTATCATCTTCCGCCTCCGGAAATCTCCAGGTTCAAAAACGATGCAAGTTTCTTGAGGTCTTCCCATACGGGACGCTTCAAATCAGGGTTTCTCAGTACTGCGGCAGGATGGTATGTGCTGATAAGGGGGATACTTCTCTCATAGAAGAAAAACCTGCCCCTCAGCTGGGCCATAGAGGCTGTTTCCTCGCCTGTCAGATAGTTTGCGGCGTTCCTTCCGAGACAGAGAATTGCCTTTGGTCTGAGAAGAGAAATCTGCTGTCTGACATATACTCCGCAGATGTTTTTCTCATCAGGCATGGGGTCGCGGTTCTTAGGCGGACGGCATTTGACAATGTTGGAAATATAGCAGTTCTCGGCCCTGGAAAGGGAAATTGCAGCAAGCATTTTTTCCAGCAGTTCGCCGGCTTTGCCGGTGAAAGGACGTCCTGTAAGGTCCTCTGTTTCTCCGGGTCCCTCACCTATTACAAAGACATCGGGTCTGTCCTCGCAGCCTTCTCCGAATACGGTGTTGGTTCTTGTTTCGCAGAGTCTGCACCTTCTGCAGGAACGACAGTCAGCCTTAAGACCGTTCAGGTCTGTGGAAAGCCTTATGTCCTCATCTGAACGCGGCTGGGGAATCAGTTTCTCAACTGCTGCGGAGAAGTCAGATTTGGCTGTCTGTCCTTCCCAGTCCTTTCTTACCGTTCTGGAAAACATGTCTATGAGGTCTTCTGTTTTTGACAAGGCATTTTCAAGAGCCTTTCTGCGTTTTTCAACGTCCTGCATACATGATTGAGGATAATGCAGAAAGAGAAAAATTCATAGACTCAATGAAGATCTTCGAACCACCTGAACTCTTCAGGGTCGTAACTTATGCGCCACAGGTAAAGCCCGACCGGATCTGCTGTTTTTGCAGCACGGCTGCGGTCTTTTGATTCAAGGATATCCCTGAACTCCTCTGCACTTCTGCCTTCAAGAGCCATGCTCATCATTGTTCCGCACAGAGAACGTACCATGTGGTATAGAAACGCATTTCCACAGATCCGGTATCTGACCATAGGAAGAGAATAGAAAGATTCAACTTTTTCAAAATCTGAAAGGTAGATGTCACGGACCTTGCTTGGACTCTGGTCACCAGATCCTGTGAATGTTGTAAAGTCGTGGGTCCCCTTCAGAACCCCTGCATAGGAGTTGAGAAGCTTCAGATCAGGTATTTCCTTTACAGGACTTACAAGACCTTCGAGGAAGGGATTGTGCTTGGGCATTACGGCCCAGAAGTACCTGTACTCCCTTGCCATGGCACTGTAGCGTGCATGAAACGACGGCTCTGCATCGTGGCTTTCCGTAATGCGGACCGTATACGGAAGAAGGGCATTCAGACCGTGCAGGAAGGCCTTTGAAGGGAGGGTGCATGAAGAAGGAAGCTCTATATGGGCAACCTGTCCCATTGCATGAACCTTGCTGTCTGTCCTGCCGCTTCCGCAGATTGTGATGTCTTTTATTCCCGTAAGTTTGATTACGGCCTCAAGAAGGGTCTGCTGAACCGAAGGCCATCCGTTCTGTGTCTGCCATCCGCAGAAAGCACGTCCATCGTAGCACAGTGTAAGTGCAACACGGCGCCTTCCCTCGGGAGCTGAGAATTCAGATGGTCTGTGCCAGTCACTTCTGGCCATAAGTGCCCTCGCTTTCAAGAATTACAACCGCGACTGCAAGCGGCTCCTGATGGGTAATGCTTACAAAGATATTCTGATCTGAGGGGTGCTTTTCCTCTGTCCTTCCGCAGAGTTTTATGTAAGGCTTCCCAAGAGGGTCCTCGCATGTGCGTATCTGGTTCGGGACGATGTCTTCACAGAAGCCAAGCCCTCTGGCCTTTGCATAGGCTTCCTTCACCGCAAAGCGCGATGCCAGAAACTGGTCTCTGACACTCTTTGCGGCAGAGTTAAGAGCCTTGTAACGGGCAACTTCATCGGGATGGAAGATTCTGTTGATTGCGTGCTCATCAAGCCTTCCGGTACGCTCGATTGAAGCCGCATCTATGCCTATTCCGCAGATCATTGTTTCTCGAAGTAGATCCTTACAAAGGAAGGCTCCGTATACAGTGAGATTTCGGAGAAATCAAAGGCATTGGACGGAGCATCGTATTTGATGACAACAGGTACAGAAGAAACGCCTTCGTGGTCAACATTTGTGAAATCTGCAGAGATGCTGAACATATCGGCGTTGAGCATGTAGATTCTGTCTTCCGTGCCCTGAACAACCAGAACAGCCTCTTCAGGAATCAGACTGATTGCCTTGTACTCGGATTCGGGAAGAATCACCGTGAGGGGCAGCCTGATTTCACGCTTCTGCTGGAAACCGAACATTACAAGATAGACTGTTGCAACAGCAAGGAGGAAACATACCAGTTTGGCCTGCCAGTTTGAGAAAAAGCCCTGTTCTTTCATTCTTTGTCCCCCCTTTCCTTCCTGAGGTTGATATCCATGTTGTTGAACAGTGCAAGAAGGGCACTCTTCAGCTCAGGCAGAGTCAGCTGATAGTAAATATTTCCGCTGTATGCCAGCGATATTGCCTTCGTCTCTTCAGATACGACAATTACTGCAGCATCTGATTCCTCGGCCATACCCAAAGCAGCCCTGTGCCTTGTTCCGAATGATTGCATGATTCCGGTCTGTGAACTGAGCGGAAGGTAGCATCCTGCCGCAACAATCTTTGAGCCCTGGACAACAACGGCTCCGTCGTGCAGCGGGGTATCATGGTCAAATATGGTAACTATCAATGCGGTTGAGATTGCCGCATCGAGTCTTGTTCCTGTCTCTATGACGTTCTTGATGGAAACGTTACGCGGGAAAACTATCAAAGCACCGCGCTTTACCTGAGAAAGGCGCTGACATGCACTGAGTATACTGTCAATGTTTTCCGTACTGGTTTTGCCCGAACGCAGAAAACGTTTTCTTCTTGTGAAACCGGGAGCAAATGCTCTTCTGATTTCAGGTTGATAAAGAATACAGATGAAAACTACGTACGGAAGCAAAAGCATCTTGAAAACATATTCAAGAGCGGAAAGCTTCAGAACGTGGCTGAGAAGGTAGACGATAACGTAGGAAGCAATTCCCACCACCGCATCCTTTGCCTGGTTGGCGGCAAACAGCGTGTAAATTCTGTAGTAGAAGTAACTGAGTATCAGAACCTGCGCTGCAAGTTTGACTATCTGAAGTGGCATCTATACTCCTCAGGTCCAGTTGAGTGTGCGCTCAACGGCCTTCTTCCAAAATCCTATTTTAGACCTTCTGGTCTCTTCATCCATCTTAGGCTCCCAGCGGGACTCTTCCTTCCAATGATGCTTCAAAGTCTCAAAGTCCTTGAAAAGACCGACTGAAATACCTGCTGCATAGGCTGCACCGAGAGCTGTTGTCTCAATAACTCTGGGTCTGATAACGGGAATGCCCAGAACATCGGCCTGAAACTTCATAAGAGGACGGCTGTTTGTAAGACCACCGTCAACCTTGAGTTCTGTCATGGCAATTCCGCTGTCACGCTCTATAGCATTGAATATATCATAGGCCTGGAAGGCAGTCGACTCCAATGCGGCTCTGCATATATGGCTTCTGGTACTGAAACCTGTAAGACCTGCAATAACACCGCGGGCATCCGAACGCCAGTAAGGTGCAAACAGTCCGGCAAAGGCAGGAACAATGTAAACTCCGCCACAGTCATCAACCTCTTCTGCAAAGACATCAAGTTCCTGTGCGGTCTTTACCATCTTCATATTATCCCTGAGCCACTGTACCAGAGAACCCGCCACTGCAATTGATCCTTCAAGGGCATAAACGGGTTTTTCACCCTTTTTCTGATACGCAACAGTGGATACAAGACCGTTTTCGGAATAACAGAGCTTATTTCCTGTATTAACCAGAAGGAAGCATCCGGTTCCATAAGTACACTTTCCAAGCCCCTGTGTGAAACAGGCCTGGCCAAAGAGTGCTGCCTGCTGGTCTCCAAGGATACCGCACACAGGAACTTCTCCTGCAAACGGACCGTTGGAATCAGTCATTCCATATACTTCACCGGTTGAAGGTACTATTTCAGGCAGTGAGCATCTGGGAATATTGAAAACTTTCAGAAGTTCATCGTCCCACTGAAGGGTTTCAATGTTCATAAGCATGTATCTGGATGCATTTGAAACATCTGTAATCACGGCTTTGCGGCCTGTAAGGTTCCATGTAAGCCATGTATCAATGGTTCCGAATACAATTTCACCCTTTTCAGCGGCCTCTCTGAGTCCTTTTACATTGTCCAGCAGCCATGCAATCTTGCTTGCGGCAAAGTAAGGAGTAAAAACCAGGCCGCTCTTCTTTCTGAGCCAGTCTTCCGGATACTTTGTCTTAAGATCGTCTATAAGAGCTGCACCTCTGAGGTCCTGCCAGACTATTGCATTGTGCCATACCTTACCGGTAACCGGGTTGAAGGCTATTACCGTCTCACGCTGGTTTGTAATACCTACTCCGGCAATATCTTCTGTTTTAATACCGCTTTTCTTAAGAGTCTCGGCTATTGTGATGACAGTATTGTCCCATATTTCCTTGGGGTCGTGCTCCACCCAACCGGGTTTGGGAAAGAACTGCTTGTGCTCAAGCTGATGCGATGCAACTATGTTTCCATCTGAGTCGAAGAGTATGAAACGTGTGCTGGTTGTTCCCTGATCGATTGCTCCAAGGTATTTCATGGAAGGCCTCCGGAAAAATTATAATCCAACAGTATCAGTCGGGCAACTCAATCACTTTTCCATCAAGGCCCTCGGCCGAAGAGCGGCTGCACACCGTCGCGTCCGAATGGAAGCTGTCCATACAGCGGGCAATACGGGAAGCGGCCTTTGCAAGGTCAGAAGGCGTTGCCGTAAACAATCTTTTACGTCTTGCCTGATAGACCTGATCGGTCATGTTGAACAGGTACCTGCGGAAGGCTTCGTTACAGAACAGAAGCGGAGTAATAGGCTTGAGTTCACGTCCGATAATCGACACAGCAGAGTACTCAATTTCATCGGCAGAGACCTTCTGGTCAAGACTCTTTCTGAAGGCCTCGAAAGTCTGGGTTGTAAGCGGATCACGGTAGGATGAACATACGTACAGTTTCTCCTGCATTTCAACGTGGGATTCAACTCCGTAAGCTCCGTTTTTGCCGCGCACCTGAGACCACAGCCAGCCGTTTCCGAGGATGGATGCAAGCAGGATATCATCAACCAGATCCATGTCGTTTTCAGAAGCCAGGCTGACAGCACGTGCATTGAAAGAAGGACCTGAAGAAAGGGTCAGAATACTGTAGTCAGAGGACTCCTTACTATCTGAAAACAGTTTGTTAGGATTCCTTACCTTGTCCCCCTCCAGATAGGTGTTAATACTTCTGACAACAGTACTTATGTTTTCTTCAATAACATCATTGTCAGAGCATACAAGGATTGTTGAATCAGTTTTGCAGAATATGCGGTTTCTAAGGTTTGTAAGGCGTACTGACAATTCTTTCAGACCTTTTTCGTCAAGGTCTTTGAGCTTTTTCATGTTCAGCCAGGCTCTGGTTCCGGACATTATATCGTTCACCTTGAACACAGGAGAAACAGAAGAAGCAGCATATGTATAGGCATAGTAATTTGCGCTGTACGGATAGCCCTGTTCAAAGCCTGAGACAAGGTCTGTAATGCAGTCTCTGATTCTTGAAGTATCAGCCAGATCAGCATCGGTGAGGATACTATGAACAAGGCCTACAGCCTGTGGGAAATACTCCTGAAGAGCCTTGGTTTTTACAATGACAAAGGAAGCAGTTTTCCCGTCCGGCATGGAGCCGCAACTGTGCTGAACAGTAAAGTCTCCAGTAAGCAGCCTCAGCTGTTTTCCAACCTGAACATAGTCTTCTTTTCCAGCTCCGCACATGTGGAGAAGTCTTACCAGAACGGGAAGAATCTCAACGTCTTCAGGCGTCATGAAATCGGTTCTGAATGCCATCTGAAGATAGACAATCGAGTTTGTGAACATGGGTGCCGGAGTCAGAGTATAACTGCCAAAATCCCTTTTATTCAAATCATAGGAAGGACAGCTGTCAGGCATATCAGACAGCCTGATTCTCTGTATGGTGGAAAGAGCTTCCGGGGTATCCTCACGTTCCATGAACTGATCAAAGTTCTTCTTATACTCACTAAGAAGGGCAGGATCTACAGAAGCTTTGATATCATTCAGTTTGGAAGAAAGGAAACCGGAAAGCTTTTTATCGTAAGCAGGATCGCAGCTGCTTGTGGTAAAAAGGCGTCTGTTATTCTCAAGGAAATAGCGACGAATGCAGTTTTCAAAATACGGACCTTCTGACACTTGTTTTTTAAGGATATCCAAAAGGGCGTTATCATCCATGCAGGACGCAGGATCAACGCCACGGGCCCAGAATTTACCCATTCCAAGGCCAATTCTGAGACCGTAAGGCAGAGAAGAACCCTGAATTTCCTTCAATCTGAACTCCTGACGCCTCAATGCAGCCTCAACTTCATCCTTATCAAGGCCGTTTTCAGCAATAGAAGCCAGGGTTTTCAACAGAAAGGCCTCAATTTCATCAGTTTTTGTCTTATCAGCGCCTGTGAAACCAACTGTGAAGGTCATAAGAGGAGAATGAGCACTCATTCCCGAGTTGGAATGGAGGTCTTCTCCAAGCTTTGATTCAGTAATTGCCTTGTAAAGCGGTGCACCGGGAGTACCGAGCAGAATATCCACAAGAATGGACAGAGAAAGAACTTCAAGAGGATTGTCAGAAGGACCTACAAGCCAGGACAAAACTGCGCTGGAAGCGGTTTTTGATGGACAAAAAACAGAATTTTTCTGCGGAGTTTCATTTTTAACTTCATATTTATCCGGACTCGGTATAATTTTTTTATTGTCCCACCTTTTCAGATTATCTTCACCAAGGTAGCGCTCTTCTATCAGAGACATATAATCTGAAGCATCAAGATCGCCATAGAGGTATAGTCTGCAGTTGGATGGACTGTACCACTTTCTGTAACGCTCAAGGTACGCTTCGTATGTGAGGTCGGGAATAAAACGCGGGTCTCCGCCTGAGTCGTAGGCTGCAGCAGTTCCTTCAAAGAGTTTTTCCGTTACTGCATTATCCAGCAGAGAATCCTCGGAGCTGTTTGCTCCGCGCATTTCATTGAATACAACACCGTCAAATGATGAATCAAAGTATCTGATTCCTTCCTGATTGAATGACTCCCTTCTGAGAAGCGGGGCAAAGACAGCGTCAGCATAGACGGAGAACAGAATATCAAAGTCCTTCTTCAACGGTGATGCAAACGGATACATTGTCTTGTCCATGTAGGTCATTGCGTTGAGGAAGGTGTTGGGACTTGAGATTATAAGCTGGCTGAACGGATCCTTTACAGGATAGCGTTCCGAGCCGCAGAGAACTGTGTGCTCAAGTATATGGGCACATCCGGTGCTGTCCTCTGAAGGAGTGCAGAAGATGAAATCTCCGCACAGCTCGGTGCTTTTGTTCTTAAGATGAAAAACTTCCATACCTGTACGGTCATGGACATACAGTATTCCCTCTCCGTCATACTGTGGCATGACGGTTCTCTTTACTTCATTAAACATAGAACGCCTTTATCATTGTGTAGATTATCGTTTCAATACGGTCAAGCGAATCGGCAAGGGCGCTTTCAGCGTCATTGCCAAAGCCTACAGAGTTGACTTTTCCGCTGTCAAACAGTCTCTGGCCGTCAGAGAGCCTGTACAGGCTTGCGCTTCCTTCCTGGGATGCCACCGTCACCCCGTTTGAGGAACTGACGGTTTCTATGACGCCTGTACGGACAACCAGAAGTATACCGGCATCCTGGTACGTGAGACGGGCCCTCTCAATAAGAATCTCATCTCTGAGGTCTGTATCGGCAGGATTTCCATAAGCGGGAGCGCCGTCATCCTCAAAGTGGGAGACAAGGCGCCGCGTTGCTTCCTCAGAATCAATATAATCCCTGTAATTTCCGTATGTAATTGAAGTTACAACAATTCTTCCCATGCTGTATTCTTTGTGATACTTGAATACATCGGTTATACCTTCAAGGGCGCTGCGTATCTTCTGAGCAGCATCTGCGTCAAGCTTTTCAATTGCCGCAACCTCATCATCAAGGTTTATGGAAAAAGTAATGCTTCCGGTGATTGTAACCGCCGGATTGATGGCATAGAAGTGTGCAATTCCGTCTGCATCGGAGTAGAAGACAAATGAATCATCGTAGGCAACGTTCTTGGCATCCATAGCAACATAAGAAGACTTTACCGGACACTGCTCAACAGCTGTTGAAATTATACCTCCGGTACGTCTTACACTGACTTCGCAGGTCAGATTCCTGGAATCAGGGTTCTTAACCTGGATTTTTATGTCCTTGAGAACGTAAAGAACCTCTTCAAGAATCACATCAAAACTGTATTCCTTGTCCAGGTTTCTTCCGTCAATGTTACATGAAAGGGCCATGGACATGAGGTAGTTTCTCACACCCATAATGTCCTTTCCGGCTTTGATGTATTCATCTCCTTCAAGGATGAGCTGCTCAATATGTTCTATGGTGTCCCCAAGATCTTTTGCCTGCTGGCTTCTGTAGTTGTCCGCCTTTGACCTGTCTGCAACTGCCAGAACAATAAACCTGTACCCACCGTCAGATGTTGTTGAAATCCTGGATTCTGCAACGGACAGTCCGAATTTTTCAATTGTTCCGGACGTTGCAAGCTCCCTGTAAGCCTCTCTGTCTATTTCAATTCCAAGGTAGGAAGACAGCTTCTCAGATACATCGGTGTAGGCCAGAAGCTCAGCCTGACGCCTTGTCTGCGCGGTTGCTTCTCCAATGAAGCGCAACTGCAGGGAGTTTGTGTTTTTTTCGTAGTACCAGATAGGGTAGCCTGTGGCGATGCTCTTAAAGAGGGTACAACTGCTCAGAACAAGAACAACAAAAAGCAATACCAAAAGAATTCTGCGTTTCACAGTCTTACCCCCGCACTGAACATGAAGCCGTCACAGTAGCCGGCTCCGATAACAACCTTTCCTATACCGTATCTGTAGCAGATTCCCCAACTCAGATGACTTCTGACAGTGTTTGAAATCAGAATTCCTCCGAGGACATGGCACTGGATGGAGCCATCTTCAACAAGTGTGAAATCTGAACGGAACACCTTTGAAAGAGGAATCTCAACGGCAAGACCGGCCATGACATAGGGTTTTTTATACCGTAGTGAGAAACCTGCCTCTATGGCCGGTCTGAAAGGATAGAGGGAACATGTGAATGAAAAACGAGCACCAACATCCTTTAGGTTTGACACGACATCAACCATCTTCAACGCAGAACGTCTTGTTAAGGGAGTTCCGGCAGAAGGAAGACCGTAAGTATATATTCTCTCAAGAATTGATGCCTCTTTGTGAGTACGGCTTACTATGTATATGCTGCCCTTATCATCTTTGTAGACAGTTCCCCTTGAGGGATCTTCAAGGTCAGTTGAAGACAGCAGTCCGCGGTAACTGTACTGGATTGTGGAAGCACCCAGCGGAAACAGGATAATGAGGAAGAATACTGAAAGGATGACTCTTCTTACTTTGCCCACTGTTCAATAATTCCAAGTATCAGATGAGTTGCATCGTTCATTGCATCAAGGGCTGTCCACTCGTAGCAGCTGTGGAAGTTGTGTCCGCCTGCGTAGATGTTGGGACAGGGAATATCAAGCATCTGTGCAATCCTTGCACCGTCTGTTCCGCCCCTGATTATCCTTGTCTCAAGATTCTGTCCGAGTTCCTTTCCGGCTGCAAATATAGCATCAATTGCCCTGGGATCATTGAGTGCGGGCTGAATCATGTTCAGGTAGCTTATCTTGTGATTCACCTCAACCACAGAACCCTTGTACATGGTCTGGATTGCCTTTGCCAGTTCCTCAAGAACCTTGATTCTGTACAGAAGGTTGTCATAGTCAAAGTCTCTGAGAAGAAGCTTGAGAGTTGCCTTTGTTGAATTACCCTTGATTTCGTGTGCGCAGTAATAGCCATAACGGCCGTCAGTTGCCTCAGGGCTTTCAGATGCAGGAAGGGCAGAAACAAAGGAACTGAGCATTGTTACGGCATTGACCATTCTGCCGCGTGCAGAACCCAGGTGGTAGGAGACACCGTTGAACACAACCTGAACGCTTGCTGCGTTGAAGCACTCGGCTTCAATCTCAAATCTCCTGCCGCCATCCATTGTGTAGAAAGCCTTGCAATGCAGCTTCCCGGGATCGAAGAAATCCATGCCGCATCCTGTTTCCTCATCAGGAGAGAAAAGAATCTCAATCTCTCCATGACGGATCTCGGGATGGTTCATTATGTAGCGTGCGGCAGTCATTATTTCTGCAACTCCGCTCTTGTCATCGCTTCCGAGAAGGGTGTTTCCGTCGGATACAATCAGAGTTGTTCCCTTGTATCCTTCAAGGTCGGGGTTATCCGAAACTGAAATGACTCTGCCGTTTGCAAGCCTTATATCCTTTCCGTCGTAATTCTCAATTACGCAGGGTTTGACTCCGTTTCCCATTACATCGGAAGACGTGTCAACATGGGAACTGAAGGCTATTGCCGGAATGCCCTCTGCATTTGCGGGAATACGGGCAAGAAGATAACCGTACTGGTCAAGGCTTACATCCTTTATTCCGATTTCTCTGAGCTCTTTTTCAAGCATTCTCAGAAGGTCCCACTGGCCATCTGTTGTAGGATGCTTTATTTCCGCCATATGGGGATCACTCATCGTATCGATTTTCACATATCTGAGAAATCTATCCAAAAGCTCAGTTCTGAACATCTTTTGTCTCCTCAAATTCCCAGCCGAGGGCCTTGTAGAGAAGGTCCCTGTTCTTAAACAGTTTTACACTTGTAAACGATACATCTCCATTTTCGGTGTGGAAGGTAAATCCCTTTCTCACTCCGGCGACCTTGCCGAAGCCTACCGACTGAATATCACTCACATCTGCGGACCATACTTTTTCAAAACTGCCTTTCTTTCTGCCTACAAGCGTGATTTTTCCATCTTTGAAGCTCATTCTTCCGCGCTGAAGATCGTCACGGACATTGGGAGAAACCTTGCCAACAAAGAAATCTGCATCAGGCTCAAAGCCCAGAACTTTGGCGTTGCGCTTGCGTGAAACCCAGAACATTGCAAACCACAGAAGGGCCACCAGAATGAACATCAGGAAATACACCGACCAGTAAAGGGCGGCTGATGGAAAGTACGAACGTCCGAAGACTACGACAATGAAAAGACCCAATATAAGGAAGCTGAGAATTTTGTCCATGCATTTATTGTAATAATTGAACGAAAAACCTACAAGATGACCCCTCAAACACGTGAAAGAAAAAGGCGTTGCCGAACCATTATATAGCAGGAGGCAGTATGACCCTTTTGTGCGTGCTTTTAAGCCTGCTCATGATGCTCTCTTCCTGCGCGGAAAAGGCTGCCGGGACGGGCACTATGACAATAATGCTCTATCAGAACAAGGACAAAACACTTGCCCCTGATCAGAGCGTTGAAACAATTACAAAATACATAGTCCACGGAAGCGGACCAGGAGGAAAGACGTTCACAAAGAGCTCTACAAGCTCGACCGTTGTTCTGGACGGTCTTCCGCTTGGAAACTGGATCCTCAGTGCAAGCGCCTACAGCTCCAAATCAAAGGAACTGGCAAGCGGAACTGCCAATGTGAAATTCAACTCAGAGCAGGGTTCCTTTTCCCTTGGGCTTGACCGGATCAGGGGCTCGGGCTCGGTACAGATAAGAATTGACTGGGACAGTTCTCTCAAAGATGCGAAACTGGATATCTCATTGTGGGACAGCAGCACCCAGAAAGTCTGCGAATCCTCGCTTACACCCACTCAGGGCTCAGGATATACAACATGGACTTCCCCTCAGGTTCCGGACGGAAGCTACTCTGTGCGAGTAAGTCTCTACAGCTCCTCATCCCTTGTCTGCGGAACCGAAGAGGCCGTGAAAATTGTTGCAGACGAACGCACCACAGGAAATCTGGACCTTACATCTGATTCCAACTGGGATGCGGGAAAAACCACATTCCGCCTTGAAGGACTGACAGAAATTGTGGCAAGTACAGAGCAGCATTCCGTAAACCTGATTCCTCAGTCCAACATCTCAGATTTTTCAGACTACGTAATCACCTGGCGCCTGGATTCGGTTCTCCTTGATTCAACAGGAACAACGGTAACATTCACCCCAAATACGGGAATCCACGTTCTGAGTGCCGTAATTTACAGAATCAGCGACGGAAGTATACAGTCCGTCTCTGCAAAGTTCACGGCAAAACCTCTGGGTGTTGAAGGTCTTGCAACCATGGGATTCAAAAACCCGAAAGATGCCTTGGGAAGCTTTGTCACTGCAGTTGAAAACGACTGCTACGTAAGCATCAATTCACGGACAGGCGTCATGAAGCTTTTCAAAATCTCATCAAACACGATCCAGGTACTTGATACCGTCAGTGCTACAGACCTGGGCTGGGAGTGGCTGGGAGATACAAACGGGCTGTGGGGCAATGCCTCAATGTCTTTTTTCGCAAGTGCCGATGAAATGGAAAACATAAGCGTGATGCATGTCAATTCAGAGAAAAAGATTGAAATGGCATTGGACGGAGAAGATGAGGAAAGAATTGAAGGTTCGCTTGCAATTCCGCTTATAGACCTGTATGGAATCGAGAAATGCTCAGTAGTTCCAACATCTTCCGGAGCCGGTTGTTTTCTTTTCTTCCCGCCTTCCTCAAGGGCTCTTGTGGAGACAACAGACACTTCCGGAATAAGTTCAAGATGTGGAGTTGTCCTTCCGTCAGGAGTCTCTTCCCTGGCCGTTCTTGAGGGTCTGGGCACAAGTCTTGTCTGTGTAGGAGAAGAATCAGACATTCTATGGTGTGCAGGCTTTGACGGTATTGGAAAAACAACATCCTGGTTCTCAACACGAATGCCTCTGGGAAACATAAAGATAGCAAAGTTCCTGACTGAGAATCTTCTTCTGGTTTCAGATGGCGAGAGCGTGATTCTATGCTCCAGAAGTGACAACTACTACTGGAAGACCAAAAAGACAATCAGCACGGCGGCAGTAGACCTTCAGGTATCTTCTACAGGCCTGTTCTTCTACGTTCTTGAAAACCCCCACACAGTTTCTTCCTACATGGCAAACGGAACGATAATCAAGCCTCTTGGTACGGCGGAACTGCCGTTTGAAGCATCTTACATAACAGTTGGAAAGACAGGTCTGATTGCCGTTTCAGACAGCGGTGAATCGGCCTATCTGGAAATAGTACAGGAGGATTAAACAAATGAATAAAAATCAGAAAATCTGCATTCTGACGGTGCTGGTGCTTGGTTTTTCAATCTGTCCTGTTTTTGCACTCCCCCATGTTTCTGTCTGTGCGGATGCAGGAATAGTTCAGGATTTATTCATATCAAAAACCTCATACCAGGAAAGTCTGTATGCAGGTTTTTCAATGTCAGACCAGTTTCAGCTCAGAGTGCCGGTGAATTTAACCTTCACAAACAGAGGAAGGCTGATGTTTGATGCAGGTCTGCTTCTGACTGCGTATCCGTTTGAAGACCTGGGATTCTTTGCAGGAATGACCATAGTACAGTTCGGAACATACAGGAAAAAGCTCTATGCGATGAACGAAGTTGTTGCAGGTTGGACCTTCAGAATCAGGGACAGGTTCTTAATAGAGCCTTCCGTATCTTTCAGAGATCCGTCTTCAACATTCACAAATGAATATTCAACTGTCAGGGGGATATTCCCCTGCTACACGCAGATACGTGTACACCTGATGCTGGGCTGGCAGATTGTATAGGAGGAAATATGATTTACAGAGGAAAAAGAGAATTTCTGAGCGCCATTGTGGCAGTGTTTCTGCTCGGTGCAATTACATCCTGTACCGCA
>Ga0265299_10002259_pt1 | contig 20113 bp, 25 predicted proteins | sample AusTroGonzalo_MG_4_FD_193485 | JGI IMG/M metagenome (GOLD analysis project Ga0265299, IMG submission 193485) | Bovine rumen microbial communities from tropical cattle in Woodstock, Queensland, Australia - Gonzalo_02 | ecosystem: Host-associated > Mammals > Digestive system > Stomach > Rumen ... | reverse complement strand
TGAAATTACAAGCTTCATCCATAATCCTGTCGATTACGAGGTCACACTTGTTATTTGGTATCTTTACACCATCTAATCCAGAATCATAGAAGTCTATAATTCTGAAATCTGACGTCAGTATCGTGGCAATTATTTCAATCACATAGCTGATTGTTTTCTGATCCATATACTTCTGTCTGACTAATTTAAAAGATTCAAGTCTTTCGAGTTTTTCTAATTCCCTTTTACTAATAGAAGTTCTATTAGAAATGCGTTCTACGAATCCCCCGAATATTTCTGCCATGAAAATTAACCCTTTTTCTTTTAGCAGTCTCTTACCAATTATCATGAGTCGTACATAATCACTGGCAACTATTTCCTTGATCGATGCAGTATCACCAAAGTACTTCATGAATAAATTCAATACAAGCGATCTCTGGAACGAATCCTGCAATTGTCGTTTTCCATTACACGTCAATGTTCTGATATAGTAGTTCATCTCTTCTTTAGAGATATCTCGTCCCCACTTATCAATTATCTCCTTCATGGTATACTCAGCATTAACGATATTCTGAAGCATCAAAGCTTCGTCAGTTCTGATACACTGAGATTCGAACTTATCATATGGCGATGCATTGTCTTCTCCTTCTCTGTTAGAAGAGTTAAGATTTCTTACATCATATTCATATGGCACTTCTACAACCTTATACTTGATATCGTTCTTTATAGTAGCGATATTCATATTGATAGGGTTATTATTGAAGTTATACTTCGGCATCACGTTCAGAATGATATTGTCTATTGTGTACATAGTATTGATGACTTTATCAATTCCTCTGATGGCACATTTTTCCCAAAGCAGTTCGTCATTCTTTGACAGACGATTTACATTTGTAAATACGGTCTCCTGAATTTTAGCATGGATATCAATATCCGGATGGAGTTTCATAACCAACTGGAAACAAGCTGCTGTAAATCCGTCGACATCCAAAGTCTTTGCTTTATATGCATAATGCATAATTAACGGTATCATCATATTACTGAAGACTGTAAGTTCCATAAGGAGTCTTACGTGTCTTTCTTCATAACACAATACCATATTCTGTGATGGGTATCTTTTTAATTCTACCTCAAAACAGTCGTTCATAAGTCTTTCGACTTTTGCACGCATGGAGTCGGAGAGGATATACCTCTTTAAATCCAACATAAACGCTTCATCGTTGTATGTACTTACACCGATGATATCCATCGAAGCTTTCATTCTTGCATAGATAGCAAGTAATTCCTTCTCAGGATCATAGTAATTTTCGAAGTAATTCAAATATCTTATGATATGAATCTTTACCCCGTTATGCTTATCGAGATGATAGCACTTCTTTGGCTTCAATATAAAGCTATCCAGGTCTTCCTGTTTGCTTGTATCGATGCCAGACATTTTCAATACTTGTGTAATAGGAGCTGTTATAAACTCCTTACCTGGCCTGAACACCGCTCTTGACGGCGTACAACAAAAATCATCAATTTTCGGCTTATACGTTTGATCTGCCCAAAACATTTTTAATACCCCCTTGTTGTTTATTCCGCTTTATAATATATAACTTTACTTTCGTTTTGTTTTCTTAACTCCAGTAATGCTATTTGCAGTCTTTGAATGACCAGAACTCTTTGCTGTCTTAGTACCTCCAACAATTTTGGTATTAGAAACAGCAGAGCGAATGTCATTAAAAGGTTTGGTTATCCTAGTTACAGCACGATTTATATTCTTAACAGTTTTTGTTCTTGTCTGTCTTTTATTATAAATGTAAGTGTCGTTAGGAATACTAGCGACAAATACACTCCTGTTAAGTTTTTGTACCCTATACGCTTTTATTGTTGGCTTCTTAAATAGATTCATCTTCTCAAGAGTAAGATAAGCAAAGTATATTGTCTTTGGATATCTAAGCTCATGATTAGGATTAGTCTGATTTGCAGGTATATTGAGTGCTTTAGAATTAAGTCTTGTCTTTAGTGGTTCAACTAATAACTTATTCTGGTTAAATTCATAGCAGAATTTAAATATGAAGCCCGGGTCATTTGAGAAGAAATGAACATCATATCCCAATATATCTCCAGCTTCAACTTCAAGTTTAGAATTCGGATGGAATACTAAAACTACATCATAGTAGAATCCAGTCATTTCTTCATCCGGAACTTTTACATGAAACCATATATCATCTTTCTCATAGTATATTGCGACTGTAGGAAGCTTCTTTTCTCTTTCTATAATCGCATTTAACTTACCGAGATAGAAGTCATGAGTGATAAGATTATCCTGCTTAGACTTCGATGGATCGTTAATGTATTCTTCAATATGCATAAACATGCCTCCTTAAATATAATTCCGAGGAGACATAGAAATCTCCTCGGAGATTATATAGAATCGTTTATTTCAGGAGTTATTTAACGAAGTAGTCATGTCTGTTAAAGTCATTGATAAGCATCTGATTTGTAACAAACATGATTGACAGGATTTCAGCGATACTGTTAAGTACACACTGGTCTGTCTTGATTGAAGAAAGAACCTTGCCTGCTTCATTTTCTGTTGGCCAACCGCCAAGTCTGATATTCATAGGAGAACCCATTACAAGGTTTCGTTCTACGATATCAAGAGCATCTTCTTCATTACCGCGGCAGTGAGTCATATAAAGCTTCTTACCGAGTTCCTTATATGATTCGAAGAGAATAACAGCAAGCTGCTGCATAACTTCTGCTTCATCAGTTCCAGGACGAGTATAGTTCATAATGTCTTTGAAAGCTCTTAATGCTTCGAAGTTTGCGCCATAACCTACGCCGTTAACGCAAGCAGAGCGGCAGTTGAGAACAGCGTCTTCGAGCATATCGCTCTTCTGATCTCTATCCTGTGCTGAGATACCGCCAACGAAGATATCAACCATACAGCCCTTGATAGCATTAAGTCTCTGACGATACTTATATACTTCAACAATCTTCTTTCCTTCTTCCTGAGCCTTATTGTATTCGGACTCAAGCTTAGAAATATGATTGATGTATACTTCTGAATGCTGAGATGGATCATTCTCATCATAGTAGTACTTAGGCTTGATGAACTTCGAAGAAGTATAATCCGCTTCAACTCGGTCACAAGAACCAGCGAAAGTATGAATAAGCTTTCTTGGATTCTGAGGATCGATAGCTTCACCATTCTTGATGTCAGTCTTCTCGATATTAGGATCGATATACTTTCTGATCTTCTTACAACCTGAAAGAATTGTGATGTCGTCAAATACGCCAGAATCTTCAGATGTGATATCTGAGATAATAAGAAGCGGAGGCTTAGCTATATTAGCAAATCTTCTGAATACATTATCAATGATAGCATCTATTCTTGAAGAGAAGTCTCTTGAAAGCTTAGGCATCATGATAACTGTAGGAACGAATTCAGGCTTAATCTCTTCTGCTGTAGGATCAGTCTTTCTAAGCTTAGTGGTTCTGTCTATAGCTTCCTGCATTGGCTTAACGATATTGTCGTGAACGATAGTATCAAAGAATAAGCCCATTTCAGGAGTATCAACTGGATCGGCAAAAGCATAAATCTTAGGATTGTCGATACAAGCAGTTTTATTGTCTGGCATATTAGCAAATGCCTGATCGAGAAGTCCGCATTCAAGAACAAGACCATCATACTCTTTGAGGTAGGTTTCATTATTAAGTGAAGCTTCTACCTTGATATGAACGTCATTACCGAACTTCTTATAGATATCCATGATCAAATCAGTAAGTTCTTTATTATTGTTTGTAGATATAGTAGCAATATCTCTGAGATTCTCCATTGTAGCTTCCTGCTTATGGTGCTCAATATAATCAATAGCTTCATTAACTACTTTTCTGAATGCATTGAGTACCATCTGAGCATCAAAGTATGAGCCTGCCGGATATAACTTGTCGAGTTTTTCAAAGATGATATGTGAAAGGATAACGATAGATGTAGTTGCATCTCCGACTACCTTTACCTGTTCTGTACAGATACTATCGATATTAGCTACGATAGACTGTTCAATAGGCTGATCGAATTTGATTTCTCTTAATACAGAGATACCATCCTTAGTAAATCTAGGAAAAGCATTCTGCTTATAGAGCTGAGTAAGTGAACCATTTGGACCAAAGGTCATGCTAAGACAGTCAGCTATCACTTTAAGAGTTTCAAGCTGAACTGCTCTTACAGTTTTAGCTGGAATTATGTTGTTTAGTGCCATTATTGGAAACCTCCTAGTATAAAATTTAATATATAAAAGTTCGGACCATTGTCTTTTTATAATATATTGTGCCCGAAAACTTCTTCAGCTTTGTATATAGTAGTAGTGCCAAAGTTATTGGTTAGACCAACTCTTACCGCTACATTAAGATCAAGGAAACCATCCTTACCTTTTTCTTCATCCATATTGAAACCATAAGTAGCACAGAGAATTGTCTGCTGTCTAAACATATATCCGGTTTCAGTAGGATAATCTAAATCTCTTTCAATCTGCTTTACGTTCTTGTAGAATATAGTAGAGTAGTCTTTATAAGCTTCACAACCAATCATTTTGCCAACTTGTACATGAATTAAAGGTTTCTTTTCATCATGCTTATTTAAATCGTACTCTTCGTTAGAAAACATGAGGTTGTATCTTTCACCGAACACCCTCTTTATAAGTGTAACCTGTGCTTGTATGATTTTGTCTTCATCAATACCTTCCATTTTAGAAGTAAGCTTCATGTCATCTAAACCATTACAAAGAATAGTGACATCGTTTCCTTCCATTGAAAGACACATAATAACGAGGTCAACTAAAGCTGTCTTTTTACTTGCAGCTATACCGCAAATCTTACCATAGTCTTTAATAAGAATCTGTCTGTATAGATCATCGACCTGTTTAGCACATTCTTTATCAGTGTAATATGCATCCTTGAGAATAGCTAATGGATTCTCGGCTTTTCTTAGCATAAGATTTGTAGCGATATTTCTAAAGTATGCGTTCTCTAAATCCGTAGGAGAACCATACTGATCAAACTCCCAATAGTCTGTAGCATTGTAGTTCATTTTAACAAGTTGAAATAGAGCGGCATCTACGTCAAATAGCATCGAGAACGGAATTATCATATTCTCGTTAAACATATTTTCTTCACACTCCTCTTTTTTGTCTGGGTTTAATTCGCAGAAATGGCTATTAAGCTTTCTCTGCAATTTGTCTGGTAGTCTCAAAGAGTCATACCAACTCATCATTTGAAATCACTCTCCTATAAAAAATAAAAGAAACCTCCTGTAGAATCTCTACAGGAGATTTTCTTTATAACGTCTTGCGGAAAAATAGGGTATATTAAGTTTTGCAGATCCATTCTAACAGCAAGGGGTTAGGCTGCTAGAATTACTTTTATGTTTATATGATAGTAAAAAATAAAGCAGGAGCACTAGGCTCCCGCTTTGCTTTCCCTGCGATATTCCATAAGCTGAGCATAGGTGATTGGTTCACCGTTTGCCTCTCTACACTTATGTCTGCAGTAATACCAACTACCATCTGAACTCATGTAGTCGGTGTAGTATCTATAAGGACATGTCTTTTCACAATATTCAGGCTCGAATTTTGCTTCAGGACACTCCTTTAATAATTCTCCCATATTTATCATCCCCCTATATTTTACATATAGGTTACTGACGAATAATGCGGATGAATTCATCGGCTATAGCGGCTTTAACGGTTCTTGAATAAACAACTTTATCTGTTGCCGAAAATGGATTGATAGTACAACCATCGAAGATTTCCAGCTTAGACTGAATTGCCGCTGATACACTGCCTCCTTTGCTCATATCCACAAGAAGGAATATGAGCCCGAAGAAGGCAAACGATAGTGTAACTACACAAGCCTTATAGTCGAGTGGCAGTTTACCGCCGTTTGCACGCTTTCTTTCTTCGGCATCAACTATGAATTTAGCGATGCCAGTTAACAAAGCCATCATTCCTGTGATAGGAAGAGTGGCTATTAGGAATGCGGCAACGAGAAACAGAGTCTCGTATTCGCCGTTTACTTCCTTGCAAATTGTTCTGATAATACTCGCTATCCAGCGAGTGTATGCTTTTGGTAAAATTTTCTTCATTATAAATTACCCCCTAGAATTTTCTAATGTGACGATATCGAAGTTCTGACTATTGACTAAATCGATGGCTTCATCACATCGGTTGTATTCAATAGTGTAGCACGCATTTTCGAATGTGCATTCACCATTGTTTCCGAGTTCTCTGAGTCTCTCAGATGAACCCGTATACGGACCATAGTTCACTGCCCTCGCATAGAGCAGAATTGATCTATGGTCGGCGATGCCATTCTCTCTTGCATCTGCGATCACGTTCTTTTCATGATTGAGCAGATACTTGATTTGGGCGTCGATAGCCCAATCCTGGATTAATACTTCTTCCAGGAATGCGTGGAGAGCTGTTCCCTGGTACGCTGTAACTTCCTCCCAGGTGTAGTCATCTACCTCTATAAGAGGAATTATTTCGCTAGACCATCTATTTGCTATGCGATCAAATTCCTTCTTATTTGTCGATCTTATCGCCTGTAGGAGAGCCTGCGCATTAACACCCCTCATTTGTATCAATCCAATCGACACCGCTCCGAAGTCATCCTCATTTATGGTGTTTGCCGCACCATCTGGTCCGACCTCAAAGTATCTATTGAAAGCTAAGCATCTTGCTGCCAGCTCATCATCGCTTTCAACAAGATTAGTGTCAAGAACTTCAGCAAATGCGACGTAGAAGTCACCTTCTTTTACCGTATATTCTTGGCCACTAACACCGATTAGAGTCAGGTCACTGAGAACAATCTTTTCTGGTGTTACCCAGGTTAATTCGATCGTCATCTCTGTACCAGCATCGACGTCGAGCGGTCGCTCTTCGCCTATGTAAAACTTTGACACTGTAGATGTTTTTCCGACCACAGCATCATAGTCTTCAGACTCTTCTGTCACCTCATCATTGAAGATTCGGTACTCATAGAGTCCATCACAAGGGTAATAGATTACTCCCTGTACAAAGTACTCAGTTTCTAAGTGCTCTGTATCTGCATCGCTCTTAAACGATACAGATGCGATGCGTTCATCTATACCGAGCTCCTGTAAATCGATTATAATCGGAGAGGTGGAGCAGTACTCTTCAATTCCGTAATCAGAGCTATTCATAATAGCCTGATGTGTCATGCCAGGTATTCCGAGACCTGCGATAACTGTACTTGTTATAAGTTTCTTGAAACGTGTATTCATTTTAGAATACCTCCTTAGCAAAATTTCCGCAAAGTATGCGTATAGCGTCTTTTGGCGCTACATCTTAATAATATACAACCAAAAAATAGAAATTGACATGGAATTAACTCCATGTCAACTTCTTAAACATAACCCTTTTTAATTATCTGCCAGTAGAACCGATACCGCCTGTTCTGAGTCCTTCATTATCAGCAGGAGTTCTCATTTCAAAATCCTGCACTTCTGATTCGAGCATTCCTACAGGTAAGAATACACCCTGAGCGAATCTGTCACCTGCTTTGTAATCTACTCGAAGTGATGTACCGTTCTTATTGTTGTTCGGTGTTAATGATACGAATATCTCACCCTCGTTATTTCCAGCGAAATAGTCAGGTTCGATTACGCCTGTACCATTAGAAAGAACAAGATTTTTCTTGATACCAGTAGAGCTTCTGTCGAATACAAATAAACCGGAGAAGTTTTCTGCGTTGAATGCATTAAGATCATAAACACATCTGATACCAGTAGGAATATTCATTGGTGTAAGAGGCTGAACTAAACATTCAAGATCGAAAGGTACAACGAAGTCATACCCTAAGCAGAACATATTTTCTCTTTTAGGAATCTTAACGTTGTTTCTGTATTCATTTACAAAGAGCTGAATAAGTTGGGCTCTGAGATTTGAATCTGGTTGATTCTTTATGAGGTTGAGCTTATCTTCCTTATCCTGAATAGATGCATATCCCGGTACGATTTCATCTATAAAGATACCATGGTTTATAAGATATTCTCTACAGGACTGAAATACGATTGTATTAAGTCTGTCGTTGATATACTGTTCTTCTGAAACTTTTTCAAAGTGTGCGTGTACTATCATTATATAGCCCTCCTTAAAATTAATTACTTTTCTGTTCTGATCATAGTCTTCTATTACCATATTTGTCTTGTATGATAAGATCATCGAAGTATCCGAACTCGTTTAACTGTGCTGCTAATTTACTTACTGTATGATGGTATGACAAAACTTCAAAATGTTTCATTTCAACTTTTGCTTTACGAATGAAACGTTTAAGTTCTTCATAAACTTTCTCCATTACCGCAAGATCTAAATCTACAATGACCTCATCAAAACCCCAATCCCAACTAATTCCATACTTGGCATCAAGATTTTCAACGACTTCGTTTAAAGTATTATCCATATAAGAACTGAATAACTGCATCTTATATGAGTATTCAAAATTAGGATTTGAATTTATCTCCGCAACCATGTCAGGATATTCTCTTTCGAATTCACACATGGCGGTATTGATGATTTCCACTATCATTTCTGTTCGCTGTTCCACCGGAACATCTGGTCTCATCATAAAGTTCCTCCTCACAAAATAAGATCAGGGAGTCCGAAGACTCCCCGAAATATTAGATGTCGAGATCGCTAAGCATAGATTCAAGATCGTCTACCGGCTCTGTTGAACCTGTATTCATCTTTGAACCTGAGTTAGAATTATTACCTGAATTGAAGAACGAGCTATTCGAGTTACCGAACTTTGGTCTTTCGATTCCAAGCTTATCTGAAATAGCATCAAGCTTCTTTGTAATAAAGTTTCCGCAAGCCATCTGCCATGCATCACAAACTGCTGCAGCCATTGCATTGTTTGTAGCGTTAGCAAATGCTATGAGGTTATCCTTAAACATATTGAGTTCAAGAATACTAGTAGCTACTTCCTTATCGAAACTCATCTTCTTTGAATCGTAGTTATGAATTCCGAAGTGGAAGTCTGTATTAAATTCATATGCTGATGATGCAGTTACAACTCCGTTGCTGTCTACATCCTGAATAATAAGCACGTATTCATCTTTGCTGATACCGATTTCATCACCCTTACCTACGAAGAGGATTCCATTCTTTGTAGTAACGCCGTAGTTCTTATCTGTGCCGTCAATTACTCTCTCAATACCCTTAGCAAGAATTAAAGCCTTGTGAGGTGTAAGATACGCAATCTGTGCGTTGTCCATATCCCATGATGTGAACTCTGAATTATTGTCATTTGCCTTCGGAATTGCGAATGAAAGTTTCATAAGACCTTTCCAATAAGATATTCCGAGTCTTGACTTTTCTACTTTTCCTGTTGGATTCTGTAAAGAAACACTGCTGTAGACTGTAGGTCTAAATGCTTCTTTCTGCTGTCCATTGTCCTTGTTACCATTAAAATCCATTTTATATTCCTCCCGAAATAAATTCTTAGTGCTCATAAAGAGCACGACATATTATCTATTAGTTGGTCTGGTTGTACATTTACACTATCGATCATAATAGATACTACATCGTCCTTATAATATATAACGAATTGTTTTATTAGCGTGTGAATATAGTTGTTGAATGATTTATCTTCTCCGCAACCATTTAAAGTGGTAGCGAGTAATCTCTGGATTTCCAGATCTTGATCGGTTTTGCTTATTTTAATTATAACAGTGTGGTTAGAGAATGAGAGAGTGATTGCTGTTAAATTCATCGACTCTGAACTTCCTATTTTATATTCTAGGAAAGGCAAGTCATTTGTATACAGTATACCCATATAGTATCCTCCTTTATATATTGGAATGTTTAGGTGATTTCAACAAAATAATAAGGAGGTGACCGTAATGCCTACTGGTACAATAATGACTCCGATGCCAACAAGAGTTGCTCCTCAACAGCAAGCTCCAGCTCCGGTGTCATACATCTATGATTTTAAAACCAAAAATCAATCATTCCTTACTATGCACTACTACTTAAAGAGTAAGGGATATAAAAACAATGCATTCATGCTTATACTATTTGATACGGACTTAGTAGGAGTAGATCCATATGACCCTAATCTCTCTCCATTATATAAACAAAAGATATTGATCGAAATAAGAAGAAATCTATGGTACTTCATACGAGAAGTATCTAGAATTCCTCAATCGGGTGGACCGCCATCTTCGTTCCAATTAGATAGAGCGAATATGGCTGTACTATATTTATTACAGTTTAATATCAATATATATGAAGAGATCCCTCGACAGTGTGGAAAGACTCAGGGTATCGCCGCATTCTATTTATGGTTGTATAACTTTAGAACTCAGTCTAGTAATATAGTATTCCTGAATAAGAAAATGGAAACCACAAAGGAAAATTTACAGCGTCTTAAAGACCAGAGAGAAGCATTACCATCATATCTTAGATTCGAAACTGTATACGGATTAGATGGTAAGCCTCTTAAGACTCCTAATACTGTAGAGTACATTACGAATCCTATTAATAAGAACCGAATAAAGTGTTTACCTTCAGCTACATCTGAGGGTAAAGCTTCAAATCTATTAAGAGGTAAATCGTTATCAGGACTATGGATAGACGAGGCTGGATTTATTCCATACTTAGCATCTATTATTACGAATGGTATGCCTGCATTACGAACATCAATGGATCAGTGTAAGAAGAATGGTGCTCCTCATGGTATTATATATACAAGTACACCTGGTTCACTTACAAATCCAGATGCAGAATACTTCTACAGATTAGTTCAGGATATGACAGAATTCGATGAGTCATGGTATGACCTCACATTGAATCAGCTCTTCGAAATTCTTAACGCTAATCAGAAGTCTTCATTCGTTAAAATCAGATACAACTACAGACAGCTCGGTAAATCAGAAGACTGGTTTAAGAACCTCTGTAAGGATATGGGCTTCGATTATGATGCCATCCGTAGAGAAGTTCTCCTTAACTGGGAAGCTACTTCTAAGAACTGTCCATTCTCTAAAGATGAACTCGAAACAGTCGGAAGATTCGTTAGAGATCCAGTATCTACAATTCTTGTATTTGGCAAATATAAACTCAATATCTATAAGACATATGATAATCTCATGCAATTACACAGTAGTCAATTTGCGGTTGGCTGTGACGTTTCTGCTGGTTCACAATCAGACTCTTCTACAATGGTTGTAGTAGATGCTAGAACAAGTGAACTCGTAATGGAATTCAACTGTAACTACATTTCTATTATGGAATTCGCTAGAGTTATCATTGAAGTAGTAACGTCGTACTTGCCATTGAATAATACTGTGGTAACGGTAGAACGAAATGGTGTAGGTCACGGCTTGTTGTCTAGACTTGTACAGTCGCCAATCAAACGTAATCTGTACTTTGAAATCAAAGACAAAGTTATTGATGAACGTAATGATGGTGCTGGACATATCACAAGAACAAAACAGCGTGTAAAGCAGTTTGGCCTTTACAATACTCAGGAAGTTCGTTTGGATATCATGGATCTCCTTATGAACAGAGTACAGAATTTCCCTCACCTTATCACTTCTAAGCTTATCCTTAAAGAGCTTGAAGGATTAGAGCGTAAGGGAGATAAGATTGATCACTCTACAAATACTCATGATGATACTATATTTGGATATATGCTTGCATTATATCCACTCTACTATGGTAAGAATATCAAGGAGAACTGGAATATCGATTTAGCAAGATTCAAGACTATTGATTCTTGCGATGATGAGATGTTTGATCCAGAACTTGATGAACATAAGGACTACATTGTAGAGAAATTAGCAAATCTTGAAAATGATCTTATTAAACAGCAGATGCAGTATCTTGCTACAGATAAGTCTAAGCTGTATAATGATTACTTTGCGGAAGAAAGAAGAAAAGATGAAGAAGCTTTAAAGCGACTTCTCAATACTAAATTAGGACGTAAAGCTTATATGGAAACATATCATAGCACTGAAACTGACCTTAAGTATAACTATGGTGAGATTCAGAATATTCCTGATGATGTATTCTTAAACTTCTACAAGACAGAAGATCAGATTACAGAAGAAAAAAGAAAATACGATAAAGAAAGACGTAATCTTTACTAAAAAAATCAGGGGAGCCCGAAGACTCCCCTGAATTTATTCGTCGGTATACGATCGTGCGTCTTTAATGACGAAAGCGTATGGACGATTTTTAAAGTCAACGCCGGTGGAGATTAGCATCCCGTGTTCGATGTTTGGTTCTCCTTTATACTTTACTAGTATGTCCGTAGCGTCTTCTTTTTGTTTTAGCAAGAAGTATGGTTTCTTACCATTACATTTATGATAAAGATTACCATACATAACTTCATTGCCCTTTTCATCTGTTTCAAACCGTAATGGGTGTAGCGGTGAATGTATAATATTCACACATGGTTTTGCTTTACCAAAACCATAGAAGCAGTATTTATTAAAAACTGCAACCTTGCTTTTCTTTGCTAACTTATGTCTTGCTGGACTCTTATCTGATAAGTAATCTTTAAGGACAGAGAAATCTATAAGATTCTCTTCTGATAGTTCTGTATCTTCCGGCATCCTTAATGATTTTCTTAAAGAAGCCAAAGAAACGCTTGGTTCTCCTCCCGGCTCTGTTGCCGATCGAGGAATATACTTGAAGCCAAACTTATTTATCATCTCCAATAATTCTGGAGCTAATAATAAATCCGCTTCAAATTCTTTTAGCACCATGTATGCTTTAAAATTATCCTTATCAGCAAAGTCTGTTTCTGTCTGCACTCGTAGCCAGATCATACCATTATCAATGTATGCTGGAAACGAGTGTATTTCTTTTTCTTTGTCTGTTTTGTGCTGTTTTAAAATTAATGTCAACACCGGACTATCGTTCTCGATATTTAAATATACCGCTCGATATCCATCTTCGTCTTCGGTGCTTATCAACTTGATACTCTTAATAGTATCATACTTCGGTTGATAATCACCAAAGATTCCTTTCAAAAATTCTAACTTATTAGTCATATATAATCACGTTCCTTTCAATGATTGGGTGAATATTCTTATTCACTTTGATAATATACAATTTTAACACATATTGAACTTGTTAGTAATTATTGGCATTTTTAAGGAGGGTTTTACAAATGCAAGACATGACACAGTACGGAGATATAGCAAAAGCAGAAAATCAATCCGCTATGTCGGAGATTTTACGCCATTTCTCCTCCGAGTACGTTCTTAGTATTATGAACCAGGAGATTGGAATATTTAATACCAATCCTATGGATCCATCCAGAAAGATTCAGAATATAGTTTCAGCTATAGAAGAAGAGTACAGTTATCTTAAGGATAACTACCCTTATGATCTTGAGAATCTTACAACTGTTAGAAATGAGATGTACACTAATATTATTCAGTGTATAGCTAAGAATTTCAATTTGATAGTTACATTCCCAGAAGACATTGGACCAGATCTAGTGAGACTCGCATATGGACTGTATCAGTTCTTTATATGCGATATCAACGATAATATTATCTGGTTCTTCTCTAATGTGATAGAAGCTAATATCGATTCACTTTATAATGCTCTTGGTAATATTAAAAAGAGAAGTGACGGAAAGCCTATTCAAGAATATAAGAATCCAAAGGCGGCTGATATCTTGAACAATATCAATGCCGTTATATCGGTTATCCAAGGAATGGATTTAACCATTCATGATTTTATCGGATGTATCCCATCTTTCGCTAATGAGTTTGGACAGTACATAGAAGAGCAGGATAATTTCCTGCACACTTTTGTTTTTCCGAAACTTATGAACTACATGTTTAGTCCAATACTCATATCTAGTATGAAGTCTAAGATACATCAGGATCAGCTGTTGCATCAGACAACACTAGCAGAATATCTTAATTCAAAAGGAGAATAATTATGTCAGAAGAAATCAAAGACGAAACTTTCGATACTACTAAATTAACTGAGAAAGACCTTGAATTTAACTCCGAGATTATGAAAGAGGAAGTTAATTTTAATAGTATAGCTAAATCAATCGGGGATATCATCGAAGTAGGTGAAGTTCCTGTTGCTGAAGTTCATGTATTTATGGATCTCATCAAGAGAGTTAGATCTAAAGAGAAGATCAATAATATATTTGCTGAACTTCCATCTACATTTAAGAGACATCTTTTGAAACAGATGGGACAGATAGATGAAGCAGCCGCATTCACAGCTAATCCTACATTCTGTAATTTCCTTGCTAAGGAACTTATTCAGGATATCGTAGGAAATGCTGCATTTGATTCACTCATTAATGAATACAATCAGAATATGGCTACTGTAAATTCCGATCTTAAGAATGGTAGAACACTTGTTTCTGCATATAATGATGTAATGAGAGAAACAATGACTACTAAGTATCAGGAAATAGCAGATAAACTCAGAGCAGATGGCGATGAAGAAACAGCTGTATATTATGAGAAGCTTACTGAATCTTATAAAGATGCATACAGCTTGAAGAAACTCAAGGATGCTATTGAAGCTAGACCTTCTCTTCTCAATAGAGCATATAAGGAAATTAAGCATTATGAGCAATATGCTTTCGATTTCTCTATGAAGTTCTGTATGAATACATCGCCAATTAAGAATGCTCAAGGAGAGGACGTTGAAATGCCTAGCATAAAGACACTTGATGCTGTGCATAATGCTCTTATGCGTAGTGGTGTATTTACAAATGATGACACTGCTAAGACCTTATGCATTCTCATTTATCTGATTTACTCAGATGCAGACATTACTAATATTCATGAGTATACACATCTGTACTTTATTATAGATTCCCTCTACGTTTTAGATAGAGCATCTAAAGTGGGTGATTCTATTGAAGAAACACTCGAGAATCTCGGATGGTTTGAAAATACTCTTGAAGAGATGCTTGTGAATAAGATGGCTGATAAGAAGTCAAGGAAGAAAGGAAAGAAGTAATATGAATAAGAGGATTAAGAAGAAACATTGGAAAAAAGCTTTTGCTTGGGTATCAGCCAAATTCTTTGGTGCTGGATTTTATTTATCCGAAGAAGACTACTCTAATTTATCCGAGATAATTAAAAAGGATCGATACAGAGAAGCCACTCTGTATATTCAAGACAAATATCTGAACTCGATACTTTCGATTACTAAAACTATCCATGAAAAAATTATCAGTGAAGATATCGAATTCAAATACTAAATCGATACTGAAGAACCAGTTGGAGGTTAATTGATGACAGTAGCAGAATTAATTGAGAAACTTAAAGAGTTTCCTCAAGATATGCCAGTAGGAACTGACTGGAACGCATATGATGAAATAGAAGTTACTGTTTCTGTATGTGAATCAGAACACGGTTATCATGAACCCTTTGAGTATATAAATATAATATAACAACTGAACCAAATTCAATTTTGATTTAGAGGTGAGAGTATGGAAACATTTGAAACGATCATCAGATATTCAGTGTATGCAGCACTTGCTTTCTATACCGGAATAGGTTTGTATGCTCTTACTGAACATATCAAATTCGATTCTGAAAAGAAAAAATACGAAAAAACGGAAGAATATAAACGCACTCATGAATATCTGAAACGCTTCATGAAGTGACTAAATCGAGATCGCTAAACCAAATCCCAGTTTTATAGAGAGGTAAAGCATGAAAGATGTGATTGAATTTATCTTAGCACTTTCACCTTTGTTTATCGGTTTGCTTGCAATAGTGTTAGAGCCAACAGGAAGTATCGAACGAAGTGAACCGGACGAATGAGGTGACAAGATGCTTACAATTAAAGAACTTTATGATTTTTTGCGAGAACACGGCATAGAGGATAACTGTATTGATATTCTTTATCCTGAAGATGATTGCACTAAATGGATTGGGTATGAACATGGCAAAGCCGAAGCAATAGAAAAACATGGAAATCGTGAAGTGTATGGCGTAGACATCTACGAAAAAGGCAAATAATTAAACATGCCAAATTCAAGTTTGATACGGAGGTAGGAAGATGATTTTAATTGACTCCGAGGAATACCAAAAGACAATTTTAGATCTTATGTATTCAGAAGAAGTAGGCAAGATGCTTAGTACAACAATCTACAAAGACGACGAACATGCGAGAGAGATTTTTAGATTAGGCATGGGCATGGCTTCCTTAAACACTTGTAGATGCCAGCAGTTCCTTATAAAGAAAAAAGCCAATCAAGAGGAACCAATCCATGAATGGGTGTATGCGGATACCGTTGCTGGAAAACGTTATTATCGTTGCCCTAATTGTATTGAACTTTCATCCAAAGACCCATCCTCGCTTGTCGAAACCTTAGCTGATGAGGATGAAGCTAAATGGTGGAGATTCTGCCCGAGATGTGGTGTTAAAATGTTTACTAAGAGGTGAAAACAATGGAAGACAGACTTGATGATTACATTGATAATTATGCTGATGGTATAGCAGAATCAGTCTATGATGCTGTGATATCAAAACGAATGGAAGGTAAGAATCTTACCGATGAGCAGAAGAAAGAAGCTCATGATAGATTCGTTGCTCATTTTGCTAAACTATTAATAGGTGAGGTGACTCCTAATGCGTGATCCAGCCGAAAAGAGAATAGAACGTTTGAAAGCTTATGAAGAGAATTGTGATAAAATGGTGCGGGATATTTTAGCATCAGCTGATACTATCAGTGCTTTCGGAAACTATGGATATTCTAGTATGGAATATACTCCTCATGCTTTTTATGAAGCCAATCATGCTAAAAAGATGAAAAGAAAGAAACTAGCAAAGGCTTCTAGAAGAAAGAATAGAAAAGGATAATACTATTGTATATTATTATAGTATAAAGGAGGTACACAAGTACCTCCATACTATTTTTAAGGAGGATATTCTAAAATGAATATTGAAGAATTCGAAAAAATCAAGGCAAAAGTAGAAGCCGATCCGGATAGCGTGACTGAAGAAGAATATAGAGGTTCGATTCAGTTCATGCTTGAGCACATCGCTCTACAGCAGATGGAAGAGCAGGCTAAGAAAGAAGTCGAGGAATACAAGAACAAAATACGTATGATGAATACTCTTCGTAGACAGCTTGGTTCTCTCGACGAAGAAGCAAAAAAGACATTCGACTTTATCGGTGACATTCCTATGCCGCCAGAAAAAGACGAATACGAAGCTAGAGGTCCAGTAGTTTTTGAAGAATGGGAAGCAAAGATGGAAGCTTACCATAATAGAAAAGCTATGGCTTTTATGCTTCTCCAAAAAAGAAATAGAGAGCGTCAAGAAGGTTTTGAGTAAACTAAAAGATAGCTGTATATTATTATCTTGTCGGTAGAACATAAGGAGCATTCTACTGATGTCCATAAGGGCGCTCATTAATAAGCCGTATTCAATAGAAAGGAAGATGTAAAGATGGCTTATATCACAAACGCTTTTTCAATTAACATGATTGCCGACCTTGGTCAAGTCGACGTAAAGTTCACACCAACAGACCCGGTAAACATCCCGAAAGATGTTGTATCAGCGATTGGTCACGCTGATATAGCGGCAGTTATTTCAAATGACCTCGGAGTAGAGCTGGCTCCGAACAGAATCAACAACAGCTTAGTCAAGGGAGAAACAATTTACGTTGCGCAATACATCGGCCCTAGACTTCCTGAAGGCGCAACATCTCTGCCGGAAGGCGCAACAATCAAGTACTATAAGGTGGATGTCCTCACAGACTAATCCGGGAACCTTAGGCGCTTGATTGGAGGGTGGGTCGTAAGACCTGCCCTCCTTTTTTGCTTCCGAAACATTTTTATAAAAGGAGGGATTCATATGCCTGTAGTTTTTCTTAACTCAAAAGCGTTCTGTAAATTAGAACCTGTATTCGAATTAGCATATTGCAACGTTCCTGAATATTCTGATCCTATCAAGAAGGTTGTTATCGATAGAAATAAGAAATATCATTTCGAAGCATACAACGAAGAAACTGGACAACTCTTAGACTATGTAGGTAAAGTAGTAAGAGTATCCATAAAGTATAATCCGAATCATGCTTTTATACCTCTTGATGCTACAGAAGAAGATATTCAGATTCTTTCTATTCTCGTAGACTGTTCTACAGATTGCAAGTCTGTAGTAAGACTTATAAATGTATCTGATTTGAGAACGGTAGAAGAGTATGTTGATCCAGACACAGATCCAGATAAGCCAGATGTAGATCCAGATGAAGTAGTGATACTTTCATATAGTATTAAGATTCTTACAGAAGAAGATGAACCTATTGAAGGTATTGGTGTAGGCGACCCATACTTAGAAGTATTCATTGAGGGTGTAGAAGATCCGCTTAGAATACCGCTTATATGGATTGTAAAGAAATGGCTTGCACCAGAAACAAAAGAGATCGATATTACTTCTGCTAGATTTGCTACTCTTACTGAAAACGATCCACCTGTTGATGGCGTTAAAGTCGGCGAAAAATATGTCGAACTCTTCATCAAAGGACAGGTTGAACCTATCATTTATCCATATCCGTATCACATTTAATTTTTTGGGGGAGCGAAAGCTCCTCCATTATTTTTTTTGTGGAAAAACAAATATATAAAGGAGGGAGTTCAAATGGCTAAACCTAGCTTTATTAACGTGGTAAACGACGTAGCTACATACAATAGATCTGATGGATCTGAATTTGTATTTTTTGTTCCAGAGAAATGGTTCGACAATAACGTTGCTCAAATCAACGGTGACGTAATTAATATCATTGGTATATTGGATTATACTATTATGGATAAGTCTGGCAAGTTTGGAAAGCTCAAGAAGTTCTATTGGCCTTCTGCTTTCTTAACAAGACCATCTTATATTGAAAAGAAGAAAGATGTGGTTCTTACAAAGAACTCACCTAAACTTGATTATAGACTTCTTCACTATAAGAAAGATGCAGAAATTATATGCTGTATCCAGATTCCTATGCTTGCAGACAATATAGAAGAAATCTATAGAATATTCCTTGGCGGTTCTTTGACTATGACTCAGACAATTTCATATGATAAACTCCAAGATATATTTATGGACTCTATATCTTTCAATGATGCCGCATATGACTCTACAATGCAATTACTTGGTATTCCTATCTCAGGTATCTGTAGAAATCCTAAAGATAAAACCAAGCAATTCCGCTTTGGAGATATGAATAATATGTATGATTATCTTGCTATTCAAGTAGACAAGATTTCAAAATATACTTCACCTCAGACGTCGATTACATCGTCAAATTGGGATGAAGCAGTGATGAATGCTATACTGCTTTCAGATAAACAAACAGACTCTTCAACGTACTCACCGTTGGAGAAACTGATGATGGAGCAATGTAACATTGAAGTAAAGCCTTAACATTTTAGGCATAAAAATCATTCTATAAAGGAGGAAAAATCAATATGTATCCGGGTACTAAAATACAATTAATTGATGAATCAAGAGTAACCCCGATCATCACCAACTCAACTGTTGATGCTGCTTCGAGACCGCTCTATGCTGTATTTTTTACTAGCCCTAGAGGACCTGAAAAGTTCACTATACTTGAAGGCGAAGAATGGGCTAAAACTTACCTCTCGAACAATAAGCCAAACTTCAATAAAGATGGACAGCCACTTCTCCAGGCTACTATGAACGCTTATTCTGGAGCTAAGCTTTTCTCAAAGAGAATTGTTGCGGATGACGCAACAATTGCAAATGCTTCTCTGGCTATTATGGTTTCAACCAAGGCTGCTACAGTAACTACATACAAGTATTATGAGGCAACTAAGGGAACAGAAATCGCAGATCCTACAGATGAAGAGAAGGCTAATGCTATCGTTGAGCATAAGTACTATAAGAAGGGTGAAGAAGTTCAGGATCCAACTCCAGAACAGATTCCAAACCTTATCGAAGATGGAGGTCAATACTATCAGAAGGTTGAAACGACCGCTGATGATGCTGACATGGTTCTTGACGAACTTCATTACTACACAAAGGTAAAGGGTTCTGAAATCGAGAATCCTACAGAAGAACAGAAGGCTACAGCTATTGTAGAGACAGAAGAAACTACTGATCCTACAAAC
>Ga0265299_10002255_pt1 | contig 20123 bp, 8 predicted proteins | sample AusTroGonzalo_MG_4_FD_193485 | JGI IMG/M metagenome (GOLD analysis project Ga0265299, IMG submission 193485) | Bovine rumen microbial communities from tropical cattle in Woodstock, Queensland, Australia - Gonzalo_02 | ecosystem: Host-associated > Mammals > Digestive system > Stomach > Rumen ... | reverse complement strand
TGATTGTACCATGTTCCTACCTAGCTTTAGCCCCTGTTGAGGCTTTTGTAGAGACAGAAGTCCTATAGCTCTATCGAATTTTGTTTTTTACCACCGCAGTCCGTTAGGACTGCAGGGCTCGGTAGGAAAATAATGGCATGCGGTTGTTTTCGCACGCCGTTAGGCGTGCGGGCTTCAAATCCCGCCGAAATCGCTTTCTACCATCATCCATTGTTTATCTGTTTCCGAATAGATGAACTTGCAGGAAATCCAGTCACTGAACGCGAAGCACCAACGGTTTTTACGAGTCTCGTTCCCCCAACTCAAATAGTAAGAAGCAATGTAAATGCAAACAGTATCATGATAAAATGTCACATCAGGTCTTACCGCAACATTGATTTTTGTTCGTGTTTTTATCTTTTTTGTCAGAATCCATTTTTGTTGACTATTCTCATCATAAGAATAGATAGCCATTCGCCCGTTTTTCCCATATTCAACAGCAGGTGGCTTGTGTCTGGAGTACCTCTCCACTTCATTTGAGATACCACCTCCAAAGACAAGATACATTGAAGTATCGTACAAGCGACCGTATTCTACATCAGAAATGCGAATGTAGTTAAATGCATAAAGAGTGTCCATCAGAGCATCAAGCGTTTCTGCCACCAACATATCCAACGGTTGCTCGCCCTCCTCTGTTGGTAAGTCCTGAGCAATAACGGGAAATGTCAAAATACACGATAAAAAGAAAAATGCGAAAAACTGCTTCATAAACGTGATTATCTTATTGTGACGGCAAAAATACTAAATAATTCTATTACAACTCCCCCGCACCCAGTCGCTGCACCAATTCCACCACGTCAGCACTCTCAATCAGCGTGAAACAAAACAGTTTCTTCCCCAAATCTTTGAATGAAGCCCCGAAAGTGTACAATATGCTGTCATCAAGGAGAAGGAATCGGTCATGCACGGAGGAGAGCACCTGTAACTGCACAGGAGGATATTGCATATTGTGCCGTTCGATATCCAGGCGGAAAGCATTGGTCAGGCGACTTACGCAAACTGTGGCGGTCACCCCATCCGCTCTCTTCGTCAGTTGGGTCAAGACATTGTCATCAGCGTAATTATCAATCAGAACAATGGATTTTTTCGCACTGCGAATCAAATCCGACACAAACTGGTAGGCATCAAATATTTGTCCGTCAAAGAAAATGCCTTGTTTTGGCGGAAGCGCAGTTTGAACAATCGTCTGCACCTGATTTGTGAGCTTTGCCACTTGGTTTTCAACTTGGTTCATTCTTTGATAGATGGCATAACCGCGATATAGATACTCTTTAAGCACTTGTGTAGCCCAAATGCGAAATTCTGTACCTCTTTTGCTCTTTATCCGATATCCGACCGAAATAATCACATCAAGGCTGTAGAAAGCTACAGGCTTGTCTGAATTTGCAATTTGCAAAAAATGCAAATTGCACTCCTTTTGCAACTCCCCTTCTTCGAATATATTGCGAATGTGGCGGGAAATCACTGATACATCCCGTTGAAAAAGCAACGTCATTTGCGTCTGATTCAACCATACGGTTTCTTGCTCCACCAGTACATCTAATTGAATTTGAGAATCTTCCGACTGGTATAATTTCATTTCAGTGGTCATAATATTTCGTTTTTAAATTGGATGCAAAAATACAACAAAAAAGACCGCTTGTCAAGAGGGAAAGTCGTTTTTTGTTTTACCACCCCGGCATCCTTTCAAACACCATCTCCTCCCCGCCCGTCGGGTGCACAAACACAATCCGCGCGGCATGCAGGTAGAGCCGGTCCGCGCGGTGACCGTAGAGATTGTCGCCTTTGATGGGACGGTGGAGGCCTTCCGCGTGGGCGCAGTGCACGCGCAGCTGGTGCGTGCGACCCGTGAGCGGATGCAACTCCACAACGTGCTCATCGACCACACGATAGTGCGTCACGGCCGATTTCCCATGCTCGTAATCGATCTTCTGATACGGTCGGTGCATTAAATCCGGTGCGAGCGGCAATTCGATGCGCCCCTTCTCCCCTATCGGCAAAGGTTCGCCATCCAACACCGCCACGTAGGTCTTCTGTATTTCCCTGTTTCTGAATTGTTTCTGCAGATGATAGTGCGCGGTTTTGTGCTTCGCCACGAGCATCAGCCCGCTGGTGTCCATGTCCAAACGATGAACCACCAACGGAGTCTCACCTTCTTTGCAACGCGCTTGCAATACGGAAATCACCGATTCCCGATTTGTTTTTCCAGGCACGCTCAACATGCCCGACGGCTTGTTCACGACCCATAAATCCGCATCCTCATAGACGATCTCCAATTGTTCGGAAAGGGTACGCTGAGGCTTCGTAGCCATCACCTCAGCCGGAAGCATAAACTGCAGCACCGGCTTACACTTGCCCGAGCAGGCGGGATAATAGTGCAGATGATGGCGGATCTCCCCCTCGGGCGACTTTCCCCACCAAAACATCGCCATCTGGATGGGTTTAAGTCCGTGAGTGTAAGCGTATTGCAACAGTTTAGGCTCGCAGCATTCTCCTGTTCCGGCGGGCGGCAACTGTTGCACCGTATCACGGAAAATCTCCAACAAATTACGCCGATCGCCCGCGTAATTCATCATCACAAAATGCTCGAACAGCCAGTTCTGCAACGCCTCCGATTTCCGTTTCCGCTCGGAAGAGAGCTCCGCGATGGGCTTTTCCATCGCCTCCAACTCCTGCCGCGCGGTATTCAACGCCTCTTCCCAACGCTTCTTCACCCGCCGCACCTCAGCCTTCAGGAACTGGCTTTCCTTCACGAAAGCCGCCTCTTCCTCTTGCGAAAGCACTCTTTGCGAACGTTCTGCATCCCGTTTCTCTTTGGCAGTCAACATTTTAGCTTTGGCCTCGCCCACAGCATTCTTCGCATCCCACAACATCTGCTGATACGACTGCCTCAACCGAACGTAATGCTCATCCGATTGCAATCGGCTGATTTTCTGATTAATGGCCGAAATCTCCGCCTCATGCCGCTTGAAATAGCCGTCGGGAGCAAGAAAATCGAAAACCGGCGGCACAAAACCCGTCAGTACGGACTTGTCGTACAGCTGTCCCGAAAAGGCCGCCAAATAATACAGCGGGATGCTTTCATCCCGCTGATTATCAAAATCTTCCTCTTTCGTCACGACCATCACCCCGAACATCTTGCCTTCGGGGTTCCCGCGCATCAATTCCTCGACACGCGGCAACAAATCCGCCACCGCCGCCTCGCACACGGGATGCGGCACGTAATCAAACGGGTTGTTGAACGTTTTCGGCAACGACCCGTGATATTTCAAATAATATATTACTTCACCCAATACACCCAATTCTCCTTACGGTCTCTGGCCTTGGGGTACTCGCCAGCGGTGTAGCCCAAAATGCAGTTGCCGATGCCCACGTAGTCGCCTTCGATGCCGAGGTCGGCGAGGATCTGCTTGCCCTCTTCGCTTTCAAAGACCTCACGGGCGCGGTGAATCCAGCAGGAGCCGAGACCCAATGCGTGGGCGGCGTTCATCAGGTTGCCCATCACGAGGCTGCCGTCCTCCAAATAAGTGTGTACGTTTTTGTCAGCCAAGACCACCAACACCACAGGTGCGCCGTAGAAGGGGTCGCTGTCAACACCCATCACGGCGGCATTGAGCTTGCTCATGCGATCGCGCATCTCCTTGTTCGTCACCGCGATGATGATCGGGCTCTGACGGTTCATGCCAGTGGGCGCATACGTGCCCGCCTTGCAAATCTCTTCAATCACCTCAATCGGAGGAATACTGTCAGTGTAGCTGCGCACACTGCGGCGCGTCAATAAATCTTCCATCGTTGTACTTTTAACGGTTTCATTTTCAGTTTGTTCGGTCGCCTCCGCAGCCTTCTGCTGACAACCCACGCACAGCACCATCATGGCTGCGCAAAAAATCATGGTAAGTTTTTTCATATTCTTTCCGTTTTGAAATTTCATTTTCTGCAATCCATTATAACACCAACAAAAAGCTTCGAATCACATGCTCGGTTCCCCGATAATCGTAATAATACAGGAGAACATTATATACATTGTTATAGGCGACTTTACCATTCACCACCCCATTCCATTTGAAGTTAATGTTATTGCTGGTAAAAACCAACTCTCCCCACCGATTGTATATCAAAACCTCCTTAAAAAGTACAGTTCCATAATAATAGAGCTGGAAATAGTCATTGATTCCATCATCGTTGGAGGGAGTAATGGTGTTGGGTATATACAAATTTCCCTGTCCGAAATAGAGTTGGTGTACCTCAATCTGCGCTACCGTAGAACAAGCATCATCCGTCACCATCACGTAATAATAGCCTGAATCCAGCCCGTTAATGGAAATGTTATCGCTGAATTGCGGAAGAGGGTTGTCCATGGAGTTGAAGAACCACTCAACGGAATAGCTACCATAATGGCTGGGAACGTCAATGTCAATGCTGCCGTCTGCTCCGTTAATGGCACCCAGAACGCTCACCACCGAAATCTCAGGCGGCGGGATGTTCACGACCTCAATGCCGGAAAGACTGCTCGTGCACCCCAGCGCATCGGTCACCGTAAGTGAATATATCCCAGCTGAGAGATTCTGGATGGTGGAAGCGCCCGTCGCACCTGTGGACCAGTAATAGGAAACAGGGGGATAATCCGACATAGCCAAAACTGACACCGAACCATTCCCTTGCATACAGGTCTCGTTCATCAGTTCCCCGACCGAGATTATCGGGAGGGGCGCCACTTCCACCACAACGCTGTCCGTCAACGTACAGAAGTGGTTGGTGGCATGATAGATATAGGTGGTTGTCTCCTGAGGGGAAACCCATATCACCGCGCTGTCGTATGGCGAAATCACCGAACCATCGGGAACAGAACTCCACTCGTAATCGAACGCATAGTCACTGAAGGCCCGCACCGCCAACGTGTCGCCCGCACAGACCAAATTGGCCGTGCTCAACATAAAGACAGGATATTGCAGCACGATTATCGTATCAAATGCGTTTTTGGCACAATTGGTACTCAAATTGTATGCCCAGACCGAGTACACGGCATCGTTCAACGGTGACACCGTGATGCTCTCGGCAGTGCTGCCCGTACTCCAATAATGCTGGTCCAATGCACCCACATACCACAACGTAACACTGTCTCCGACACATATCGTGTCCTTGTCATGATGCAACTCCAACACATAATCCGGCTGCACCGTGATCGTGGTGGAAATTGACGTGACACACTCGTTCAAATCCACGGAACTGACCGTGTATGTGGTGGTCTGAGTCGGAACTACATACTGACTATTGCCCTCGAAACCATCATTCCACAGATAATTCCAGCTTCCGCTCACCGTGACATCCACCCCAGCCCCGTAACAGATTACCGTGTCAGGGGTAATCTGCAGTGGCAGAGGGTCATAGACATACACCATGAAGTGCGTGGAATCCACACATCCGAACGAATTCGTCATCACAGCAGTAAAAGGTTTCGTGACAGCCGGTTTTACGATGGCTGTAGTTCCGTTCGACTGCACCACATCCTCGGCAGGAAGCCATACGCAATTCACATTCGGTGACAACTGCAGAACAGCAGAATCACCTTGGCACATGTAGCCCGACGGTCCGCTGATGAAGCCTTGCGGCAGCGGATGGATGGTCACATGCGCCGTGTCAGACTGATGGCAGAAGGACGAATAGTAGCCCGTCAGACTGTAATTGTTATCGGTGACAGAGGTGATGGTAATAGAATTGCCCACCTCACCGGTACTCCATTGATACAGATCCGCATCCCCAAGTGCCGTGAGCGTAACCGTATGACCGTAACATAACACACTGTCACTCTGCAATATATCAACCTGAGGAATAGGCAGAACATTCACCTGATAGGTGGAAAGGGTCTGGCATCCGAAATCGTTTGTGACCACCGCCGTATAGAGAGTCGTGTCGGGAGGGGAGACGACAAACGAAGGAGCCGTTCCTCCCGTGTTCCAAACCACCGTTTCCCCAGCAGCCAGCGCGATGGATAGCACTGCCGTGTCATGCAAGCATATAAACGGCTGTGAGCAAGTGATTTGGCCGACAGGATTCTCCATCCGGACAATCTCGCGGGAGATGGACGACAGACATCCTGCGGCGGTATTGAACGCGGTAAGCGTGTAAATAGTTGTGGATGTAGGATATACCGTAATGATCGAATCCGTACTGCCCGTACTCCACAGATAGTTGTCACCCGCACCGTAGGCCGTCAACGTCACGGCATTGTCCTCTATGCAGAATGTGTCGCGAGTGGCCACGATATGGAGGTCGAAGGCAGGATAGACCGTTACTTGGAAGCTGTCTGCCGACTGGCAGCCATACTGATTGGTGCCCGTTACGCTATACGAGGTCGTATTCAGAGAAGGATAAACCGTCCGGAAATCGTTGGTGGAGCCATCCTCCCATTCATAGTAAGTGGCGCCGCTGACCCGAAACGTGAACTCATCTTCCTCGCACAACACCGTGTCATTCGGCATTACCAGCTCTGGCAAGGGGAAGACCGTCAACGTGTAATACAGCGTGTCGCGGCAACCATGCTCGTTTGAGACCACCACGCTGAACGTCGTGGTTTCGGAAATCGTCACGGTCACCGATGAGTCGGAAACATTGGAGAGGCCCGCGCTCGGAGACCACTCGCAATGGTTGCTGCCGGATGTCCTCAGCACCGTGGGAGTGTAGGCGCAAATAGAGGTTGCCCCGACGATGGAATCCACAGGCGGCTCATGGACGGCGTTCACCAAGATGGTGTCACGACTGATGCAGTGATTCGAGTCCGTGCCCGCCACCACATATTGTGCACCCACAAACGACATCAGGGCTACCTCTGTCCCTGTGGCTACCAACTGATTGTCCAAAAACCACATATATTGGCTGGCACCCGAGGCCGTCAAAGTCACCTCGATGTTGTCGCAAGGGACTTCCGGATAGATGGAGGCGGTCACGACCGGGGTTGGATAGACGATGATGTTGGCCGTGTCGTAGGCATGGCACACCACCCCGTCAATCAAGTAATAGCCGTCAATCACGTATGTGGTGGTGGTATCCGGCGACACAAAGGCGATATTCTGGCTATAGGACATCGACGGATCGGAAGGGTATGACGACCATTGGTATAATGTAGTGCCAATATTGCTCTGCACGGTGATTCCCAAGAACTGGGTACCATCGTTACAAATGAATCCAGGAGAAGAGACGAGCATATCCAATTCCGGCAAAGGATAGACGTTGACATGAATGGGAAGGGTGTCGCGACAACCGTACTGATCTTCACCAATCACGCGATAATCACTTTCCGGGACTTGCTGAGGCAAGGTCTGCCAAGACATTCCGTTGTGGAACATCGTGTCGGCATTGCCCAAGAACCACATATACTGTTGCGCACCATCCAACAAAATGGTGAACGTCCCGCCCTCACACGCGGCGTTCGGAGCGTTAGAGGTCACCACCGGCGACGGATGCACGACAATCGTGGTGGAATCCACCGTTTCGCAACCCGTCACTGCATCCGTCACCGTCACTCGATAGGTGGTCGTCGATAGCGGAAGCGCGACAGGAGTTCCTGTTTCCGAATTATCCAGGGTGGAGGCATGGCTCCAGGAGAAAAGGGTCGCATTGGAAGTCGCTGTCAACTGCACCGGGAAGCCATAGCACACCGCGGTGTCGGCCGCTGCCAAGGTCAGTGGAGGATGGCCGTTGACATTCACCGTGTAATAGGCAGTATCGATGCACCCTTTCACATTGATGCCGCGCAGCATATACGTAGTAGATTGTTCGGGAGATACGGTCAAAGTCGGGCCGGTGCCAATCACTACCTGAGGATTATCCGCCAAATACCAGTAATGGTTCACTCCGCCACGCGCCACCAACGTCACCGTATCGTTCAGGCAGACGCTAACGCCGCTCGCCAGTAGATCGATGTGCAAGTCCGGCAACGAATCCACTGCAAAGGGGATAGCCAGCACCGACCTGCAGTTGAAACCGTTCAAGAAGCCTTGCACAATGAAAGTATCCACGTAGTTTTCCGTACTGTTTTCAGGATAGATGACCGCCATCGGCCCCTCCTGTGCATGCAGGTGCGGATGCGGCAGCCATTGGTACGAATCTGCCCCCGACACCACAATCACGCCCGTGTCGTTCGCACAAACAGGGTTCGTATTCGTGACCACATTGAGCTGCGGCACCGGATAAACCTTGACAAGCACACTCGCCGTCGTCTGACATTGAATCCCCTCATGGTCGGAAATGGCCGTCGCCGTGAAAGTAGTCGATTGGAGAAGATCCGACCGTGTGATGGAATAGGTGGTGTCCTGCGTGTTCCATAAAATATGGGCAAAGAAACCATCCGCATGAATGGTAAAGGTGTCTAACGCGCAAATCGTGTCCAAGGGGAACACCTGCAAAGATATTGCAGGGGCCGTGTCCACATCCAACAAAACGGTATGGTGGCCGACACAGCCGTATGCATCCACACCCGTCACCGAATACGATGTCTGGGACATCGGCTGGATCTGGATGCTCTGGCCCGTTTGCCCGTCGCTCCATTGGTAATCCACCGCACCCATTGCCGTGAGCGTGTAAGAACCGTTGTTGCAGAAATGCGTCTGTCCATTTGTGTTGATGCTCACGGTTGGCCACTCTTTCATCGCGACATCCTTGGTCAGGAAAGTATGGCAGTTGTGCGCATTCACCACCTCCAGCGTATAGGTCTGATCCTCCGTCGGGACATGCCAAACAGAATCATTATGCTTTTGGGTGACATCAATGGGCTGATGCCACGTGTAGGTATGCTGTCCCGAGGCGTGTAGATGCACCGTGTCGCCGCGACACACAAACGGTGAACCAAAAATCGAATCCCGAGGAGTCGCATAAACGGTGATCAGGGTATCTTTTACGCGCTGACAGCCACGCTCATCCACCACAGCCAACGTCAGCGTGTCCGTATAGTCCTGTTCAATGTCCAGCAAGGGATGATAATAAAACGCGTATGTATTGGTCGGAATATTGGGGTAATTCCACACATACTGGACATTATTGTACACTGGCGAGGCATTCACCGAAAGAGAATCGCCATAGCAAAGGTGGTTACCCACATGGATGGTGAAATCCAACGGCAACGGATTCACCTCCACTGAATAGCTCTTTGTCGTTTCACATTGGAGCGCCGAGTAGGCCGTCACGGTATAGGTGACAGGCGCAGTAGGCGCCACGACCACCGTAGCCACGCTGTCCCCGCTCGACCAAAGATACGAAGCCGCGTCACCCACAAGGTGTATGGTCAGGGTATCGCCCGAGCAGAGTGTGTCACGGGCAGACACGAAATGGAAATCGGGGGGAGGGAACACCAAAAGCGTGTCGAACACAGTTCGGGAGCAATGAGTGGCCGAATTGGAGGCACTCAAAGAGACCACCATCGAACTGTCCGCCAGCAGGCTCATCTGCGCGGATGTGAGCGAGGAGTTGCCGTTCCAGACATAGTCCTCACCGCCATTTGCCGTGAAATAGACCATCGTGTTCGGGCAAACGGAATCCGCCGAAGAGGTAATCGTCAAATCAAAATAGGGAATCACCTTCACTTGCACCGCAGCCGTGGCGGAGCACTCCCAATAATCGTACACGGTCACGCTGTAGGAAGTGGTGTCTTCGGGGGAGACCACAATCGAGGAGGTGGTGCTGTTCTGCACATCATTCCACAGGAAGAAGCTGCCGCCCGAGGCGCTCAGCTGCACCGAATCCCCCCTGCATATCGTCGTATCCTGCGTGATCTGCGGCTGCGGGAAGGCGTACACGAAAACCGTGAAGCGCGCCGTGTCCCAACAGCCAAACTCGTTATCGTAAGCCACAGCATAGTGGGTGGTAACCGTGGGGGCAACAAACAGCGAATCCCCGAAGTCATTGTATTGCAGACCGTTGCCAAGCCAATAATAATGCATGGCATCCCCAGACAGAGCTATGGTGTCATGCATCCCTAAACAGATGCTGTCGTCGGACACTAACTCCGGTTGTGTTGCGGGATAAATGTACAGGGAGACATAATCCGTCACTGTGCAACCATGGTCATCGGAGGCTTGCACATAGTAGGAGTCGTCCGCATCAGGGGTGACCACTCTCGGTGTTATGTTCGTGCCGTCATCCCAACGCCATTCCGTAACCCCCGAGCCACTCATCGTAAGCGTGGTGCTTTGTCCCGGACACAGCGTGTCGGGGAAGGCATGCAACGCGATGTCCGGATGCGGGAAAACCATGATGGGGAATGCCACCGTGGTGTCACACCCATTGCTATGGAACATGCTGAAATAGAGCGTGATCGATGAATCCGGGATAAAATGTAATATCGTGTCCGTACCCAAAACCGTGGTATCCCCTTCCGCCATCCAACGGAACGAGTAATTGCCGTCCATAAGCACCGTGGCCGACAAGGTTACCGTGTCATGCGCACACACGCTATCGCTCGCGTGGGTACTGAGAATGGTCGGATGCGGCAGCACTTCAATATGTATTACAGCAGCACTTCTACACGTACAACCATTGGTGTCCGTACCTGAAACCACATAGTCCGTACTGATCCGGGGAGCCACCAACAAGGAATCTTGATGCCCCGATACCATCGTGACACTGTTCACGACCATATTATGATCCGTGGCCATATATCCGAAACAGTAGAGATAACTCGAAATAAGGATAGAGTCCAAATAAGTGTTATCGTATAATTGTGCAGAAGTAATCACCACGGTCTGGTTCATACTATTCTTCACACGATAAAGATTGTCTGAAGAATTCGTATTGCGCATAGCGGATATTAAGGCATCACGGGGCATATACGATGAATAATGAACGTATGTGGTATCCCAACGGATGGTGTCTTTCCGCACCCATGTGTAGTTCTGGATACCTGATACATGCAACCATATACTATCCCCTAAACAAATGGTATCCAGACTATTATACTGTAGATCAGGCAACAGGTTGACGTGCGTCCGTATCGTGTCTCTCCCTTGGCACCCGAAACTGTTGGTTCCCGTCACATAATAGGCATTGTCCTGAGTAAACGTCGTTTGCAAGGTGGATATTGGTTGAGGTATGGAATTAATCGGTGGCAACTGCTCCAGCGAATCTGTCCAAGCGTACAAGGTCGCCCCATTCGCCTGAAACTGAATCACAGAGTTCTCGCAGGCGGTATAATCCGTCACATCTTGGTTGTTCACCGTAATGTAAACCGTTGGTAGCGAATCCACAATGATATGGAGGATGGCGCGGGTGAGGGAGAACCCTTCCGACCAGACATCCAGCATCACATAGCCGTCCTCGTATAACGGAGCCGTGTAGAAACAGTCGGCAATGTCCGTTGTGTCGGCAGAGGTGACGTAAGTATTCGTGTCGCCCGCCACATAGAAGGTGTCGATAGGGTGCGGCACCACGGAGTCCAACGGGTAGCTCGACCGCCAGGTCATTTCCCGGAAAAGATGGACATTCTCCGGAAAATTGTAGCAGATATGGGCGGACTGCCCGTAACAGACATGCATATCGCTCTCATGGATGATGACATTGACGTTGTTGGAGGAATCGACATAAGCCCCTTCCGGCACAAAAAGCGTGTCGGTATTGAACCCGAAAGTGACGATTTGGTCACCCAACGTCACGAAATAGGGATAACAGAAGGTGTTACTATAGACCACATCCAAATCTTCATCATCACTTCCCGACTCCATCGAGCAGTTCGACTGTACGGAAATGGTGAAAAAGTAACAATCGTTAGGGTTAAGACCCGCCACATTCACCACTGTGTCGTATGTTTCCCCTGCCGAAATAAGCGCAGAATCCACAGAAAAAAGCGACCAGTTATATACAATTTCATTACCCGCCGCCGCGTTCCACGTCAGTAATGCCGAAGTATCACTTGTCATACTGCCTGTCAAGTCTGTTGGCAAACCGGGATTCAGACAACACTTGGCCATCAGCACCAATCCATCCCAAGTACAGGAAGAGTCCGTCTGTATCCTCAAAGTGATAGGAGAGCCTGCGGGTTGAGACATGAAAATGGGGTTGTCAATATTACCCAACTGTTGTTGACCCACAATAGTATCGTATGGAATCAGATTGGAATTTTGTGATAAATCTCCATTGTAGATGAACAAGGTGTCTCCCTCTTTCAATTTGCTGTCTCCCCACAATTTCAATTTCGCCGTCTGATCATCAGGGTGAAGTACCAGATAACCATTCTCGTTATTGGCATAATCGCCGGTAGCATTATTGCTTAAAGAGCCCAACCCAGAATCATAAATATATTGGATGGTATCGTTACATGGAATCGTGTCAGAAGTACCATAACGACCCCAAATAAAAAAATAATCTGTTGGAGGATTCGCCAATTTATCAAAACGAAGCAGCAAATCATCCCCATTGCATGCACAATAATCCTCATTTACATCCAACCCGTCATCGCCACGAGTTACCATCACACCCACGACACCGGTATAATTTGCTTTCCAGGCCAAACCTGCCGCAAGCGTAGCAATATTCGTGTTCACTGGAGACTGGGAAACGATAGCCGATGTCTCATAATCATCATAAAACAGCGTGATTTTGGTCTTAAGTCCATTACCCCCATGAGGCGTAACAACACCTTGGCTTATATCTGTATTCCACTCATAGGTGGCACCTGCTTCAACATTAAATGTGTAAATCCATCCACAATGAACTACAAGAGTGTCACCTTTATACGTATAAATCTGAGGGGTTCCATTAGGTCCTGTAATAATACTACTCGTATTGTACAATGTAGTATCGAAAGAATGAGGAAAACTGTCAATCATGGAGGCTAAGGGTGCTGGGCATGGAAACGGTGTACACGGGCCTGTGACCTGAGAACCATCCGTCACCTGCGCCGCAAGCCGACCGGCAAATCCTGCCAAGCAGCAAAACAAGAACAACAGTATCGCTTTCCCCAATTTCATAAGCACCCCGTTCCGAATTCTAATTCTTCGTTCTTCATTCTTCGTTCTTCATTCTTAATTCTTCATTCTTAATTGCCTACAGCACCGTCACCGTGCCCTTATACACGAACGACTTGCCGTCGAGGTTCTTCACCCTGATGATCCAAATGTAGGTGTTGGTGACATTCGCCTCCTCGCCAGCCCACCGGAAATTCATGTCGTTGGTCCAGTAAATCATTTCGCCCCAGCGATTGTAGATCTCGATTTCGAAATCCGTGAGGAAGCGATGGACATATTCCGGCAGGAAGAGGTAGTCGTTGAGACCGTCCGACCGGGAGGGCGTTATCGTGTTGGGCATGAAGATGTTGAACTCACAAGACGGAACGGTGTAGTGATCGGAGGCCTGGCATTCGCCCCCCGTGACCGTCACCGTGTAGGATCCGGGTTGCGTCACCGTGATGAACGGAGTGGTCTCGCCCGTGCTCCAAATGAACTCTTCATACTCGGACTCGGCATTCAAAATCAGCTCGCCGTTCTCACAGAAGTCCTCTCCCGAAGTGACGATATCCACTTCCGGCACCATAATCTCCAAGTGCATGGTCACGATACTGTCGCAGCCGTTGGCATCCGTCAGCGTCTGCACATAATCGCCCGACTCCACATAGTTATGCCCATTCCACTGATACTGGTTGCAGGCGGTATGGGAAAACTCGCCAAACACGCTGTCGCGGATATTGAGCTGCAGGATCAGCAAACTGTCGCACCCGGAACTAACGGTCGTAAGGTGCACGGAATCGGTCAAAGTGCCCGGTGTGCCCGTGTTCTCCGAAGGGATATGGAAGTGCTGGTAGCCGAAATACTCCTCCCCCGGACAAACCGTGTCATGCACCACTTGCTGCACGCCATTTTGGCGGACAAACAATTCGAGAATGAGCAGGCTGTCGCACCCGAATCCGGCGGTCTGCAAATTCATCGTGTCCATGATCGTTCCTATCGTCTGCGTCTGCTCGGGTGAGAACTGGAAATAGTCATAGCCACTGTACTCCACCCCAGGGCAAATCGTGTCATATACAATCGTCTCGGCAGAAGGATGAATGGTGATTTCGATAGAATCTGTCAAGGCCTCCATCAAACACCCGCGCGCATCTGTTGCCACCACCGTGAACGTTCCACTGTATTCGGGCATGGCGTTGAGCATCATGAAGGGTGCGTTAGTGATCTCGTAATTGTTCGGACCCAGAATGCGGGTAATAGAGGCATCCACCGAATCAAAAGCGAACATAATGGTGTCACCCTGACAGTAGTCGGAGTGCGTGATGTCAGTCGCCCATGAGATGGAACTTTCCGACTGGTAGCTGCTGAAGTAGCTGATGGAACAGTCGTCGTAGGAACCGTTGATGTCGAACACGCCCATGTGGAACTTGCCGAGCGAGTTGGTGACGCGGAACGGGATCATATTCGTGGCCGAGGGGGCAAAATTGTTCGTGACATTCTTACGACAGTAACGGAACGACGGCGAACCGGGCACCTCATGCCAGTCGGAAGCGGAAATCAGATTGGTGTTCCCGTTGATGGAGAAACCGCCCGTGTAGGATTGGTGGCATAAGAGCGAAAGGTACAACGTCTTGTTGTGGTTGGAGGCGGACTGTAACGGACGGTAGCTGACCACCGAAGAACCAGTGCAATAGATATGAGGCAACTGCGTTCCGCCGAATTCCTTGCCGGCGCCTGTCACTTGAAACACGAATATCGGGGCTTCCTCCGTCAATCCGGTGTTCTCATCCGTGACGGAGGCATAGATGAAAATGGGGGTGTCGTTGGTGAAATGATATTTCTGCTTGTCTCCGTGGTTCATATTATAGGTCGTCATCGTAGGGTTGGTCGTGCTTCCGCTGAAGATCGTCACCGTGGTATTGTCCTCCAAAGCGAAAATGCAGGCATAGTCTAAATACACCGTGCCGGAAGTACTGCCGGGAGCATTGTTGTTGGCGGCAGAGGGAGACGGCACCACAACGTATTGTCCACCAGCCATTTCCACAGGAACAAGCTGGTCAGCGACCAAATCTGCGCTGCCTCCGCCATCGTCCGAAGTCTGGTTCGGGGTACTATGGGGCGTTACGGAATCATCGGAAACATCCACTGCAATGGGCTTGTCGGAGGTGATGATGGTACCACAGAGGTGGTTGTTGCCCGTCTGCGAATTCGAGGCGAGCGTATAGACCTGCCCCTTGTTCAGCGTGACCGTGAAAGGCACATTGGCGGCATGCGTCCCGCACGCATACGACGGGGTGATGGTGACCGTGGTGTTGTTCTCCGTAGCGATGATTTCCACACTGTTTTTCGCCTGCGAATAAGCACCCGATGAGGCTCCGTTCCCGTTGTCGTATTGGTACTGCATCGTGACGAAAAAGTTGGTCCCCAAACCATTGCCGCCCTTCAGCGCGTAAATCTCACTGTTGTTCTGCTGCACGGCCACGTACGCGTTGATCTTGGCGGTGGAATGAATGTACAGTCCGTTATTTGATGTCGTATTATGCCCGCATTCGAAACCGTTCAGGCCAGACTCGTTGGAGACTAATGTCAGGGTGCTGGAAGAGTTGGCCGGCACGGTAAGGGTGTTCCCGACCTGTGTTCCGCTGTAGGCCTTAGTCACGGTTACAGTGGCGGCTTGGTCCATGGTAGACACTACTAACGTGATGGGCACGTGTTGGTGCTGGGTGGTGAGATGCGGCACCGCGAACCAGAAAGCCGTGTCCACCTGCGCAAAAACAGTGCTACAGACAAGAATCAGAAAAGAGAAAAAAAGCCCTAAGGAACGGCAAATCTGCACTTTCATATCCAATTTTATATAAACCTGCAAAAATATGATTTTTTTGTTAATGGAAAAAAATGTATCTTTGCATTTTCTAAATGGATTTCATATATACTTAATAATCAAACATTTGTCAATATGAAAAGAGACGAACAAATTTTCAACCTTATTCAGAAGGAGCGCGAACGCCAGACCAACGGCATCGAGCTTATTGCATCTGAGAACTTTGTGAGCGACCAGGTGATGGAAGCCATGGGTTCCGTGATGACCAACAAATATGCGGAAGGCTACCCCGGCAAACGTTACTACGGCGGCTGCCAGATCGTCGATCAGTCCGAGCAACTGGCCATCGACCGCGTGAAGGAGCTCTTCGGCTGCGAATGGGCCAACGTGCAACCCCACTCCGGCGCACAAGCCAACATGGCCGTCCTGATGGCCTGCCTGAATCCAGGCGACAAGTTCATGGGCCTCGACCTCAACCACGGCGGTCACCTCTCCCACGGTTCCCCCGTAAACTCCTCCGGTATCCTCTATCATCCTGTGGCTTACCAAGTTGACGAAGAAACCGGCTGCATCAACTACGACACGATGGAAGAGGTTGCTCTCCGCGAGAGACCGAAATTCATCATCGGTGGCGCTTCCGCCTACAGCCGCGACTGGGACTGGGCACGCATGCGCAAAATCGCCGACGAAATCGGCGCCATCCTGATGGCCGACATCTCCCATCCTGCCGGACTTATCGCCAAGGGCTTGCTGAACAACGCTGTGGAGCACTGCCACATCGTGACCACCACCACCCACAAAACCCTCCGCGGACCTCGCGGCGGTCTCATTATGTTAGGCAAGGACTTCGAAAACCCGTGGGGCAAGACCACCCCGAAGGGCGTCGTCAAGATGATGTCCCAGATTCTCGACTCTTCTGTGTTCCCGGGTTGCCAAGGCGGTCCGCTGGAGCACGTCATCGCCGCCAAAGCCGTCGCTTTCGGCGAGGCCCTGACCGACGAATACGCTCAATACATCAAGCAAGTGAAGATCAACGCCAATGCCATGGCCAACGCTTTCGTGGAAAGAGGCTACAAGGTGATCTCCAATGGTACCGACAACCACTTGATGCTCATCGACCTCAGAAAGAAATTCCCGGAAATGACCGGTAAGATAGCCGAGAACACCCTCGTGAAAGCCGACATCACCATCAACAAGAACATGGTGCCGTTCGACACCCGTTCCGCTTTCCAGACCTCCGGTATCCGCGTGGGTACGCCTGCCATCACCACCCGAGGCCTGAAAGAGAACGACATGCCCGTCATCGTGGAAATGATCGACAACGTGCTCTGCGACTTCGAGAACGAGGAGCTCATCGCCAAGACCCGCAAGACGGTCAACGACATGATGCACGACCGTCCGCTCTTCGCTTGGTAATCCAACATGTTCCTTTTTTGTAGAGACGATGTGTACATCGTCTCTACAAAAAAGGAATATCAAACCCGATAAAAAAGCCCCGACATTTGCCGGGGCTTTTCTATTGGACCAACACATTATTTGAATTTGTAGTTGTATTGCAGAATCGGGGTCTTGGAAGCAGGTTCGTAGAACACCCCTATCGTCCCTTTACGGTACTTGGACTGACGGGAAGCATTGATGGAACCGCGAATCAACGTGTACAGGACATCGCCCACGTAGATGGCCGCCGCGACTCCCGCAAGGGCGTATGCCGAATAATAAGCCGCCTGTCTCGACTTCGGGTTTGACATGGCTTCAAAATCCGCACTGCTCTTGAACTTGAAGAAATTCCCCATTTCCTTCGTGAAAGTGTTAAAATTGTTCGCCCCCACGGCGTAAGCGTAAAGTCCAAGGGAAGCGCCTGCAGAAACATAGAAAAGGATTGCGGTGCCAATACCCTTCTGCTGTCCGTACGTGACACGATGCCGGCCCAAACCAGGTACCACCATCGACAGCAAGGCGTTTGCAGGGCCGCCGCTTCCATGATACTTCACCATATCGAATCCAGAATGAGTGGTATTCTCCACTTTCGACACCGTCTGGTTCATGAAAAAGGTACCATAGAGAAAGGGCTTGCACGAAGGCGAAAGCACCATTTTCCGGATGGTGTCCTCTGTCTTCTCAATATACTGCTTAAGCGGGTCATAACCAATCATGGGAGTGATTTCGTTGAGTTTTTTCGGAGTCCGCTTCACTTTGGATATCGCACTTGATGCCTCGATGGTGAAATGGTAAGTGGCCACGGCGGTCACAGCCTGTCCGTAACTGGTAACGGCAGGCAGCCGGAAACGGGCCTTTTTGAACTCTTCCACCACCGCCGTGGAAAACAACGTGTCGGCCTGATGTTTGGTTACCGTAGGGTAAGTGTCACCCACAGGGGAGACGACAAGTATCACCTCCGCTGTATCGGCCGGGATTTCATTGAAGCGCAACATCGCGTTGTGCAAGAACTGCATCACCTGCTCTTCCGCTGCCTCGTATGCCGCCTTATTCAAGGTGACATAATCCACCGTGTCATTCCCGAGGGCGAGAATATGGTCAATCGTATCCATTTTATGCACCCAATGGATCACGCCTTTTTTCCATCCCAGCGTATCCGAGATGTCAAGCGCCAACTGCAACTCATTCTTGGCCAATTCCCATTCGCTGGCATGGTAATACTCGTCAGCCTGTTCCACGAACTCGAACATCATCTCCACGTTCTGCAGGTACTCGGATTTTTCCGCAAGGCCGAACAGTTGGAGAGAATCCAGGATATGGTTATCCACACCGTATGTACGCGCCAGCTCGTACTGCCGCAAAGCATCATGAGCTTTGCCTTCATCTTCGGACTGTTTGGCTTGAGCCAGCAGGGCATTGAATTGTAACTTCGTGTTATTCAACTCCCTGTCTTGAAGCAAGGCCATGATACCCTCCCCGAAATTCAAATCACGCCCGAAAGCGATGGCGGTACGGTAATTGTTCACCGCGCACTCGTAGTCTTTCTTGTTGGAACACTCCATTGCGGCAGACTCGGTCTCGTAGAAACGTTTCAACTTGAACGAATCCTGGTGCACCAGCACGCTCACCACGGTGTCGATATTGATATGGTGCTCAATAATCGTATCGGTGCGGACCACAATCGGTTTCACTTCCACGTTGGACTTCGGTTTCGACTTATACACCGGCTTCCACGTCTTAAGCAGCCGGTCCGCCTCCTTTTTGCAGCTTTCCGGGGCTCCTTTCGTGTTCTTGATGTTCACCAGCTGCTTACGCGCCTCGTCGAACAGCTTTTTGTCGTATGTTTTCTTATACTTTTCATAGATTCTTCCCGCAGCTTGAATGCGTTCCGAACATTCTTGGGAATATACCGTGAACGTGGAAATCCCCAAAAACAACAGGAGTAAGATTGCTATTTTTTTCATAACTTAGATATTTTTGCCTTTATTGCTCTATGTAAATGTACTGAATGGATTCCATAAGAGTATCCACCTCAGTGGTTCGCGTAATGTTTTTGGCCATTGTCAAGTAATTGATGACATATTTACGAATATTATCGTCATAGAAAGCGGTGGAATAGTTCTTTTTGGCTTCCTCCAGACAATAATCGTATATGCGTCCACGCAACTGTTGCATACTGTCGGAATAGTTGGAGGTACTGAATTCGGAATTCAGCCTGGCACTGTCCAGAAGAACGATGACCTCGTTAAATTTGTCGAGTTGGCCTTCCGTGTTTACGACTCCCTGCTGATAAAGCCTCGAAGCTTTCTGGTAATAGGCCATGGCCGTGTCGTAATTGCTTGTAATATCGGACTTTTTCCCGCCTCCCAAGAGCACGAAAAGCAGGACCGCCACAAGGCAGACGGCCGCTGCCGCCGCACCAATAATCAGCCATGTCTTTTTACGGGGTTTAGCCTTCTCCACATAACGTTCCGGTTCATCCTCCTGCTGCCGTTTGATATGGATGGAGGAGGTGCCGAAATTGCTTGTCGAGTAGACCGTTCCACTGGAGCTATATGAAATTCTTTCCGCGGCAAACTGTTCCAAATCAGCGGCATAAGGTCGGTCGCTGGGCTGGGGAGACAAACATTGGTAAACAATACTCTTCAAGTCATCGGAGAAGTTTCCAGGAATCGGTGGGATTTCCGCGCCTTCCAGCTGGGCCTCTCCCCCTCTGCCGCCAAAAGGAAGACGACCAGTGAGCATCTCGTAAAGCGAAGCGCCCAAGGCCCATATATCACTGGCTACCAGCGGGATGGGGTTACTCACAAACTTCTCGGGCGGCATGTAGGGACGGGTTCCCTGAATGGTGGATTTTCCCTCCGCCGACAGCCCTAACATGACCCGTACATTGGAGCTGA
>Ga0265299_10002254_pt1 | contig 20127 bp, 19 predicted proteins | sample AusTroGonzalo_MG_4_FD_193485 | JGI IMG/M metagenome (GOLD analysis project Ga0265299, IMG submission 193485) | Bovine rumen microbial communities from tropical cattle in Woodstock, Queensland, Australia - Gonzalo_02 | ecosystem: Host-associated > Mammals > Digestive system > Stomach > Rumen ... | reverse complement strand
TATAAACCGTGAACGGAACTAAAGTTCCGAGCCACACAGAGCTGCACTCGGTCATATATACGAAACTTAGAACTTCAGTTCTCTAGTTGAGTTATCCTCCTTGAGGAAAAATATGCAATAGTTCACAAGGCGAAGCAAGCAGAAAACATTTATGTTTTCTATTTGTGAGCCGAAGGAATGGACGCGAAGCGTCAACCATATTTTTGCGACGCTCGTTTGGCATGCTTTTCGAGGTCGCTTCGCTTTGAGGTCGGTCGCGTTCCGCGCCCTCTGGGCATGCGCCTGCGGCGCGGTTCCTACTGCGAAAACTATCTCCGTGATGCGTCTGCGGCGTGTTTCCCTTTGCAAATGCACCGAAGGTGCGTTTCTAAAGAACTTAATCCCTAATACCTTTATCTAAACAAGCACCAAAAGTGTCAAATTGCGCTATTAGCCATTAACCAATAACCATTGACTAATGACTATTGACCAATAATCAATAACAATTAGCTTAATTCGTTGGCATTCCGCCAACGTTTTTTTGTATTAAATGTATATTGAAACATTGGAAGATTGTTGTCTATAGCTAATTAAAAGTCAACTTGAAGGCTTCCGTCTTTTTAGGAGGAAAAATAATATGGCGAATAAGCTTGCCTGTGTTATCCCGCTGATGGTGTTGTTGTCGTGCTCGAGCGATTCGAACGAACCGATTATGCCGATTGCTGGCGAATTCAATCTTTCATCAAGTGATGCCGAGAATTTGCAGGGGACTTCTTCTGGCAACGGCTCCAGCGAAATTCTTTCTAGCGCTAGTTTTGACAAGCCTCTCTCTAATGGAGTTCCTCTCTCCAATGAAGTCCCTATCTCCAATGGAGTTCCTATCTCTAGCGAAATGGCTTTAGTCTCTTCTGCTTCTGTCTCTAGCGGATCTGTGACCACATCCTCCGCGGTAGAAAACGGCTCTGAACTTAAATATCAAGTTTTTGATGTCACCACAAGTGCTTCAAGCCAGGGCTATATTGCGGGCAGTGAAGTTCAATTTATCGGTAATGAATCTATTTCTCATAGCGATGTTCCGTTGCCAGCCAATGTCCGCTACGTAGATCTCAATGCTAATGGAGATTACGACCGCGTCAGCTTTGTTAGTCCAAGGAGAACTGGTGTTGACACGGTGACTTTTGCCCTCGATGGGGATTGTACTTTAAAAGGGCTTTGCTACATCGGCTCTACTCAAATTGTTTGCTATTCGAAAAATGATTGCTCTAGGTGCCCCTCTGCATCGACGTACTACCCTCCAAAGATTACGGAGAAAACGCTATTTATCAATTATGGCCCGAATAAAATAACGGATGCAATGCCTATATATGATATCCCGGCGTTGGATTCTGTGGCCTTCCGTGCAGCTTTTGCTCAGTTGGACTATAAAACGGAAGACTATCTCAGCGGTCAAATTTTAAGCAACTACCAGCTCCAGGCGAAGGGGCTTCCTGAAGGAATGTCATTCAAGAGCAGCCCTACGATTCCTCAATCCTCATCAAGTTTTTCGTTCCCCTACAGTTCTGCACAAGTGCTTTATGTGATGAATGCATGTATTGATGATGTTCATGACCGTTATCCCTTTGCTTACGTGAGTTCCCCAAAGGTTAACCTGTACAATGCGGGCACTCAAGCTTTGAAAACGGATACGACCATTGCTTGGACGCTGATTTACACCGATCAGTTTGGTAGACAGGATTCGCTAGCGGTTACGACGAAGTTTATAGCAGCGAAGAAGTAGTGGGTGTTTTATTTGATTTTCCTCACAAAATCGACATGCTACCATCCCTTAATCATGGATTACCTACCACTTATCTTTTCCTGCTGCATCTTAATCACTAACGACTAATCGCTAGCCATTAATCCTCCTTTACTTTTGTATATTGTCGTTATCTTAAATTTTAGCCTATGTTGTGCTTATGTTCTATCGCATTTTAAAAAACGTTTTATTGTTCGAGTTTGTGTTGCTCTTGACGATCTCGTTTGCGAACGAGACGGCTTCTGCTTCATCCGACGTGCCGCAACCGACTGCGCAAACTGTTTTATCTACATCTGTAAATAAAGTGGACGCTCCGCCGTCTTTGAGCGCGCCCGCTCCGTCAGCGCCATCTTCAAGCTCCGTGGCCTCTTCCTCCTCCGTTCCTCTCCCCAAATGGCAGACCCTTCCCGAAATGAAAGCTCCTTGGATGAAGGGTGAACGCCTCGAATATGAACTTTGCTGGGGGTTCATCACGGCGGGTTATGCCACTCTCGAAGTCAAGCCTATCAAAGATGGCAAAACTGAATTTTTGTCGTTTGCGACCGCCAATAAGACCGTCAACAAGTTTTATCCGGTCCACGACACTGTTTATACGCGCGTCCGCAACAAGGGACTTATGACTGAAGTCTTCCGTAAATCCCTCCATGAGGGCTCGTTCCACAACAAGTCCTTGATTGTCTTCGATCGCGATGCGAAAAAGGCTGTCCTTTCCGATACGGTCTTCAAGGATCCGGTCAAGCACAAGGTTAAGCGCTCCGCCGATACCTCCGTGACTATTGATGGCTTGGAGCATAGCATCATGTCGGCGTTTTATCTTGTCCGCACCATGCCGTTAAAGGTGGGGGAAACTTCCCGTTTTTCTGCCGTGAGCGGTAAAAAACGCTATGAACTCAAGGTGATAACCCATGGACGGGAAACTATTGAGACGGATTTGGGCAAGTTTAATACCGTCAAGGTGGAACCTGTACTCGACGGAGACGGTATTTTCAACTCCAGCGGCCGTATTTTTATCTGGTTTACCGACGACGAAAAGCGAATTCCGGTGCTGATGGAGTGCGAAATCAAGCTCGGAAGCATCAAAGCCAAGTTAATTAAGGCTCATTAGAGTACTAGAAACTTACGAAAATGTAAAATCAAACGAAAACTCAAGTTTTACATGAAGTTTTTGATAAAAAAGTGGGATAAAAAGTTATATTCCAAGCGTAGTTTTTTATCAGAGGCTTTTAATGCTGAAAAAATTGTTGTTGCTCGTGTGTTTGGCTAGTTTGGTTGCTTGGGCTGCGCCTGCAAAATCCCGTAGGGCGGCGTTGAAAAATAAAAAGGCGCATGTAGCCGCGGAAAAAACGGTTAAAGCTCCGGAAGCTCCTGCTCCGGAATCCGAAACCGCGCCGGCTTCACCGGCTGTGGCGGAAGCGAATGGCGCTGCCGCGACGACTTCGGAAAGCGCTTCTCCGGCACCAAAGGTTGTCGCCGACGACGATGACGAAGATGAAAATGTCGAAGCCTCTACGGCCGGTATGACTGCGGCCCAGAAAAAGGATTTCTTTTCTCGTAAAAAGTTTGAAGAAGAACAGCGTTTGGATGAATATGCAAACTCCGAACGCCGCCGTGACTGGCTGAAAGATCGTCTCATATTTGAACTGGGTCTCGGTTCCCGTATGCCGTTCATGGGCGAAACCGGCATGGGCATGGGTCTTGGCATCGGGGTGGAATACATCACCCGCTGGCATGTAGCTGCCTTTGCTTCTTTCGGTTTCTTGCCGAAAGTCAAGGATAGTGAATTTGAATACTGGGAACTTGAAGGCGGTACGGGCTATAAAGTCGGCTTGAACTATTATATCTTCCCGAAGATTCCTATTCATTTGGGCTTGTCCGCATCTTACGGTACGGTCTATTTCGACCACGACGTGACGCCGAAGGATAACCTTCGTGAATTGATTTCTGTCAAAGGGTTCCAGTTCGATATCTTGGTGGCGTACCTTACGAATGAGTGGTACTACCTGCAGTTCTCGTTTGGTATGTACTATGCGCCGGATCTCGGCAAGTCCCCGGAAAACAACCCGAGCTTTGCAAAGACCCAGGATTCCAGAACGGAAGCTGTCGATACTTACGCTTCTCGTGTCGTGAACAAGAAAGGCATGAACAAGAAGGGTATAGTTTTTGGCGTAACCATCGGTTATGCTTTCCCGGAATTCTTCCCAGACGATACCGAGAAACGCCGTCGCCAGCGTGAAAAGGAACGCAAGAACGCCAAATAATTGCGATCGAAAAAGTTTAAGCCCGCCTGTTGGCGGGCTCTTTTTTTAAATACCCATGTCCGGAATCGAACCGGAATACCTTCCTTCGGAGGGAAGGACACTATCCATTGTGATACACGGGCGTATGCTTTTTTAGCGGGTATAATATAGTAAAGTTATGAGGTTATAGGTGTTAGGCTGTAGGTTTTAGGTTGGTTAGGCGCCAAAGGCGCAAAATTATTGACTGTACAGCGAAGCTGTGATTATAATCCTAACCCCTAATCCCTAAAACCTAACTCACTAATCCACAATCTTCACTACAAGTTCATGCGGTTCGGCATCGACTACGAGCGCATTGTGGAATTCTCCAACGTCGCCGTCGCCTTCGATGACTTTCACGATGTCGTCGTTTTCCATCGAGTTGCCTTCCGTGCGGCCGTAAAAATGGTATTCGCTCTCTTCGGCGACCTGGTCGATGATGATGCGGACCGTTTTGCCAATCATGTTCTCGGCGTATTCGGCGGCAAGTTCTTCCTGGAAGTCCGTCACCGCTTCGAGTCTTGCGCGGGCGTCGCTTTCGTCAACGGCGGGCAAGTCCATTTCCATCACGGGGGTGCCTTCTTCGGGGCTGAACACGAATCCGCCCAGATGGTCAAACTGCACGTCCTGCAGCAGTTCCATCAACTCTTCGAAGTCCTCGTGCGTTTCGCCGGGGAACCCGACGAGCACCGTACTGCGGAGTGTCACGCCCGGAATGCGTTCGCGAATCTTGTGTAAAAGATCGACGAGTTCCTTTTTGCGGTAGTTGCGCTTCATGAGTTTCAGCATCTTGTCGCTAGCGTGCTGGATGGGCATGTCGACGTACTTCACCAGGCGCGGTTCGTTTGCCATCAAGTCCAACAGTTCGTCATCCACGAACATCGGGTACCAGTAGAGCATGCGGATCCACGGGATGCTCGTGTTGTCGAGGAGCGCACGCAAAAGTTGCGTAAGCGTACCGCCTTTCTTGCCCTTTTCACGTCCAAAGTAAGTCGTGTCCTGCGCAATCAAGGTAATTTCCTTGACGCCCTGGGCTTCGAGGTCTTTCGCTTCGGCGACGATGTCTTCGATGGAGCGCGAGTCCTGCTTGCCGCGGATCAGCGGGATGGCGCAGTAGGCGCAGCGGCGGTTGCAGCCTTCCGCAATTTTCAGATAAGCGTGGTGCGGGAATCCGCCCAAGTTCATGCGGGGGAGGTTCTCGGCATCGCAACTCTGCGGGGCGACGATGCCCATCTTCTTCAAAAGTTCGCCCGGCTTGTACGTGCCGACCCAGTAATCCACTTCGGGCAGTTCCTTCATCAATTCTTCGCCGTAGCGGCCGCTCAGGCAACCCGAAACAATCAGCTTCTGCTTCGTCTTTTTCGTTTTCGCCTGTGCCAAAATCGCATTGATGGACTCTTCCTTCGCGGCTTCGATAAATCCACAGGTGTTCACGAGGATATAGTCCGCCTTGGCGGCGGAATCGCAAGTGACGAATCCCGCATGGAGCATTTCACCGACGAGATTTTCTGCATCGACCTGGTTCTTGGCGCATCCGAGATGCACGACAAATACTTTGGGCTTTTTAGTAGGCATGGCCCAAATATAGAATTTGGGGCAAGGGCTGCTGGGATGGCTTGTTCGGGAGCTGAAATTTTTTTACCAGTACTTTCTCTTTGTTAAATTATATATATTGGTAGAAAATTTCATTAAACATATTTTATTCTTCGCTGGGTTGCTTGCGAAGTTTAAAGAGGCTAAAACATGAAATTGAATTTTTTACTTTCTGCAGTTTCGCTTGCTGCATCGTTCGGCGTGGTCGCCTTGACGGCTTGCGGTTCCGATTCTGGCAGTAGTCCCTCCGACAGCGGTTCTTCTAGCGAAGGGGGAAAAAGTGGATACCAGTGTGATGTAAGCCGCTCTGACAATAGCGTCCATGTGATCGAATCGTATAAGGGCCTGGTTAATGAACAGTTTATAGACGTGTCCTTGGATGACGATGGCCATAAAAAAGCTGATATTACAAAAAAGGTCACGTACCCGGAAGTTTCCCTTGCTCAAAGGATGTGTGCCGCAGAAAAGGAAGACGCTTCTAGTACCCAGAACCAATCTGAACGTGTAGATTGCGAGGGCAATACTGTTGTAAGCTATTATGTTGAACGTGATGATTTGGATGCGTACGAATATCAGGCGTACCAAGAAGAACGGTGCGCAAAAATGCGTAAGGCCGCCGAGCGTGGCGAGCTGGACAAAAACATGGCGGACTTGTATTTATAATTTACAGAGGTAATAATATGAAAAAACTCATTCTGGCTTCGGCTGTTTTATTTGCAATGACGGCTTGCGACGATAGCAGCAGTTCGTCCACCAATGGCTATACTTGCAATGTGAGCCGCACGGACAATACCGTGACCCTTTACGAAACTCACACGAGGGGGACTTACAAGCAGACTCAAACCGTGTATGGGGATCACTCCATTTTCACAACGGATATTACTTATTCGAGTTCCGCTGAGGCAGCCGAAGATTGCGCTGAAGAAAAGGAAGAAGCGAGAGAATGGCGGGACGGCAGTTATCAGGTCGAGTGCACCTCGAATTCTGTTCATGTGACGCAACGTGATGATAGCAACCGTTCTAGTATGGATGAAACCGCACGCGAATTCCAATATATTTGCGACGAAGGCTATATCCGTGCTCAAAATGGCACTCTCGATGACTATGACTAATTTTGTCGGATTGAACTGAACGTAAAACAAGAAAGGCTCCGCAATTTTGCGGGGCCTTTCGTATATTCAGTTCGTTGCTTTTTTTAGATGCTTTTGTAAAACTACATGTCTTCGCTCATGCCCGGCTGACCGATACGGTCGTTCTTGCGGTTGTCGACCCAACCGGCGTAACCCTGCGGAGCGAGCACTTCCTTGCCGAATTGTTGGGCGTTTGCGATGCTGGAGAAGTAACCGACGCGTACGCGGTAGAACGTTCCTTCGAGTTCGCCCGGATTCTCGACTTCGGCGACATAGGCCTTGATGCCCTGGTCAGAGAGCTTGCTGACGACGTTGTTTGCGGCCCTTCTGGACGCCTGGATGCTCACCTGGATGACGAACGGTCCCGAGGATTCCTGCTCGACGCTTGAATAGGACACGGGCGCCGGGGTTTCTACGGGAGCCGCCTGTTCTTCAGTTTCGTTGAGGGATTGGATAGGAACAAGCGCCGGTTCCTCCTGGACGGGGGCTGCCTCGACCGGGGCGGGTTGTTCTACGACGGGGTTAGCCTCGACTTGCGGTGCCGGTTGTTCTTCTTCCTTGCTGCCGCAGGCGGAAAGTAGTGAACAGGAAAGGGCGATTGCCCCGAGTAAAGATGCCGAATGCAACTTCATGGCTAAACTCCGCATTAAAAAATATTCTCCATTTAATTGGAATAATCTTACAAAGAATATACATAAGTCGTTGATACTTCGCAAGTTATGAAGATTTATTTTTGTGAAATTTAACGAAATTTTACAAAAAATGACACCGTTTTTCACGATTTTTATATATACTTAGTGCTCAAATGTTTATAAAAAGGGCGTCTGCGGCTTGATGGCCGAGTCCCGGATATTTCGCTATGTGTTATTGGATTTTGTATTATGCAAAAAAGCCCCGGTGTTTTTAACCGGGGCTTCGTGAATTAAGGTGAAAAAGAAACTGTAGATTTTGACTTGTTAGGGAACCAGCGCCATGTGGTAACCAAAAGTCATGGGATCATTGGGTGCATCGTTCTCACAAGCAATACGGATGGTGATGGTTCCAGATTGGGGTGCGGTGAAGGTTTGCAAGGTATATGGTTGTTCATTAGGGGTTGCGCTAGATGTCACACTGAGCAAGTTCTGGTTTTGAAACACGCCGACAGCCATATGGATGGGTAATCTGTTCATTGCCCTGATTGTCTCTCCTTTCATTAGCCAGGATATGGCCAATTTATATTTTTCTCCGGCAACAACATTGATAAGGTTTATTTCTATATACTTGTTATTCCCGTTTGCATCCTTGAAAAGTGTTGCGTAGTTTGCGTTTTGCCAGTAGCCGGAATAGGATTTGTTGGAGGCCATGAGGTTGAATGCCGGGATGCCTTGAACCGCTCCACCATCAGTATCCCAATTATAAATGGTATTACTCGTAGTTGTGGTCAAGAATACGGGCTTGACCATTTCAGGATGCCCCTTGAAGAAGGGATGCTTGCTCATCAAGTCTGCGGCCATGGCGGCAGAAAATGGTGCTGCTGCACTTGTTCCAGGGAATATGTAATTGAGTTCAGAAGGAAAAACGGACGTGTCGTAAAAATGGGATAGATTCAATATATCGGGCTTGGTATTTCCGAGATTTGAATTGAGGTAACAGTTGTATGGCGCAAACCTGTAGCCGTAAGTATTATACTGGTTGTATTGTTTTTTGGGGTCCGCTGCGCCAACGGTAATTGCATTAACGGCTTTGCCCGGAGTTTGGACTGTTGGTTGGGGCTGAAGGCTTTGCTCTAGAATATTCCCGGCGGCGATAAATTCCGTAACGCCGGTGTTGTATATGTAGTTGTCCATTAGAGCGTCTCTTACTTCATACTGGTTTGTAAATATTCCAGAGGAAGGGTTTGAAAAGTTAATAGAGGTTGTTCCGATATAAATTGGAGTGCTGAATGCATTTGGATTGCTAGGACCGCCCACATTTCCAAGAATCGATGATGCATAACCGTAAATTGTGGCTGATGGTGCGAATAGTTGGAGTACATCAGTTACTGCTGTGGCGTGAAGAATGTCATCACTATTATTATTACTTCCGCATCCTTGTCGTTTGTGTTTTGAGGGATTGGGTATTCTAGACGCGTTAGCACAAGCGAACTCTGTATAATAGATGCCGATGCCGTTTCCTTTGTGGCCACTTGCATGTGCGTAATTAAGTTGAGAAGTCGTGAGAACTTCTTGAGGGGATGCAAAATTGATAGTGTATGTGCCATTACCTGGAACGTATGTTGTTCCGGTGATGTAGCTAGGTACCGCTATAGAATTGTCGTCATCAATGTAAATGTTTTTCGATGACAATAATTTGTCTTCTATTTGGGAGGGTGTCAAAAAGGCCTTGTAAGGCTTTTTTAGCGGCTTATGTTTCTTTGCACGACGTTGTTCCCAATCTTCTGATTTTTTAAAGAAAGATTCCTTGTCTGTTTTCTTTCCGTTTAGCCAGAAGTGCTCTTCCTTGGATTCGCCGTTGTAAGAATATTGGGCGCTGATGGGTTCGATATCGACGTCTTCCACGGTTAAGTCCGTGACGAGAACTTCCATTTTCGGCTCGGTTTCATCTTTAGTGATGTAATAGACCGTGGTATCCTGAAGGTGTCCGTTCTTTATTTTTCGGCCAAGGACATCGTTCTTGAGGACGACCTTTTTTTGTTGCGCCTTGCTATTGATTTTGTTGCTTGCCTTTTCTGCTTTGTATTTTTCAACAAATTCCCTGGCTTTGGGTGACAAACGGTCTAGGTGACTGTTTGCAGATTCTGCCTGAGCATAAACGGCTCCGGCAAGTGAAAGAATCAATATAAGATTGGTGTTCATTTTACCCCCTTCGTTTATTTTTTATGATTTCTGTTGATAAAAAAATTTGATAACAAACTTTTCTTTAAAACTAGATTGTTTTTTTTAACGTTGCTTATTGTAATTTTATTTTTATAGAAAGTAATTTGTTTGAAATAATAATTTGTTTGAAATTTGTATAATAATGATTCATATAATGATAATTTGTATAATAATAATACGGGTGCGTTCTCTGGTATGGTGATGTGAGTGCGATTTTTATATGATGATACTAGTACTATTTCCGGTATATGCCGTTTTTTCAACAACACCTGCCGGAAATGTCCTTGAGGCTGCCTGTTTATGGCTGTTGTTGGCGTTTTTGGAGAGATTTGTAAAAAAAAAGCATGGAATAGCGTCTCAAAATGGTGATTCTGGCAATCTGCCTTTTATTGTTTTACATATATTTATATTGCGCAAAAAGGATTTTTTACTTATAGAGAAAAGGTTTCTATGGGATTCAATATACACGGGCTTGCGTTCAAACAGTCGATGCTGACATTGGTGGGGTTCAGCATCGTCTTTGCGACGCTGTTCGGGATTCTCAATTTTCAGGTGAAAAGCGAGTTTTCGACTTTGCTCACTCAAAAGGGTGAGGAAATCAGTCTTGCGAATGTCGCCATTATTGAGAAACTGTTTGAAAAGGGCAAAAAACTAGGCGATGAGTATGCCGAGGTGCTTGGCAACGAAATGCTTTCGGGGCGCGATCTCGATGACTTTTTGACGCAGACCGTCTTTGATGCAAGACAATCTTTGCCGCAGGTTCTGGCAGTGGTTGTCGCCTACGAAACCGGCATGGCTCCCAAGTCGAAACCGAACGAAAACGTGATGCGTCTTGCCCAGTATTCGGGGAACGATATCGAAATTTTCGACGGCAAAAACTATACCGATAAGATTTGGTACAAGAGCACGAAGAATTTGCAGAAGGGCATTTGGCAGGAACCGTTCGTCGGTGACTTTATCAGGGAACCGATTGCAATTTACACGACTCCCATTTATCATAAGGATTCTTCTGGGAACAAAGTCTTTGCGGGCGTCCTGTGCGTCGATATGTCTATAGCCTTCCTCAAGGAGACGATTGCCTCGATTCCTGTGTCAAATTCGGGTTACGTCGTTGTCTTGTCTGCAAACAACACGGTTATCGCGCACCCTAAGAACGATGTCATCTTCAAGGAGACGCTGGCCGATTTGGCCAGGGACGGAAGCGAGCAGTCCGTTTCTGATTTTGAAAAAACTGTGCAGAGCATGAAAAAGGGCCTGTTCATGGGGTTTACTCCCGATGGTTACGAAACGGCCATCTATTTCAGCGTGATGGAATCGAACGGCTGGACGTTCATGATTGTATGGCCTGCCCAGAAGTTCCTGGAAAGTCAGCGCTCGATGGAAAAAATGTTTGCGTGGATGAGCTTGGGCGGCTATATCGTCATGTTGATTTTGATATTCGTGATCACGTCGAGAGTGTCGCGTCCGCTCAATGAACTTGCTTCTGCAGCGAATAAACTGGGGAGTGGCGATTTCAATGCGACGATTCCACATCCATCGGGACGTGACGAGATTGCGCAGTTTGCGTGGGCGTTCTCGAACATGCGTACGTCCCTCAAGGAACACATGGAAAAGCAGAAGGACCTGGACCGCATCGAAAGCGAACTTGATTTTGCGAAGGACATCCAGATTGGTTTCTTGCCCATGAACGAAGCGGAAGAAAATTCGGAAGACGAATTTCACGAGTTGACTCCGTTCCTCCGTCCGGCCAAGGAAGTCGGGGGTGATTTCTACGACTTCTTTAAACTCGATGACGGACGTTTGTGCGTGGTCGTGGGCGACGTTTCGGGGAAGGGCGTGCCTGCGGCGTTATTCATGATGGTTTCGAGAATAGTGCTCCGCACGATGGCGAAAAACTTGAAATCTGTGGTCGAGACCTTTAACAATACGAACTTCGAACTGGAAACGCGCAACAGGGCGAACATGTTCGTGACTGTCTGGATGGGGTTCATCGACCTTACGACGGGACATATCGAATTTGCTTCGGCTGGCCACAATCCGCCTGTGATTCGGCATAAGGATGGTACGGTCGAATTTGCAAAGAGCAAGGCGGGAATGGTCATGGCCGCTATGGACTGCACGCAGTACAAGATGCAGACGCTCGATCTCGCTCCTGGCGATACCCTGTTTCTTTATACCGACGGTGTAACTGAGGCGACCGATGCGAATAACGAACTTTTCGGAAACGAACGGTTGCTCGATGCCGTGTCTAAAGGTGGCGGGGGCGAGTCCAAGGAAACCTGCCTTTACGTTAAGAAGCAAATTGACCTGTTTGTTGGGGATGCTCCGCAGTTTGACGATATAACGATGTTGACCCTCAATTATAAGGGACAAAATAAGGGATGAATTGTTACCCTTGACGGAATTTAAAAATTTAGGTATATTTGGCTATCCAAAAATTGAATTTTTAACCAAAGGATTATCGTGATCGGCGTTATTGTTAAGTCCAACGAACCTTTCGAACGCGCTCTCAAGCGTTTCACCAAGTCTTGCGAAAAGAACGGCATCATTTCCGATGTCAAGAAGCGCCAGCGCTTCGAAAAGCCCTCCGAAGAAAAGAAGCGCATTGAAACGGCTGCTCGTCGCAAGCGTCTCAAAGAGATTGCTGACCAGAACCGCAAGCGTCTCTACTAATTCGATTCCGTAATCGGATTTTTTTGCTAAACTTTAATGAGTTGTCGATGGATGTCGATGACTCATTAGGTGTTTTATTAGACTGCGGAATTTCCGCAAAGGAAATAATATGGCAAGTGAACTTTTGACAAAAATTCTCGACGACATCAAGACTGCAATGAAGGCTCACGATGCCGGAACTCTCGGAACGCTCCGTACGCTCCATTCTGACATCAAGAACGAGGCCATGAAGGCAGGGGCCGCCCCGGCTCAAATCATGGATACCATTACGGATGCCATGTGCGTTGACGTTCTTGCCAGGAGCGTAAAGCAGAAACAGGAATCTATCGAAATTTTGAAGAAGGGTGGCTTCTTGGACAAGATTCCGGAAGAAGAAGCTTGCATCGCTTTGTACCGCAAGTACATGCCCGCCGAAATGACCGAAGACGAAGTCAAGGCCCTTATCGCCGAAATCAAGGCTGCAACGGGTGCCTCTTCTCCGAAAGACATGGGCAAGATCATGAAGGAACTTTCCCCGAAGGTCAAGGGCCGTTTCGACGCCAAGCGCGCTTCCGCTCTCGTGCAAGAAGCTCTTAAGTGACGCGTAGCGTCATCCTGAGTGCGAAGCACGAAGGATCCAGACCAGCAATCTCACCCCGCACTTGCTCAGCTGCGGGGTTTCCTTTTTTTAAATTTCCGTCATGCCCACGACTCACGCCAAAATTCAAGAATTGGAACTGCTCTACAAGATCAGCTCCATTTTGAACCAGAGTCTTGATTTCGAGACGGTCGCGCATCCCGTATTGCAGACGGTCGAATCGGTGATGGGCGTTGAGCATGCAACTCTTACCTTGTACAATCGCCACACGGGCGAAATCTCCATCGAAATTGCAGAAGGCTTGAGCAGCCGCCAGGCGAGCAAGGGCCGCTATAAGGTGGGTGAAGGCATTACTGGACGTGTCGTTGAAACCGGCAAGCCCATCATCATCCCCTCTGTCGCGAAGGATCCGGATTTCTTGGACCGCACGGGCCGCGGCAAGACTGAAGACAAGGCGTTCCTTTGCGTCCCGATTATCATGGAGCAGGAAGTCGTTGGCGCCTTGAGTGCCGACGAACACAATCCCGATGAGGCTAATCTCAACGACCAGATTCATTTGCTCGAAATTATCGCGCAGATGCTTGCAACTGCGGTGAAACTCCGCCGTCAGGCCCGAGAAGAAAATGAAATTCTCAAGGCCGAAAACGAACGCATGGCGATGGAACTCAAGGCGCGTTTCCAGCCGGACAACATTATCGGCCGCACGCCCGAGATGCAGCAGGTCTATACGCAAATCGATCAGGTTGCAAAAAGTCCGCTGCCGGCGCTTATCGTAGGCGAGGTGGGGACTGGCAAGGGACTTGTCGCCGAAGCGATTCATTTCCGCTCCGACCGGAATTTGGGGCCGTTCGTGCGTGTGCATTGCGCGGCCCTCCCGGAGTCCGTCCTGGACAGGGAGCTTTTCGGTAGCGAAAAGGGCGCCTTGGTCGGTGTCGTGAACGAGGCGCCTGGCCGCGTAGAACAGGCCGAAGGCGGAACGCTATTCTTGGACGAAGTTGCGGAACTCACGCCGAACTTGCAGATAAAGTTGCTCCGTCTTTTGCAGCAGGGCGAAATGGAACGCGTAGGCGCCCGGTTCCCGAAAAAGGTGAATGTGCGTGTCATCTGTGCGACAACCAAGAACTTGCAGCAGATGGTCTCCGACGGGACCTTCCGCGAGGATTTGTATTACCAGCTCCATATTGTCCCGATTTACGTGCCTCCATTACGCAAACGCCGTACGGATATTGTGCTGTTGGCGGATTACTTTGTTGAACATTACTGCCGTTTGGTGGGCAAGAACGTTCGTCGTCTTGCTCGCGGGACGATTGAAATGCTCATGAGTTACCCGTGGCCGGGCAATGTGCGTGAACTCGAGAATGCGATTGAACGTGCGGTGCTTTTGACAGAAGAAGACGTCATTTACCCGCATCATTTCCCGCCGACCATCCAGACGGACGAAACGAGCGGAACTCCTGTAAGCGGAAACCTCAAGCTTATGGTTGAAGCGTACGAACGCGATATCATCTGCGATGCCCTCAAAAGCAGCAGGGGTAAAATGGCTGCTGCAGCCCGCAGCCTTTCGACCACTCCGCGCATTCTCACGTACAAAATCAAGCAACTCGGCATAGACCTCGCTGCGTTCAGTAAGTAATTTCCATACCCCAAAGCGAAGCGACCTCTTAGCGAGTTTACGAGCGTGCTCACCGCTCATTTGCTATAATTGCAAACATGGAACTCACACAACTTAAATACTTCTTGGAAGTGGCGCGCACAGAGCATGTGACGCAAAGTGCAAAGAACCTCTGCATTGTCCAGCCGGCACTCACGCAAGCCATCCACAAGCTCGAAGACGAATTGGGCATCTTGCTGTTCAAAAATTCTGGACGAAACATCAAGCTCACGGATAGCGGAAAGTTTTTCTACGAAAAACTCTTGCCGCTTTACGAAAATATGATGTCTCTTCCTGGACTTTTGAAGGAAACGGCGAACAAGCAGAACAATAATGTCAAGCTAAACGTTCTTGCCGCATCAACGCTTATTACGAGTGCGGTGATAGAGTACAAACAGAGTAATCCCGACATTGATGTGGATATCGTGCAGAACGAGGAAACTAGCATCTTTGACATTTGCGTGCGCACATATTCCGTTTACAAGCCGGAACTCGACAATACGGAAAGCGACGAAACGTTTGTCCATTCCGAAAAAATTTTCTTGGCTGTTCCGAATACGGCACAGTACAAAAAAATGAATTCCATCTCGCTGTTTGATTTGAAAGACGAAAAGTTTATTCGCCTTTACGGTTCCAAGCAGTACCGCAAAATATGCAATGAACTTTGTGATAGTATCGGGTTCCGTACAAATGTGACTTTTGAAAGTGATAATGCCGCCGTTGTCAAGGAGGCCGTAGCCGCAGGAATCGGTGTCGGTTTCTGGCCGGAACTTTCATGGGGCAAGATGGACCACAAACGTGTCAAGCTTCTCGAAATTACCGACACGGATTTCAAGCGCGATATTGTGGTCTCGCTCCGCCGCAACAAGCAGGACAATTCCAAGACCGAACAGTTTTACAGCTTTTTGACAAAGTACATTCTCCAACGCCAATCAAAGAAACGAAAATAATTTTGCTTAGATTGCTAAAAACGATGGCCTTGAAACAGAGTTCCGTATTATGCGACATCTCTAATGACTAATGACCAATAACCAATAGCGACTAATTACTATCTTTACCTTCGTTATGATTATCCATTCCTTCTACATGGGCTTTCAGTGATTAGCGGTTTAAATCTGTAATTTCCCTAACCACTAACCACCAACCACTAACCACTCAATTAAAAACATGCAATTCCGTCCTGTTAAAGAACAGCTTGAAATTTTGATGCGCGGCGTTATCGATGTCGTGCCGCAGGAAGAACTCGAAAAGAAACTCCAGAAGTCTTACGATACTGGCGTCCCGCTCCGTATCAAGATGGGTGTGGACCCGACGGCTCCGGACGTGCACTTCGGCCATACGGTCGTGATGCGCAAGCTCCGCCAGTTCCAAGACCTCGGCCATACTGTCGTGCTCATCGTGGGTGACTACACCGCACAGATCGGTGACCCGAGCGGCCGCAACAAGGCCCGTCCGCGTTTAAGCCACGAGCAGGTGCTCGAGAACGCGAAGGAATACCAGGAACAGTTCTTCAAGGTCGTCCGCCGCGACCAGGTGGAAATCCACTACAACGGTGAATGGTTCAGTAAGCTCCCGTTCAGCAAGGTGACCGAACTCATGGGCCAGTTCACCGTGGCCCAGATGCTTGAACGCGAAGACTTCCACAACCGCTACACGGCCAACACGCCTATCAGCCTGCACGAATTCATGTACCCGATGATGCAGGGCTACGATTCTGTCGCTATCCAGAGCGACGTGGAACTTGGCGGCACCGACCAGAAGTTCAACGTGCTTCGTGGCCGTGACCTCCAGCTTTTCGAAGGTATGGAACCGCAGATCGGCCTCTTCATGCCTATTCTCCTTGGTACCGACGGCAAGGTCAAGATGAGCAAGTCCATCGGCAACTACGTGGGCCTGAACGAGCCTGCCGACGTGATGTACCACAAGATTTACAGCCTCGCCGACAGCATCGTCGAGAACTGGTTTGAACTCTTGACGAACATTCCGCTTGAAGAAATCAAGCAGATGATGGCCGACATCGCCGCGGGCAAGATGAACCCGAACGATGCCAAGCACCGCCTCGCTATCGACATTGTGACGCAGTACTACGGCGCAGAAGCCGCCGAGGCCGCCGCAGCGAAGGAACGCGAAATCCACAGCGGAAACGCCATCCCGAGCGATGCTGCCGAGTGCAGCGTGGCGGCCGGCACCTATGGTGCCCTGGACCTGCTCGTCGAAGTCAAGGCCTTCGCGAGCAAGGGCGAAGCCCGCCGCATGGTCCAGAACGGCGGCGTGAAGATTGCCGGCGAAAAGCTTGCCGACCCGCAGTCCCAAATCGAAATCAAGGGCGACGATAAACTCGTTATCCAAGTCGGCAAGCGCAAGTTCTACAAGGTGAACTTCTAAGGCTTTTCTATGTCGAAGGAAATCCTAGTTCTCGGCCTCAATCCTGCATGGCAGCGTGTGTTCTTTCTGGACAAGTTTACTCCAGGAGAGGTTCACCGTATTTCCAAAGTCAAGGAATATGCGTCGGGCAAGGGAATCAACTGTTGCCGCGTGTTGCAGCTTTTGGGCGGAACGCCGCGGTTGATGCATTTTCTCGGGGCAGAGCACGGTTCGAAAATTTTTGACGAACTCTCCGCCTGCGGCATACAGCAGGTGCCGATTTGGATTCGCGAAAACACGCGTATCTGTACGACAATTGCCTGCAACGGCGATACTACGGAACTCGTGGAACCGTCGCCGATGCTAGCCTCTTCCGAAAATGATGATTTTGCCCAGACATTGAACGACCACTGGGATTCCACTCAATATGTTGCTCTTTGCGGAACGTTCCCGCAGGGCTTCAATGCGAAGATGTTCAACAGGCTTGACTTTAACGGGAAACATGTCTTTGTCGATGCTATTGACGGTATCGATGAACTTCTCGCGATGGGTGTGGATTTGCTGAAAATCAACATGCTGGAATACTGCAAGTTGTTGGAACGCATGAGCATCCCTTTGGTGAAGTCTAGCCCGCAGTTCTGGAAGATGACGGCAACTGCTGTTCTAGAACGCCTCCCCATCAAGAATCTCGTCGTAACGAACGAAGATTCCCACGTCCGTGCGTTCCGTCTTGTCGAAAAGAAATTCCAGGGCATTCAGCTGCAGCCAGCTGCAGTCACGGTCAAAAACGATATCGGCGCTGGAGATTCGTTCTTTGCGGGGTGGCTTTATGCGTGCGACCAGGGATTGAGTTTTGAAAGCTGCCTTGCCAAGGCGACCGCCGTTGCTTGTGCCCGCTGTGAAGTCGAGCGCCCGTGGAACTTGAGCTTGGACCGAGTCGTGGAGCTGGAAAACGAACTGGCGACAAAGGTTGAACGCCTCGAATAAGGATTTGGCCGATGTGTGACCGCTTTGTTCCTTTGTTTGTCTTTGCGTCAAACGTGGAATTTTTCGGAACGTTCCCGGAATGCAGGTCCTTTGTTCAAAATAATATTCGTTTGGGCGAAATCGTCGAGTTGCCCGGTAATCGTGGATTTGCCGTGGTGCTTGGCGTTGGACTCCTTGAATTTTCTACAAATTTGTCGGTCCTGCTTTCGCGTTTTTCTTCGGAAGGCGCTTTTACGCATGTGGTGCTTGCCGGTATTTGTGGCGCCTATCCTGGTCGTGGATTGAACATCGGGGATGTTGTTCGTGTCGATTCTGAAAGGGTGGGGGATATGGGCGTTGTTGAACATGACGGTTCCTTTACGCCTTGGCATAAAGTTTGCAATGGCTCCGAAAATGCGCAAAATCCGGCTGCTTCCGCTCATGTCTATGAATCTTCTCCGCTGCGGGGCGTCCCTGCCTGGCTCGCTGGTTTAAAGTCCGTTGCCGCGCTTAGCGTTAACTGTTGCACGGGAACGGCTGCTATGGCGGCGGAACGTGTCCAGAACTTCGATGTCGATGTGGAATCGATGGAAGGGGCGGCTTGCTTCTCGATTTGCCATGCTTTCGGTATGCCTTGCTACGAAATCCGCGCCGTAAGCAACTTGGCCACAACCCGCGACAAATCCACCTGGCGTATCGCAGATGCACTTGCCGCATTGCGATCGCTCGTAAACTCGCTTTGAGGCTATGGCTATGAGCTCGGGGCTAAAGCCCCTTTGAGCGCGCATCGCTTTGGGCTTTTTTTTCTAATTTCTTACAGGATTGCAAAATGAAAAATTAAAAATGACAATTTCATTCTTCATTCTTAATTTCTAATTCCTAACCACTAACCACAAGCATTTCTTATTGCATTTCGCTCACACCCCATACCTCAAAGCGCCGTAGGCGCGACCTCATACCTCTATGCAACTCACTCTCGGTATTTCCACTTGCCCCAACGATACGTTCATCTACGAAGCCTTGATTCGCGGTCTCGAGGATTCTCCCTTTGATTGGAAGGTGACGTTTGCCGACGTGCAGACGCTCAACGAGATGGTTCTGCGGGGCGAACTGGATGTTGCAAAGATTAGCGCGCAGGTCTATCCTGAAATTCGCGAGTCTTACCGTTGTCTCGGCTGCGGCGGTGCGATCGGGTACGGCTGCGGTCCGCTTTTGCTCTCCTCTTCGTCGGGTTCTTTTGACCCGGAACTCCCGACGACGCTTCCGGGGGCAAATACGACTGCAGCGCTTCTGTTCAAGTTTTGGTATGCCCATCGATACAAAAACGCCCCAAAAATCGAATATGCGCTTTTTAACGAGGTCTATTATGGGCTCCTGCGCAAGGACATTCCGCAGGGCGTTACCATCCACGAGCATCGTTTTACTTGGAAACGTGACGGTCTCCATCTTTTGCAAGATTTGGGCGCCTATTGGGAGCAGGAAACCGGTTCCCCGATTCCGCTGGGTATTGCCGTCGCACGCAAAGAACTTGGTTTTGCGGCAATCGAATCTGTTGAAGGTGAAATTCGTCGCAGTCTCCAAATTGCACGTCAGAGGATTAGTCCGCTGACGCCATTTATCGTCGAAAAAGCGCAAATTGACAATGACGATGTCATCAAGTCGCACATCGCCATGTTCGTGAATGATTTCTCCGAAAACGTCGGTGAAATGGGTTGGAGGGCTTTGGAAAATCTGTGGCGGTTATCACACTGTTGATAAGTTGTTGAATAGTCCGTAAACTATGTAATAGTTTGTAAACGTAAATGTAATTTTGCAAAACGGCGAATTTTTAGCAAAAACTTTATTTATTTTCCAAAAAGCATCTTTTTTTGGAGTTTGCTTATGAGTTTAGTGAACGATCTTGAACAAGAAATTGAAAATTTCAAGCGCGAATACGAAAAGTTCGAGCGGGGCAACAAGTCCGCTGGTACACGTGCTCGCAAGGTACTGCAAAGTATCAAGAAAACCTGCCAAGAAATCCGTGTTTCAATTCAAGGTGCAAAGAAGGAGGAGGAGGAAAAGGACGATCTTCCTAGCGAGGATTGACATATAAGTTTTCCCTAAATGGCTATACCTGTGTTTTTTTTACACGAAAATGGCGCTTTTTGAAGAAAAGTATTTGACTAAAGTCATTTTTGAAGGTATATTCCCACATGGGTTTTGTGTTTGCCAAACTGGCAAGCGTATGTTTAACGAATTTAAGTGTTCTATGATTGGAGAAACGTAGCA
>Ga0265299_10002253_pt1 | contig 20141 bp, 30 predicted proteins | sample AusTroGonzalo_MG_4_FD_193485 | JGI IMG/M metagenome (GOLD analysis project Ga0265299, IMG submission 193485) | Bovine rumen microbial communities from tropical cattle in Woodstock, Queensland, Australia - Gonzalo_02 | ecosystem: Host-associated > Mammals > Digestive system > Stomach > Rumen ... | reverse complement strand
CTATATTAAGTGAAGATGACTTACCAAAATGTCCTATAACCAATGATATATCTCCTAAAGTAATAATTATTGGTGGAAATGCAAAGCCAACATCAGAAGTAGAGCATATTAATTGTAGATGTTGTGTTAATATACAAGGTGATGGTGTATGAAAAAACAAACCTTTAGCTGTACTGAATGCCAACATTTTTATGGCATAGATGGAGTAGGTGAAATGTGGATCTCCTGTAGTATTCATGGAGACTTCAAAGTCAAGAAAACAAGCTGCCCTGATTTCAAGAAAAAAGTAACTAAACTTGACTTGCTTCGAGAAATCAGACAGTTAAGGAATGAGAATGAAGAGTTAAGAAAGCAACTGGAAAAGATTCCCCCAAGCATTAAGGAGGTATGGATAGAATGATAAACAAACCCTTTAGCATTAAAGAAAACCTACTATTTGTCGAAGAAAATGACAATATCAAATATGTAACAAACATGATGAACTTCCAAGACGTGGTTGACCTGTTGAATGACCAGGACGAAACCATCAAAAGACAAGCAAAAAGAATAGAACTGCTTGAAAGCCTAATGCCAAAAGAACTAATAGAGGAATAATACTATGATAGTCAAATCTTTATGCAGCACATGTGACCATGACATAAGATTCGAGGACAAGCCATACGGATTACTAGTAGCAGAATGCAAACTCGAATGCGAACAATACGATCCAGAAGAACCTGTAGAATGCATCAATTGGAGAGCCAAAAAATGAAACCCGTAATCTGTTTAGATTTCGATGGAGTACTCAACAACTACAAAGGCTATGATGGAGACAACCTAGGCAAACCCAAACCTGGAGCAAAGGAATTCCTTCAGGAACTGAACAAAGACTACAGGATAACAATACTATCAGCAAGAAGATACACACAAATAATCCGATGGCTAAACGAACATGGCCTATGGGAATACGTTTCCAATGTAACAAGCTTCAAGCCCCCAGCATTAGCGTATATTGATGACCGGGGAATCCAATTCAACGGAGACTACAATGAAATACTAGAGCAATTGAAAGATTTCAAACCATACTGGAGTGAATAAATCATGAGTGAAATATGCGATAAGATTGATGATCTAAGAAAAGGGATAACCAATGTCAAGAAGATAGTCAAACAGAAAACAGAAAACAGTGAAGGATACGAACAACTGTTCTGGATAAACTTCCTTATAGAACTCAAGGACATTGACTACCGCTTATATGACATGCAGAGAACAATACCAAAATACGAGGAATAGACCCATGACACCATTAAATGAAACAATAAGGATACTTCGTACACAGATAGCTGCAGAGGAAATGCAGCCACAACCAGACATTCCTAAACTAAAGGAATTAAGGAAAGAACTTGACAAATGCCTACAGAACATAAGGGAGTGAATCTTTTTGATTATGACACGTGAAAGAGATATCAATTTCTTATTACGCAAATACGAAACAAAACAACCTGGAGAAACATTCACCAGCAAAGAACTCAAAGAGTATTATGGCAATAAGGAATGGAGACTTGCAAACAAGATAAGAACTTGCAATTATGTGATGAACGAACTAGGACTAAAAGGGGAACAAAGAGACAGATGCATATGGATAGTGAAGAAAGTTCCATTGAAACAATTGCACCGCAAAGCAAGTTGCGAGACAATAATCACATGCATATGCTTCTACATAAAAAAACTCGAAGCACCAAAAAGAAGAACCTGGAACTACAAAGTATGCAAGGAATACGGAGTGGATGAGGAAATCTTTAGCCTAGTCATAGCAAGGCTATGCGACTACTTCCAAAAGAACAGATATGAATGTGGCTAGTAGGTAATGTAATACTGGTAGAGGATACTTTATAAAAATTTTCTAGAATAGACATTGTATTCCTCCATAATAAAGGTGCTATAATAAAACAGTTTAATCAATCAACATATGCAATTATTTCTATATTTTAAAGTCTTCTCATGAAATAGGTGACATAAATTGACTGCTACAAAAAAACAACCTTTGAGGTGTACAAATTGTGGTAGTCAAGATTTATGTTACCTAGAAGATGAAACATTCTGTAGAAATTGCGGCCTTGTACTGCAGGGAGTGCCAAGCATAGAACATTATGATTATGGTTATATTATAGGTGGAAAAAGAATAACAAGTATTGATCCCTATGAATAGGATAGAATAACCCCCTTATGAAGAATAATAAAAGATTTTCCTCCGATAAAGAATGTAATTTTATTGTTTTTTTAATTTAGTTTATTTTATTTAATTTTTCATTGTCACTCTAAGATTAATTTTTTGTTAAAAAAAAATCCTTTAATTAAAGCAAAAATGTCTTTTTATTCATTTAAATCACAAATCTTAAAAAATTCATCATATCAATTTGGGAAAGAACACACGTAAGGGGGTTATTCTATTCTATTCACAAATAATAAATCTCACACTATTTTTTTACACACAAGAACTCTACAGTTTTTTGCCTTTTAAATAGCTACAGCATAGAAAAAAAGAGGAGGATTCCATATAGTCCTCCTCACCTCTTCTATTCTAAAAAGATTAAAAAAATGTTTTCAAAGCAAAAGGTTACAGCATGACAGATAATAAAACATACGAACACACTTGCATACAAGAAGCACGGATCAGCACAATCGAAACCAAGCTTGAAAACAAGAAGGAACATCTGCATGAGGTTGATGAAGATTACTACCACTTGCGTGACAAGTTAGAAGCGATTAACATCAATGTAGCTGAACTGGCTGCCATAATGAAAGCAAATCAGAACAAGGAGCTGGAAAACGATAAAAGAATAGATACCTTAACACAAGAAGTGTCAAATCTCAAGACAGATGTAATGAAAGTTGATAAAAAGATTGATAACACTAACAGCAGTCTTGATACTATGAAATGGTTTTTACCACTCATATTCACAATACTCTCATTCACAGTAAACTACCTTTTATGATTAACAAACATTGTTAACATTAACAACTGTTAACATTCGTTAACAAAAACTTGTTAACTTTACAAAAAATGATTGAAGTGATGTAGATAGTTATGCCGCCAAGAAGCAAGATAGAATCAAGCCCTCATTTTAATGAGATAGTTGACCTTTTATTAGCAGGTCAGACTACAAGATTTGTTTCTGATTACTTGTTAAATGAATATGGTGAAAAGATATCTCATGTCTCTTTGAGCAAGTATAAGAAGAACAAGTTGAACATCAAGGCAGCTGCAAAGAAGAAGCTCTTCGAGAAGGAGAAGCAGAAGCTAATCAAGGAGAATGCCAAGAAGGCTGCCACCAAAGAAGCTAAAGCAGAGCTTAGCATGGAAGCTGCAACAAGCTACCTAACCAGGAACTATGAAAGAGTAGAGGAATTCATAGAAGCAACCTCCGACATCAACATTATACAAGCATTGGAGGATTACAAGAAAAGCCCTGACTTCGATGAAGGCAAATACCTGGACCTGAAGATCAAGGTGCAAAAGCTAAGGCTTGAACATATGAAGTACGAGACAGACCTCCTGGAAGACAACACACTAAATGTGAATGTCAGCAACGAGGAGGAACTCTTCGATGAAGCCGAGATAATGAGGATCTTAAATGAGGAATCCGAACTATAAGAAAGTCACAAATGACCTTTACCTTTTCTATCGTTATTTCGTAACCAGGAACTTTGAGGAAAGCGTTCCAGCACCACACATAAAGAAGCTTGCACAGGCATTGACAAGGGTAACCTTTGATACCAACAGCAAGAACAGATTATGTGTTAACATGCCCCCGCAGCATAGTAAATCATCATTAATTACCATTGCATACACCGTATGGCTAATACTGCAGAACCCAAACCGCAAGATACTAGTGATAAACGCTGAAGCAGGATTAAGTGAAACCTTCGGTATACAGATAAGAGACCTAATGGAAAGGCTTAATGGATTGAAGGGAATCACAATATCCAATGTGAAATCAAGCAGCACATACATCATGTTCAACAAGAACGGAAGATTGCAGCAAGGCCACATCCGATTAGTAGGTAGTAAAGGTTCCATCACAGGACATCCTGAAGACATAATAATAATCGATGACCCTTACAAGGGGATTGAAGACACAACCCCAACATTGCTGCAGAAGAAAATAGACTGGTTCACCACTATTGTTGAACAGCGTGTACGCCCAAAGACCAAGGTTATAATACTCCATACCAGGTGGCATAGTAACGATATAACAGGTTACCTCTTAGAGAATGAATCCTACAAGTATGACTTTATAAGTTTCCCAGCCATTGACGAGAACAACAACGTATTATGGCCTCAATACTATGACCTGGACTTTTACCTGGACAAGCAGGCCACAATCGGAGAACGAATGTTCCAGGCACTTTACCAGCAGAAGCCTTTGGACTTGACAAGCAACTTCTTTTATACTGACAACATCATATGGGAAACCGATATAGATACAAGGTATCATATAGCCTCCTGCAGAAGCTGGGATATGGCATACACAGAAGCTTCAAATCCAAACAGCAAGAATGCAGATTACACTGCAGGAGTAAATGCCTACAAGATAAGCGAGAACCATTACATATTCACAGACTTTGTTCATGGCCAGTATGGGAAAGAGAACATCAGGAAGATTCAGAACACCGCATACTTGGATGGGATGAACAAGACAATACTTATTGAAACAGGTACTAAAGGTGCAGCAGCTAAAGAGCTTTTCAATGTCTGGAAAAAGGATTACCTTCAGAAGTACAAATGCAAACAATCCCTTCCATGGGGTACAAAGGCAGACCGTGCGCAAGCATTGGCAGATGCAATGTATGATGGCAAAGTCCATTTCTGCATCTACGATGATGGCTTGAGGAATACTGTACTGGAACAGTTCAAAGCATTCCCAAACACTGATCATGATGACATTGTTGATGCATGCTCATACGCATTCCTATACCTGAAGGATAAAGGAGCTAGTCAGATTGTCACTGGTGGAAAAAGAAGAAGAAGGAGCATAATATGAGTTTCATTGATAATATTAACGTTAACCGATTATTCAATAGAGTCAGCAGGAGCAGTAATGTAAAATCAAATACATCTACAAGAGCAGGGTATGTCAACCTTTTTCAACGGAAAGACAATATGATTCCATACAAAAAAGGAGTTAGCATACTCAGAGACACTCAAGTAGCTACAGGTTTCGATATCATCAAATACTTATTATCATCCAAGCAATGGATATTGACCAATCCTAATGAGGATTCTGAAGCTTATGATTTCATACATGACATGCTTCAGAACATGGAAACAGATCTCCAAACAATTGTAAAGCAAATGACCTCAGCTATTCCATGGGGTTTTAGTGTGCATGAGATATTGTATGATGTCAAGGATGGCAAGATAATCGTAAAGGATGCTATCCCTGTACACATCAAGACCTTGCAGAACCAGCCATTCGTCTATGATGATGACGGGAACCTGGTTGCAATACACCAGGAAAGCAATAATGGGGAAGCTGAAATACCAATCAACAAAGTACTGTTATACAGCTACAACAGCCTTTATGATGAAAAGGAAGGCCATGGATTACTGTATGATTTCCTCCCTATCATTGAGGATAAGGAGAATGTTATGGATTGGCTGATGACATTTGCAGAGAAAAACGAATCCCCAACACTATATGGTAAAACTGATAATCCAGTATCCCGTGACCAATTATTAGATGCTTTTGATGATATAAGCGATGGAACTACCGGTTTAGTTATCGGTATGGATGATGATGTTGGAGTATTGGAATCATCCCATAGGGGAGAGACATTCTTCAGCATACTACAATACAAGGACAATCAAATCTTCCGTAGGATGTTCATAGGTAACCTCTTGCTTGGGGACAATAGTCAGACTGGTACATATGCACAGTCACAGACTCAATTGGAATTCGGTACATTAGTGTTTGATGGTTTGCTTGAAGAGATAGCTAACACTTTCCAACAACAGATCATAAATCCAATGGTTGAATTCAATTACGGCCCTAACATAAAGGCACCAGTAATAAGCTTCGAGAAATTCTCTAAAGGAGACATTGAGAAACTATTCAACATCGTAAAACCATTAATGGATTCTGGTGTAGTGGATAGTGAGAACAGTGCAGTCCAAGAGTCTCTAGCATTGCTCTTTAAAGCAGAGGCTGGAGTGGAATATGTGAATGATGAACCGGTAATGCCGAATGAGGATTTCGGTTACCAGGAACCAGTAGATGGAGCAGACCTAACCAATACAATATTAAATGATTTAAATGGTATCTGATGAGAAACTAATCAAGCAAGGGATAAGGTACACTGATTCATTGTTTGATGAATTAATCCGAAGACTTGAAAAGGGAGTCCTTGATAATGATACACTCGAGGCATTCCTGGAAGCAACCAAGGAATACACTACCAATAACCCTTTAACCGAGACAGGTTATACTGATACGATGATAGCTCTTATCCTGGCCGAGACCAATAACCACAAATTCTCTAGGCCAAGTCAAAGGGAACTAACCAGGGTAACCATAGCAGAGTATGTTGGAAACCTAATCACAAATGTCGGTGAAGACATCAAACAGACTGTCCGAGACATAGTCACAGAGGAATACAACAACCCCGAAGGCAGTAACCCACAGAAGATGGCCAAGAGAATAAGCGATGAAGTCGAAGGCATAAAGAACAAAAGGGCTAGGACAATTGCCCGTACCGAGATAGCACGTACAGCTACAATATCAGATTATATCATAGCTAAAGAACGTGGAGCTACACATTACACAGTAACTTGCAGAAGCACAAGATGCCCTATCTGCGAGGAGGACTATTGCAAAAACAATGCTACTGGTGGAGATGTGGAATACAGTATAGAGGATACTGAGATGTTACCACCAAGGCATCCTAATTGCAGGTGCAGCGCAAACTTCTACAAGAAATAAGATTCATTATCATATGTTGCCGATGATACGAGGCATAATTGATTTTATATTTAGGAGGTCCTACAAAAATGACAGAAGCAGATCCAAAACCACAAACTGGTGGAGAACCAAAACCACAACAACAACAAACTGGTGGGAATGACCCATTAGACAAATTCAGTGAAATCAAAGCACGTTTCGATAAAGAAATAGAAGAACGTGACAAGAAGATACAGGAATTGGAAGAGGCCTTATCCAAGAAGGATAAGGAAGTCAATGATGTCATAAGTAACTTGAATGATGAAGTCAATGACAAGCTTAGACAAGCAGAAGAACTTAAAGCATTGCAAGCCAATGTGAATGAATTATTGCAAGACAAGGCAAATGCCCTTGTAGACAAATACATCAATGAAGGCAAACTAGTCCCTGCACAAAGGGAAAAAGCATTATCACTTTGCCTTTCAGACCAAGACATGTTCATATCTTTATATGAAAACGCACCGTCAATCGTTGACACAAACCCAAAACCAAGAAGCATGAAGGTTAACGGGAATGTGGATAAGATGGTGGAATACTTCAAAGACTAAAATAATGGAGGATTAAGACTATGAGTCAAATATTAAATTATGGAAAAACTCCTGTTGTTCCATTCAAAGCAAAAGAAGGAGACATTAGTATTGTTAAAACTCAAACTGCAGCAGGAACTATCTCAGGTCCTTCAGTTGCATCACCATTAGCGAAAGGTGCGGCTGTAGAGTTAGATAGTGAAATGACTGTAAAAGCATACAATTCCGGTTTATTTATTGGTTTTGTATACAATGAAGGTAAATGGGTAAATGGTGAACCTCGTACCGCAATGAACCAATCTGCAGCAGTATCTGCAGATGCATTACGTGAAGTTGGTATTGAAACCATCTTTAAGAAGATCATCACCTTAACCGGTAAAACCTCAGAAAGCATCACTGCTAAAAAATACTTAGTATTCCACAGTGATGGAACTGTAAAATTATCCGCAAGTTCCGGCAGTACTGCAACTAACATGGTTGCATTATCTGACCAAGACACCAACAACAAAGTTGTTGTCGGAATATTATAATTATGGAGGATAAACGTATGGAAACTATACCAAAACTTTTTGAGAACAGAACTCACAACTTAGAATTTTACGCTCAAAAAAGAGTTTACGGAACTCTTAAATTATTAAACAAATTGCCAGTTGTACAAAACGTATCTGGTGAATTCACCAATTATGTATCCACTGATGCTGATGATGTTATCGGTGACGTAATCAGTACTGGTGATGGATTAGACTTCAACGAAATCAAATTCGGAGAACCATCCGCATACAGAGGAGCAACCTTACCAAAAGGTTACATGTTCAAAATGAACTCTAGATTAGCAGACATAGGAAGATTAGACGCTACCTTACAAGTGTTCCTTAACAAGTCTGTTGCTAAACTTGCTAACTTCTATGACAAAGCTTTCTTAGGTTCCTTAGTGGCTGGTGCTGGTGCTTCCGCTCCAACCATCTCACAAATCGGTGCAACTAGTACTGGTATTGATGTTATTGAAAACGAACTCAAAATCATTGATGCTATGGAAGTCAAATCTGATGTTGATACTGGATTCACTCCTAACACTATCTTCTTGCCAAGAGCAGATGCTACTGCTATTAAGATTGCTCTCGCTAAATCCAACCTCTTAGATGATTCCAACTTTGAATACATCGGTACCAATGCAATTGCTGCTGACCATTACCTTGCTATGGACTTGAACAACCCATCTGCAACCATCGAAAAATATGCAGACCCTAACTATTCCATCATTGCACAGTTAGAACAAGAACCAGAAGCAAACAGCGAAATCTTGATGCAATTACCTCAAAGTTTCATTAACGTCAAGATGACTGAACCTGATGAACCTCAACGTTCCTATGTTTATGTATTTGCAGAAGCAAACGTAAATGTACTTGAACCTAATGGAATTATGTATGGTGGATACTCCGGATAGATGGAGTATTCCTACCAACTTTAATCTTTTTTATAGGGAGGATTATTAATGGTTAATTATCCAACTATACTCAAATTACCACAAGAGGATATTAACAGACAATTATACGAAATGATTATCAAAGCTGAATCTGGAGATGCAGCTGCAATCAAGGATTTGCAAGATGCTATCGGTTCTGAAACTACTGCTAACACTATCCTTAAAAGAATCAAGGATATTGAAGATGCAATCGGTACCGAAACCACATCTGGAACTATCCTCTATCGTATCAAAGCATTGGAAACTGCTAACGCTGGTTCTGGAGGTTCTGGCTCTAGCTAAAATTTTTTTTAGAAAATTAATTGAATAGGTGATAAGTGATGTCATATTGTACAAAAGAAGAAGTGAACAGCCTATTCGGTGACATTAGTGATGACATTACTGATGAAATGTTTGCTACCGTAATAGATAACAGTACTGCCTGGATAGACAGTGCATTGAAAAGGAATTATGTTCCTGTTTGCAATCTACAACAGAACCTTGTAAATGTGCCATCTGCTCTCAAGACAGCAGCTATCTACTATGCAGCATCTGATATACTCTTATCCTTGTATCATGGTGACGAATTGCCAGTACAATATGATGTATGGTTCCAAAAGGCTCAAGGTTTATTGGATGATTATATCAGCTCATACTTGAATAGTGATGCTGACCCTTCTGATTTGGTTGCTCACCAGCAAGTGAAGCATTCCAAAGGCTTAACCTATAATCAGAAAAGGGGCAGAGGAAGATGGCGGATATAAGCGATTACCTTCAATTGTATGTTGGGGAAGCTTTGAAGCAGTACACCAATGAAGTTGCATTATCATTGGAGAACAACATCAAGGCACAATTATACGAAGGCCATGGTTACGATACCGGTAACCTTCGACGTAATATCCGAGTAGACACTAGGACATATAAGGATCATAGCATAATCACTGGTTACTATGATGAAGGTAATGCTGATTATGGTGAATATGTGCTTCGTGGTGTTCGTGGAAAAGCGAAGGTTGATCCGATAGACTTCCTTGGAGATGGATTAGAAAAAACATTGGAGAATTATAGATGACAAATGATGAAGTTTTAACTGGAGATGTAACAATCACTGTATATGGTGAAGACAGTAATCCAGTTAAAAATTGTAGATGTGCATTATATAAGAATACTGCCAAATCATATGAAGGATTCACTAACAATTTAGGAGAATGCTTAATCGAAAATGTAAAATATGATACATTTACATTGAAGGTTACAAGGACAGGGTATGAATCCTCAGAAACATCATTAACTGTAGATGATGAAACAGTAGCTGAGGAAATCACATTAACTCATTTGCCATTAGATCCAAACCTTGTCGAGGTTGACCTGGATGAACATTACCTTTTCCAGGTAAGCGAATCAACCAGCAATCCAGATTACAGGATGGCTAAGAGTGTTAGCCAATGGCTAAAAGGAAACCTTGAAGCATTAACCGATGATAACGATGTAACAATATTCAACAAGATATCTTATGGTTATGATAGCGAGAAACTTAAAACCTTCGGAAAGAAACCAACCGCTGACATCTATATAGACCATGTTGAGTATGATTCCGACTTTGACAATTGCGCACCAGTAAGCGTACACACTATCATCATATTCTATATGAAAGGTGCTAATGATGTAGCATACCTGAAGACTACTGAATTGCATGACTTGCTAATGCAAAAGTTCCTAACAGATGATGACTGGAAAATACTCCCTGGTGTTGTAAGGGAAACTGTCATCACCAATAGTCAATTGATGAGCCAACCATCTAATAAGAGATGGGGGGCTATGGGAGCATTTGAATTAGCACATTACTTATACATCTAAAAAAAAGGATATAGGGGATTTTGAGAGTTATGGCAAAGAAGGAAGAAGCGTTCAACTTCAAGGAATACATAAGTGAACTTGACCTTAATAAGTATGTGAAGGAAGGTTTTGTCCGCAGCCTTGAAAAGGAACCAAAGACATTAAAGGAAACAGAAAAACATTTAAAGAAATATTTAGGAGAATAAGGATACTATGGCAATTATACCAAAAATTACAGTTACACAAGTGGACAATGTCCCAAAGGGTTCACCAGGAATTGCAGGTAAAGTTGCAATCGTAGCGGAGTTCAGTAAAACCTTATCCGCACCAATAAGTGTAAACACTTTTGCTAATGCGGTAGCTGAAGCAACCACCGGCACTATCAGTGGAAGCAGCCCTATTGGAGACCAAGTCCTCGAACCATTATTCCGTGGTGGTGCTACTGATGTGATCATCGTAGACATTAGCCCATCCACTAGTGGCAGCCCTACAGGTACTGAGATTGTTACTGCTGCTACCAGTTTGGAAGAGAATTATGATATATTATTGATACCTTACGTTTTGACTGATGCTAACCTTACCAGCATTAAATCTTACATTGATGATAGGTTTACTGCATCCCATCCTGTAGGTTTAATCGCACCAGTTACCAGGAGTTCTGCAGCTGATTATGTTACCACTGCTGCTATCTTTGCTGCTGGTGGAACTTTCGGATTAGTCAGCCAACAATTCACCGTGAATAATACTCAATTGAGTGTTGCTCAATCTGCAGCATACTACTGTGGATTAATCGCAGAGCGTAGGGTTGATGCAAGCTTCACTATGAAAAACTTGGATGGTGTTGAAGCAGTTAGTGCTGAATTGACTTTTGCACAATCATCTGACATGGGTTACAAACTCGTTGAAGCAGGTTACCCTGTAGCGAAATGTTTGAACCGTGCAGAAAAGACTTTTGTAATAGTTAACTCCCGTTTGCCTCATGTTGTGACTGCTACTGATGGGGCTAGTGTACACTTGGACTTGTACATGGAAAGAACAATCAACTACATCATCAACCTCTTTAACCTTGAGGATTTCCTTGGTGAGAAGAACAATGCAATCACCTTGGATGCTATCGAGCAAAGACTCGCAAGGGTTAAGCATGAATGCATCGACACCTTAGGACTTGTTGAGGACATCAAGTATAGTGTTGAAAAGGTTAACAGGGATTGTGTAAGAGCAAACATTGAAGAGATCGTATTCGATGGTGTTGTTACTGAAATCGATGCAAACGTAACCTATGATGTGATCTAAGAGGTGAATTAAGTATGGCAGATAAGACAATTATTATTAACGGAGTAACTTTCGGCCGTGGAACTGGTGTAAAGATAGATGAGAATGCAGAAGTGTCAACTGAGAACACTTTTGATGGTCCTGTAAACTTCGGTATCGAGAAAACCCAGTACACCGTAAGTGTCGATAAGCTCATTGCACCTGATGTTGAAACCTACCTTGCAATGCGCAATGTATTGAAGGATATGAAAGTCAACAAAGGTGAAGTAACCATCAAAGAGGTTGTCCGAGAAAAAGGAGGAACCTCCTATACTGTAAAGGAAATATTCCTTGGATGCTTAGTAAGCAAATACAGCAAAGACATCAGCGTAGACTCCTTGACTACGGAAAGCATAGAGTTCACAGCTGAAGATGTTGATGAAGAGATTACCAGGAACTAAAACCATTATTGGTTTGGTTCCTTTATTTTTTTTAATTATTTTTTTTCTTAAATGATTAGGGGTGCAATAGGGTATGGCAGAGAGAAGCCTAGAGGAATTATTGTTGGAAACAGAACAAAGGATCCTCAACAACGATTTTTACAAGAAGTACATAGTGACCTATGAAGATGAGGAATATGGATTCTATGTTAAACCAATAAGCCAGAACAGTTTCATGAAACTGTTGAATAAGCATGGGCATAATATTGCAAAGATAAATGAGGAACTCATATTCAAATGCTTAGTCGAGGCGGATGGTAGACCTTACAAGAAGGAATTGGTTAAAATACTCTTGGATGAAATGCCTGCTGGTTTCAGCACAGAAATTACAAAATGCATATATGAAGTAAGCGGTATTGAAACTGATAAGGAATCACAGGAGATGTTAGAACGATTTCTTGAGGGAACATCTTAATTATGATGATGGCAAACTTTGCCACATTACACGAATGTTTGACAGGGGAATCATAACCTTAACATTAGAAGATTATAACAGGTTAACACATTTTCAGAAGTTAGCGATAATAGTTATCACTGATGAGATTATGAGGTTCAGGTCAAACAAGAACACATTCTTAACATTTTAAAAATGATTATTAGGAGATTTAGGCTGTATGACTGAAAAAGAAGTTAAGATACGAGTTGCCGCTGATGTTGATGATGAACAAGTCAAGGCATTAGAAGAGTTATTAGACAGTCTAGCCGATAAAGTTGTTGGGTTTGAAGTTGCTGTAGATGATGATGGTTTGGATGCTGCTGGAGAGAAAGAGGAAGGCCTTAATGGCAGTGCCGAGTTTGTGATTGATGTTGATGATACTGCTGTGCAGATGGCTATGTCCAACCTCAGTGATGGGGTTAGCAAAGCCAAAGCCGGTGTGCTTGAACTGAAGGATGCTCTCCAGGAAGTGGAACAAGCCGGTATGCAATCCGAGCAGAACAAGGCATTCCTTGAAATGAACCTCGGAGCAGACAAGGCCAAACAAACCTACCAAGACATATCAGATATCGTTGCCAGTATGCCTGGTGATGATAATACTATGAGGTCTGTCTTGTCTACTGCACAGGCACTTGGTAATGACTTGAACCCTGATGAGATGGAAGCAGCCAGTAAGACCATGGCAGACTATATGAGCGGTTCTGCCACTATGGGAAAGATGGCTACCGAATCACAACAGGACATCATGAAATACCTCTTGGATGGTAACACTGCAGAACTTGAACGTGGTTCTATTGTTTCATCACAAGTGGATAAGTTGAAGGAAGGAACTACCTTCATGGAGCGTCAAGCATTAATGCAAGAGGTCTTAAATGACCTAGGTTATGGTGGAATCAGTACCCAAGACACAATGCTCAACAAACAAGCCGAATGGGAGGGTATGATCTATAACTCTTCCGATGCATTATCCAGTATGTGGCTTGATGCAGAGAAGGGGGCAATGGATTATGTTCTCCAATTGAACGATGCTACTGGTGGCCTTGTAGGTATGGGTATTGTAGCAGGTTCAGTTGCTGGCGGGCCTTTGATTGATACTGTCTCTGGTTTGGGTCAGATGGCTATGGGTATGAAAGCAATCAAGGACCTTAACATGATAAGTTACTTGAAGAACCTTGAAATAATGACTAAACTTTCTGCTGCTGCAGATTGGCTATTGAGTGGAGCGCAAGCTGTGCTTAATGCAATAATGGCATTGAACCCCATATACCTTGTGGTCATTGCTTTGATTGCTTTAGCTGCAGCTTTAATATGGGCTTACTATAATGTCGATTGGTTCAGGGCAATGGTGGATAATGCCTGGGCAAGCATACAAGTATTCGGGCAACAGATATACTCGTTCATTGCCGGTGCATTGACTGGATTGAAGAATGCAATAGTTGCTGTTGGAACTTTCCTTATCGGCAGAATAAACGCCACTTTCTCTGCAGTATGGGGGATCATCTCTGGTGCTATGAACCTATGGAACCAGGCCTCAGCAAAGGCAAGGGAAATTGCAAATGCTATAGGACAAGCATTCAGTGGAGTCAAAGGCAGAATACAAGGAGCCTTTAATGGTGTGACAAATGCTATAACTGCTCCGTTCATGAGCGCATATAACACTTTGAAGCCTATCATTGACAATATCAAATCAGCTTACAATATGTTGACAAGCCTAGGAGGAAGCGCTGGTATCGTTACCGGTAGTGCTGGAATCAGCATGGGAGGAGTAAGCGGAATAGGCAATGCTAACAGCAACCTCATAAGCACTGTAAACAATAGCATTGGCGGAAGCACAAACATAGTCCTAAACGGCATAATCGAAGAGTCCGCTGGAGACTTCATTGTAAGGAAACTTAATGATGAATTATACAAACAAAACGTACTAAGAGGAGTATACTAATAATGGTGGAAGTAAAGTTTGCAGGGGTCAAGATACAGTACATTCTAGATCCAATATCAAAGGCTAAGGAAAGGAATTACAGTACCAATACTTTCATCGGCTCTACTGGTGGGAATAGTGTAGAATACTTATCCACTAATGGTACAGTATTATCCTTCAATAGTGTTGTGAGCAAGGAGAACCTGAACCTCCTAACCTCTTACCGCAAGCTTGCAAAGAGTTACACTAACAAGCCAGGGGTATTGGTAGGTTCCTCTGACCTTGCAGTTAATGGTAATTATTACTTGACTGGTTATAATGAGGAGAAGAAGCTTAATGGTTCTTATGCTATTGGTTGGGAGTTTACAGAGTATGTTAAGCCTAATGTTGTCAAGAAGACATTCAAAAGGATAGGCAAATCAGCAACAAAGAAAACAACCCCTACTGCCAAGAAGACCACTCAAAAGAAAACCAGCACATATATTACAGTATTGCTAACCGATTGCAGTACATTGAAGTATGGTATGACTGGCAAGAAATGTGTCAAATACCTGCAGAAATTCCTGCAAAAGAAAGGATACTACAAAGGATATAAGATTGATGGTGACTACTTGCAGTACACTAAGGCAGCTGTAAACCAAATGCAGAAAGCCTACAAGATAAAAGTCTCCAAATCCAACCAAGGCCAATGGGATACTGTCACCAGGAATTACTGGCGTAAGAAGTACAACATCACAAGCAAAAAGAAAAAGAAATAAGGGGAGTGTAGGAATATGAGCGTTGGAACATTATATGTCAGCAACACACCTAAACTATCATCAACCAAATTCCATTCTATCCCTTTCAATGGTGCTAAGATAGAGTACAAATCCGATTCTGCAGATTCATTCAGCTTCAAGACCAACCAACCACTATCACAAGGGACAAGGGTCAGATATAATGATCCCCGTGGAAAAAGGTATGGTTTCGGCGGACAAGTATACAAGGCCAAGGAATCAACTACTGGTTTGTATGAGTATGATTGCGTAAGCTACTTGAGATTGTACCTTTCCAAGATTAGCAGTGTTAGCTACAGTAATATCACAAGCTATAACCTTTTAAGGAAACTGTTAAAGAATGACCCTAACAGGTTCAGCCTTGCAGGCTTAACCAAAACACAGAATAAGCACAGTTATCTTAAATGGGAGAAGAAATCCATATGGGAGATTGCTCGGCAATTGCAGTACCTTGAATGGAAAGCAGGAAACCCAGTAGAATGTTATGTTGATATAGAGGGAGTACTTCATTTCGGCAAAAACATTAACAATGAACAAGGCTACAAGTTCACCACCAAGGGAGATGGAACCAACACTATCATAAACTATGAGGAAACATTGACTACAGATAATGTTGTCACAGTAGGCCGAGTGGTGTATGATGGTGCAGACCGTGCATATGCTACTGCATCAAAGGAGATGATAGCAACCTGGGGTTACATTGAAGGAGACAGTTTCGACTGTACCGAGAATGTCACCAAAGGCTCCAATAAGGATTCATCCTCTGGCGTTAACAGTGATGGGCAGGCATTCATCAGCAAATACAATATTGATTCCAAGATTGCTAAACAAGCAAACACTATCATCAGTGGGGCTAAGACTGATAATGCTAAGGCTAAGGCAATATGGAAATGGATGAGAGATCATATCAAATATGCTGATTATTCTTGCACAAAGAAGGGAGCATTAGGCACACTTAATGCAAGGAAAGGTAATTGTGCAGACCAAACACACCTATATATGTCATTGGCTGGCAGTGTGGGATTGCAGGTAAGATGCAACCATATCAAAAACCACTTCTATCCAGAAACTAAATTGAATGGGAAATGGTTTGCAACTGACACTACTACAAGCAAAGGATGGGGTAATCATGCAATGAATGGTGGACACCTAGCATACTATAGTAACCCTAATACTTTCAATTGTTAAATGGTGATAATATGGTTTTGAAAGGAGTTAAACAAGTAAGCAAAGACGATAACACCATCACTGTAAAGACATATCCCTCCAAGAAAGGTTACGAGTACAAACTGACAAAGCATACCTGGAAGAATTACTGTCCATTATGCAAGTCCAAAGGGACATTAACATTCAATCCCAAGAAGACCCCAGAAGGCGAAATCACATGCGAAAAATGTGACGCAGACTATTGCGGTACCTCAGGACTTGACAAGGCCAAGAAAGTAAGGGCTAAACTCAAACCAGCTACAGTCACAGGCTCTGGAAATACAGCATCTACAGAGACACAATCCCAAAAATGCAACCTAACCAGGGCAGAGTCCAAGAAGAAGGCAGAAAGCCTAATCAATACTGGGACAGTTTATGCAGGTAAACTCGAGATACCTGCATACCTAAAGGTAAAGGTGGATGACCTATTAAGCTTGAACTTCAAGGGCTTTGATGATGGGCAAAGGTTCAAGGACATCAACAACAAGAAGCTAAATGTCGAATCAGCAAGCCTAGACATTGACAGCCAAACATTAAGCCTAGACCTTACCCGAGGAAGCAATGTTTTAGGTGAGCCTTACGAAGGGGATTACATAATCACCAACAAGAAGGGAGCAATCGTAGCAACAAACCGAAACAAGAACAATCCTCTTAAGGGGAAGCCAACAAGCATAAATCCGAAGATAGGAGGATTCAACGAACAATCCCCCGCAGTCAAGAAGATAATGCTAAAGGGCAAGGAATTAGGCACAGTTGCTAAGATATACAAATACTTAAAGGTTAAAAGTGCTGGAGGGACCGGTGGCTTCAAATACAAATACTACATAGGCCACAAAGTCAAATCCGAAAATGAAACAACCTTCGGCAAAAAGAGTGCTGAGAAATGCTGGACAAGCAAAACCTATAATTGTGTAGATGCCTCATGGCTGTTCTATATAATGTGCAAAGGAGCAAACAAGAAAGTTGACATAATAAAAGCCGAATATACTGGATTGGATGGCGAGAAACGATATCATATGTACAACAAATACAAGGGCAAAACATATGATGTCTCTCAGAACATGAGACAAGAGGTTGATGGATCACATATTGTGGTGGTGAAGAAGAATGACTGATACTGAGATTTATGGTGCTGATTATAGCAGCGAGGGGTTCATTACCAGTGATGGTGACATTGGTTTGGTAACTGAATTGGCTAATGCAGAACAGGCTATAAGGAACCGCTTATTGACAAGGTTAGGGACATACCCCACTATTGATGATGAGTATGGGAGCAATGTCCATCAGGCCTTGGGGGAGAAGATTACTCCTGCATTGATAAGTGAGTTGCGAGTTTATATTGAGAATTGTATGTTAGAGGAGCCTAGAGTGTATGGGGTCCTAAGCCTTGACATAACTGCAGAAGGACATGACAGCCTACACTTGCAATTGCAATTGCAATTGGTGGATGGAAGCGAACTTGGTTTTGAGGAGAACATTAACACTTTAGGATAAGATTTTTATGGTGCAGGAAACAGAATATTTGGAATTGTTCGATGGGACAACAATCGAGAAGGATGATGTTATAGATACTTTGAAGAGCAAGTATGATAATGCTTATTACAATGGCTTGACCAAGGTGACAGATTTCACTGAAGGAAGCGAAGCCTATCATTTATTGGATACAATTGCGAGCTTATTCCTTGAGGCACGTGAAGACATTAATGACAATTACCTGATGAGCATGATACATACTCAGGAAGGGGAGTTCCTGGATAATACTGGGGATAGTCTTGGAGTGTATCGTAAGGCTGCAAGCCCTAGTACTGGTTATGTTGTTATCTATTATAACAGCACTGCTTTGACTGCAGATGCAATATTGAATGATGGAGCAGGGACAACCTGCAACCTGGAAGACCCAGTAATATTAGAGGACCTTATCGTAATGACTGATGACAGCATAAGCTTCATAGTTGAGGATTCCGATTCAACACTCAATGGGAACAAATACATCAAATTGGAAGCAACATGCGAGTACGAGGGAGAATACACTAACGTATTATCCGATACCATTACCATTATCGAGAATGACCTCCCTGCTGGTGTAAGGGTCACCAATACTGCCTTTAGTGGCGGAACAGATATTGAATCTGATGATGATTACCGTGCAAGGATACTTGAGCATCCTAACAGCAGCCCTACTGGCAGCATTAATTGGTATAAGACAATACCATTCGTTGATGAGGGAGTGGTGAACCTTGTACATGACATACTCCCAACCAAGGAAGGAGTAAGCAGTGACGAGGACTTATTATTGATCTATAATCCAATCAATAAGGCAGAGACACAACAATCATATACTGGTGGGCAATCAGACATTACCGGTACCTTTTACCCATCCGAGTATGCTCTCCGACAGTTCTTCGCATTGGACGAATACAACATCGTAGGAATAACCCTAGGCTACGAGAAGGCCACACCACAATATGTATTGGCTGATACAACAGTTACCGGTTACACTATCAATTACAAGATATATGTGAACATTGATACAGCAGAGTATCCTGAAGCTACATTGTCTACTGTTACTCCAAAGGTTGAAGCGGTGATTAGTCAGTTTAACTTGGATGCGAATATTTACCAGGACTTCAACCCAGCAAACCTATGTGTACTCATTGAGGAGATACCTGAGGTTACTGATGCTATAATCTATCAGAAAGCAACAAAGACAAGTGATTCAAGTGTTACTTGGGGTATTGTGACCGAGCCTATCAGCATGGATGAGGATGAGGTTTACCAGGTAAGCCCTGATGTTGGGGTTATAAATACTGGCCCTGCTACTGGATTAGTGACTACACCATCCAAATCAGACAACCCATAAATGGAGGGATAATTTTTATGAGTTATGATGATAGCAGCCTAATAGGTGATGAGATCTGCGATTACTACTATGACATTGAGAACAATTTCATGAACCCTCCATCTCCTACAGGCTTCTTTATTTATAAAGTGTTAGGTGGTGCTTTTGACTGGTTAGCGGATTTGGTTACTCAGTTCCGCATTGATTACAGCATACTTGACTGCAATGTAGGGAATGTTGAGATTGTGGATGGGTTCCCTGAAGAACCTGATACCACTCATACCTATTATGTCTCAAACTATACCACTAGTGGGGGAAGCTTCACCAAGTACAGTTATAATGGCAGCACTTGGGATAGCAGCACTGTTACTGAAGGAGTAGTGAATGCTTTAGATAGTTTCTGGGGCAGG
>Ga0265299_10002252_pt1 | contig 20153 bp, 17 predicted proteins | sample AusTroGonzalo_MG_4_FD_193485 | JGI IMG/M metagenome (GOLD analysis project Ga0265299, IMG submission 193485) | Bovine rumen microbial communities from tropical cattle in Woodstock, Queensland, Australia - Gonzalo_02 | ecosystem: Host-associated > Mammals > Digestive system > Stomach > Rumen ... | reverse complement strand
CAAGAACAGGAATTACGATTCCTTCGCCCATCGCATCTTTAATAGCCGCAAGTACCGGCTCGTCTTCCGCAGCTGCAACAGCGATTCTTCTGGTCTCATGTCCTTTTGCCATAGCGATAAACTCTTTGATCGATTTGAATTCCATTTTTCCCTCCGAAGATTGTTAATAATCAAAAACCGTTGCACTATAAAAAATTTTTTCGGAAAGTTCCATTTTTCTTTTATTTTTATCAGAAGAATTTTGAAAATTTATTTTTCAGGCGGGAGAAGGTCAGGGAAGAGTTACGGATTCGTGAATAAAAACAAAACGATACGCGGTTTTTGTATAAATCAGGCGCTTCAGCCGGAGATCCTCTTTTCTGCGCTTTTCATTATCCTGGCGATGATTTCGTCGTATGAGACGCCGTTCATCCTGCCGAGGATCGGGAGATCTGAATCGGAGGGGTTGAGTCCCGCCAGCGGATTTACTTCGATAAACTCGGGGATCCCTGCTTCGTTGCAGCGGAGATCTATTCTTCCGCCGTCGCGGCATTCAAGGACTTTCCACGCTGCAAGGGCCGTTTCGATGCACTTTTCCGCGATCTCATGTTCGGGGACAGTGTAGCGCATCAGCGACTGATAGTGCTTTTTGTTGACAAGCCCGTAAGCTTTGCTCTCGGCATCTTCCAGGAAGTTGATCTCGATAACGCCGACCGCTTTGGCATCTTTTCCCGTCCCTGTGATCCCGACTGTGAACTCTCTTCCGGGGAGGAATTTTTCGACAAGCACCGGCTGCCCGTGTTCTTGAAGGAGTGCCGTGACGTTTTCGACCAGCTCTCTGCGGCTGCCTATTATCGATTTTGCTCCTATCCCTTTGCCTGTTCCCTCGGAAAGCGGCTTTGCAAAGAGGGGAAAGTCGATCTTTACCTTGTCGATATCTTCCGGCGAATAGACGATCTGAAAGTCGGGTGTCGCTATCCCGGCATCGCGGACGATCCTCTTAGCCATCCCTTTGTGGAGAGCAAGGGAGAGGACCATCGGGTCGGAAAAAACGAACGGGATGCCGTATGCTTCGAGAACTGCGGGGACCTCCGCCTCTCTTCCGAAACCGTTGACTCCCTCTGCGATGTTGAATACGAGATCCCATCTTTCGCCTGCCGCGACACGACTGACAAGCGATTTTACGTTTCCTATCCTGTCAACTTCGTAGCCGAGCTTCTTAAGTGAATCTTCTATCCCGTCTATCGTTTCCGCAACGTCGAATTCAGCGGCTTCCTCAAGTGAAAATCCCGCTTTTATATAGTCGTCCTGCAGATCGTATGTGAAACCTATTCTCATTTTTTACCTCCCTTATGAATGTTTGGGGTATTTGTAGTCTTTGCCTTCGAAATTCTTCAGGTAGACGTAATCATCGTCTTCTCCCTGAAAATATTTCGGGATGAGGGGGATCTTTCCTCCTCCGCCGGGAGCGTCTATGACATAGTGGGGAACAGCGTAGCCGCTCGTGAATCCGCGGATCTGCCTGATCATGTCGAGTCCCTCATCGACACTTGTCCTGAAGTGGGCCGAGCCGATGACCGGGTCGCACTGGTAGAGATAGTAAGGTCTGACTCTTGCCATAAGGAGCTTGTGGAAGAGTTCTGTCATAACTTTTGCATCGTTGTTCACCCCTTTGAGAAGGACTGTCTGGCTGCCGAGAGGGATCCCCGCATCGGCAAGTCTCGAGCATGCAGCAGAGCTTTCCGGCGTGAGTTCGTCCGGGTGGGTGAAGTGGATGCTTATCATAAGAGGATGGTATTTTTTGAGTATTCTCAGGAGTTTAGGTGTGATCCTCTGCGGAAGGACGGCGGGGACTTTTGTTCCGAGCCTGATTATTTCTACATGAGGGATAGCCCTGATCCTTGAAAGAAGATAGTCGATCTTTGCGTCGGGCATGGTGAGCGGATCGCCGCCTGAAATCAGGACATCGCGCACTTCGGTGTGCCTTGCGATGTAGTCGATCGATTCGTCCCAGCACTTCGAGTTGAATCTGTGAAGTTCGTTTTTGTTTCCTACGACTCTGTGCCTCGTGCAGTAGCGGCAGTATGAGCTGCAGAATTCGGTCGCCAGAAAAAGGACTCTGTCGGGATAGCGGTGGACAAGGTTCGGGACCGGCGACATCGATTCCTCCGAAAGAGGGTCGGCTGCTTCACCGAAGCTCCTTATAAGTTCGGATGTCCGCGGGATCATGGTCTTTCTCAGCGGATACTCCGGATCGCGGCCGTAAAGCAGCGAGGCGTAGTAGGGTGTGATCCTGAAGGGAAGCGAAATCTCCTTCATCGCCGCAAGTTCGTCCTCTGTCAGATCGAACATTTTTGAAAGAGTTCCGGCATCGGTGATCGAGTTTTTGATCTGCCAAAGCCAGCTGTCCCAGTCAGCTTTTGTTGAGCCCGGGAAAAATTTTTTCTGAAAATCGGAAAGAACTTCCTCGCCCTCAGAGACAAGGGGAACGGAATAAAACGGAACGGAATTCGACCGGCCTGAGCCAAGCGGGACCTCATCCTCGAGGGAACGCAATTCTTCTTTCATGGATAACCTCCTGAAATTGTTTGATTTTTAATAGGAATGTACCGAACGTAGCGAGAGCTATTCTGCTCTTTTCATAAAAAATGCAAGATAATTTTTTAAAAATCGACAAGTGCAGTATTTTATTGATAAATTTATGCAATAGACCCTGCGGTTTTTTGACAGTAATCTTGCAATTCATAAATTACAGGGAATAATGTCCCGCAAATGCGCTTGTGTTGTTCCGGTAAGCAGGAGGATCGATTGAAAAAATATTTAAAAAAAGTCCTTTTTTTCCTTGTTTTTTTCTCCTTTTTTTCACTTTGGGCCGCTGAAAAGCCGGAAGATTTCCATCTCGTGAAAAAGGTGACTGACGGAACTTTGAACTATTCGACGTTCGAGCTTTCGATTACGGGAAACGGGATCCCGGAAACGAATGTCACCAACCTCAATTCGGCGCGTATCACTGCGGAAAAGGCGGCACAGGCCAACGCACGGCTGAAAACTGTGAAGATCCTTTCTTCGCTCGTTCTTTCGGGTAAAACCACGGTCAAGGCTTATTTCGACGAGAAAAACCAGCCTGATTTTGTCGAGCGGCTTGTGAATGTGGCCGATTTCAAGGAAGTCACCTACGAAAGATTCTACTCGAATTCGTCAGTCGATGTCACGTACAAAGTCGATGTTTCGGGATACATCAGAAAAATTGCCGAAGCGGCGAGGGAATGGGCTCTTCCCGCGGAAGAAAAGGCTGAAGCAGCTTCTGACGAGAGCGCGAAAACTAAGTCTGTCCTTCTCATAAACGTAAAAAAAATCGAGCCCGCACTTCTGATTTCGGTCGTGGACGAAAAAGGGGAGAAAATCTACGACATTTCGACAGCCGGAAACGGCAGAAAAAGCCCGTCATCGGTTTTCTTTGCCAGAAAAAAAGCCGATTATCTCCTTGAAAAAACTGGACTTTCAGGCGAAACGCTTTCGGTAAACGCATTCAAAATCACCGAGTCTAAAATCGTTATAAAAAACAGCGATGCCGAAAAAATCAGAGCCGAGCTCAAAAAAGAGTGTTTCAGCGAAGGCAGGATCGTTGTAGTCAGCGCTGAGTAGCAGACTTTTTTCTTGCACAAAACCATATTTTGTTTAAAATTATTCGATTTTTTGATGCGGAGACCGCAAAATGAAAAAATATTTTCTACTTTTAGCACTCATTTTGATTTTTTCGGTTACAGCCTGCGGCAAAAAGAGTGGAAGCCAGAAAATTCCTGAACAGAATGATGCCGATGAAACGGCGGAAACAGAATTGAATGATGATGATACAGATTCAGAATCTGATTCTGAACATGATGAAAATGCCGGAAAAAATGATGATGATACAACTCCGGATACAGATCAAAACGACAGTGATGCGGAAATCCCCGTATACCCGGATTCCGACGTGCCTGAATGCGCTCAGAGAGGCTCTACACCGTGCAAAGACTCAACGACCGGGCTTATGTGGTCTTCGATGTATTCCGATAACTGGCATCAGACGAAGTGCGGCGAGATTTCCGACGCAGGCTATACCGACTGGCGTGTGCCTGAAATCAGCCAGCTGATGACTTTGGTTCAGAACTGTCCTGATTTTGAAAACGGCGGCTGCGAGACAAGCATAACCAGCAAATACAGCAGGTTAGGCGACACCGACACACTGTGGTCAGGCAGCATTAAAGAGGCATATTTTCTGGCAATAAATTTCAGCAACGCCTCCATCGAGGCTCACTGCAACGCTTTTTTAGCATCACTCGTTGAGGGAAACGGCTATCCGCCTTACGACTGTTACGAGTGTTTTGAAAGCCACTATCTCCGTTGCACGAGATGCGATGAAGGTTACTTCTGGTATGGAGACAAGTGTGTCAAAAGCCCTTGCAGTTCCGATCCCTGCGAAGAAATTCCTTATGCTTCAGGCTGTGTGCCGCTAAGCGAGACAAATTACCGATGCTACTGCAATTCAGGCTGGTTCTGGGACGGCGGGAAGTGTGTCGATCCGTGCGATGCCGACCCGTGCGCCGGAGTACAGCATTCAACGGGAGTCTGTGCTGCGACAAGTGCAAACAAATACACCTGCGGCTGCATAGAAGAGTGGTTCTGGGACGGTGAAAAATGTGTCGAGACACCATGCAAAACAGAGCCTTGCAAAGATATGAAGCACTCTAGCGGAGTCTGCACTGCGCAAAGCTGGGACAAATATACCTGCGACTGCGAAGATAACTCTTTTTGGAACACTTCTGAGCTGAAATGTCTGAATCCATGCGATGGTGATCCGTGCAATGCGCTTCACTCAACAGGAAAATGCATATCTGAAACAAGCACGATATACACCTGTGAATGCAATGAGGATTCCTTATGGGATGAAGAAAACAGAAAATGTACCAACGAATGCGACGCAGTTTCGTGCGATATACCGCATTCAACCGGCAAATGCATAGCCTCAAAAGGCGGTACCAACCATCAATGCGAATGCCTTCAAAACTATTACTGGGACTATCACAACTGCGTTTCTCCATGCGAAACAGTTTCATGCGGAGGTTTCGATAATGCAACTGGAGAATGTTTCACGCAGAATGAATCCCTTTATGTCTGCGGCTGTAACGAAGGATACTTCTGGTATGGCGGTGAAAGAGGCTGTGATAATGTGAAACCTGCTTTCGGCAATGTCTGCACAGGTCTGCGGAAATGTCTGGATGGAGAAACCGAAAACTGCATGGATATGAACGAATATTCCGCTTACTACAACTATAGTGATATGTACTATGCCGAACGCGGAAAATGCGCTCCGCAGAACTTTTCGATTGACAGTACTGTGCCAGGTCAGGAGACGGTTATCGACAACAATTTAAGGCTCGAATGGCAGCGGAACTTCACTTCAGAGCGCTACACCTGGGATGAGGCCGTGGAGTACTGCGACACATTGTCTTACGGCGGGCACAGTGACTGGCGTCTGCCGGATCTGCATGAAATTTTTACAGTTGTGTTCAACAGCGATATAGGCGATCTTCTGGACTGGAGACTTTTTCCAAACGCATCGAAAGAGACAAAGCTGTGGACGTCGCAGTTGTCAAGCGAGTATTACGACTATGTCTGGTACATAAATTCTTTCGGAAGCATTGATTACGCTACCAAGAGTTATCTCGCCAATGTCATGTGTGTGCGCGGGGAGCGGCTTCCGAAAGCTTCATTTAAAACTACGACAGTAGGTGAAGATGCTGTTGTAACCGATACGACAACAGGACTCATGTGGCAGATGACGCCGTATACCGCCCGTGCAAACTGGGAGTCCACTGTTTCATACTGCGAAAATCTTACTTATGCAGGTTACAGCGACTGGCGGCTTCCCAATAAAAACGAACTTCTCTCGCTCGTTGATTACGACAAATATTATCCTGCAACAGAATTTCCTGACGAATACGGAAGCGCCTTCAGCACATCATCGCCGAATGTAAGGGACCCGCACTATATCTGGGTCGTCTATTTGGATAGCGGATATGTCACAACCGAGTTCCACAAGGACAATTCCACAAGCAGTATCCATGTCCGCTGCGTAAGGTGACAATCTCCGCCGTGTAGTGGCACAAATAGTTTCTTGCCTATTAACTAAAATTTTTATTGACAAATATTTTAAAATATTAATTATAAATTTGTGTTTTCGTCATATAGTTCTTTAATAGCACCGAGGTTTGTGTTGCTTACAAAAGGTAATATTTGTAATTATAAGCCTTTATTTACAATCAATATGATGTTTTTAATTGCTTTTGATTGTTGTTGTGGTATAATGAACAGACGGTTTTTATGGAGGTAGCAATGTCAACATCGTTTGTTCAGTTCAGGATGGAAGATTCAACCAAAGCGCAGGCGCTTCTTGTTTGCGAGCAGTTGGGGATTGATCTTTCCACTTATTTAAGAATGTGTGTCACTCGTCTGGTGCGTGAAAACGGGATTCCTTTTTCGATGAAACTCGAAAAAACGGAAGAGAGCCGCGGTCTTGCCGCGATGAAAGCTGCAAGCAGAATCGCCGAGCAGAACGGAACCAGCGGGATGACTCTCGATGAAATCAACAATGAAATTACCGAAGCAAGAAAATAAACCGCGTTACTATGTCGTGATAGACACCAATGTCATTGTTTCGGCAATGCTGAAATGGCAGTCTCTTCCCGGAAATATTCTGACTCTTGTTTTTGAAGGAGTGGTTGTTCCAGTCTTCAATGATGAAATTATCCGCGAATATCGTGAAGTTTTGAGCAGACCAAAGTTCAATCTGACAAAAACTATCATTGACGATTTTGTCGGCAACATCGAAGAAGTCGGCATTTCGATTGAAGCGGAAACGCTTGATGTGGTTTTTACCGATCCTAAAGACAAAATTTTTTATGAAATCACCATGGAACATAGAAAATCTGACGAAACTTATCTTGTGACGGGAAATATCAAACATTTTCCTGCACAGCGTTTTGTTGTTACTCCGCGAGAAATGCTGGAAATCATCTTGGGATAAGAAATCCTTTCTTGCACAAAATCTCGTTTTCATTAAAATTATTCGATTTTTTGATACGGAGGCCGCAAAATGAAAAAATTTTTTCTTCTTCTTGCACTGATTTTGATTTTTTCGGTTACAGCCTGCGGCAAAAAGAGCGAAAATACAACGACTCCCGAACAGAATGATGCCGATGAAACGGCGGAAACAGAGCTGAATGATGACGATATCAATACAGATTCAGACTCGGATTCTGATTTTGAATATGATAAAGATGCGGTAGAAAATGACGAAGATGACGACACAGATCCGGATACAGATCAAAACGACGGTGATACAGAAATCCCTGTATATCCGGATTCCGACTTGCCTGAATGCAGCCCTGAAAGCGGAACTCCGTGCAAAGATTCGGTTACTGGACTTGTCTGGTCAACAAAGTTATTCGACAATTGGAAAGCGTTGAAATGCACTGAGCTTTCAGAAGGAGGATTTACTGACTGGAGAAGGCCTACCATATCTCAGTTAAGAACTTTAATACAAAATTGCCCGAACACCGAAACAGGCAGTGAATGTCTAATTTATGAGTACCTGGATGAAAAATGTGACAAAAAATGCAGTGCATGCAACAAAATAGATACTGGCGAATACAGCAAATTCGGTGATACGGAAATATTCTGGTCTTCTACATTATGTTCTGAATTTTATGTGGTAAATTTCAGTAACGGAGCTATTTATGGTTCATGCAATTACGATGATGCTTTTTGGGGTGAATTTTCGGGACAGATCCCGCCAGCCGATTGTACCGGATATTTTCTCCGCTGCACTAGATGCTATGAAGGTTACTTCTGGTATGAGGACAAATGTATCGAAAGCCCGTGTAACTCCAATCCATGCGGAGAAATTCCCCACATTCGCTGTGTGCCGCTAAGCAAAACAAATTACCGTTGCATTTGTGAAGACGGATATTATTTGAACGGCGAAGAGTGTGTTTCGTATTGAGTATCTGAAATCGCTTTTTCGTGATTTTTAATCTTTCAGACAACCTGCCGGAATGACAAAAACTCCGTCTTCTCTTCTGTAGCCGTATTTTGTTCCTGTGATCACAATTTTAAGATCGGGAAGCCTGATGGGAACCTGCTTTTCCTCTTTATTCCGCTCTTTTATCAGCTCTTCTATTTTACACAAATGCTTTGCCCCTTCATCGATCTCGCTTGAACCGAGCTTGAATTCAAGAAGAGCGTATCTTCCGTCCTTAAGGTGAAGAACTCCGTCAGCTTCCAAGCCGTATCTGTCGCGGTAATACGACATTTCGCCGTTCATTTTTGCTGAATAAGCCTTCAAATCACGGATGCAGAGTGACTCGAACAGAAAGCCTAATGTTTTAAAATCACTGTTAAAATATTCTGGAGAAAGCCCGAGAGCGGCAACAGCAACGGAAGGATCTATGAAATTTCTTTTTCTGGCGGCTCTGATTGCTGTTTTTGATCTTATTGCGGGACACCATGCGGAAACATCTTCAATTATATAAAGCTTTTCCAATGCCTCAAGATACTCATAAAAAGTTTTTTCGGAAATCTCGTTTGTAGCGCGAACATCTCCGTAAATTGTTTTGTTTTCACTTAAAGTGCAGATGTTTCTTGAATATGATCGCAGAATGGCGGCAGCCCAGAGCGGATTTCTCCGTACGCTGTCAATGCTTGAAATATCCTTGTTGCATGTCTGATAAAGCAAATCTTCCGCAACTTTTAGCTTGTTTTTCTGACTTCTTATCTTAAAACATGTCGGCCAGCCTCCGCGGCATATTGCGTAAATAAGCCCGTCAATAGTCAAATCCGAAACACAGCCGTCAAAATTGTTCGGATTGTCAAACAAATCAAGCAGTGAAACGGTTCCGTTGGATTCTTCCGATTCGTAAAGGCTGAAAGGATACATTTTCATCGTGCTGATACGCATTGTTCCGGTGTGCGGAGTCTGAACATCGGCGGAGGTCGATCCTGTCAGAATGTAAAGTCCGACCTGCTGCTCGTCGTCTATGGATTTACGGATTGCTCCCCAGATTTTAGGCGCATCCTGCCATTCGTCGAAAAGGCGCGGTTTTTCACCGATAAGCAGTTTGCTTGGAGCATTGCTGACAGTCGCAATAAGCTGTTCTCGAATTTCCTCATCCTGAAATTCCACGAAACTTTTTGCATGAGCTTTGGCTGTTGTGGTTTTACCGCAACCTTTGGGGCCGACAATCAGTACCCCGCCGAAAGTTTCCAGTTTTTCTTCTAAAATTGAGTCTGAAATCCTGCCTTTATAATCCATCTTTACACCTCAAAACAACAAAAATACTTATTATAATAATTTCAATTACTTGCTTTGTCAAGTTCCATTATTTGCGGCATTTTACTTCTATTTTTTGCGGTATTTTATTTCCATTATTTGTGGCATTTTACTTCAACTTTTTGCGGTAATCCTCGTGATTTTAAATCTTTGACTTTTTCTTGATTTTCATTGAAATTGCTCTGTTTTTTTGGAATCTCACTGCTCGATCCATCTCCGCAACAAAATAACTCCGCCGTATAGCGGCAAATTCTTGACAAAAGCACTCTGTTTTGAATAAAAAAGCGCCGGAATGCGGTTTTTGAGGTGATATGGCTAAAAGAGCTTTCATTTTCCCCGGTCAGGGGGCGCAATACGCCGGAATGGGGCGCGATTTTGTTGAGAGATTTCCTGTATTTTCAGAAGTTTTTGAAGAAGCCTCCGAAAGGCTCGGATTCGATCTGCTTAAAACCGTGATGGAAGGAACTGCCGAAGACTTGATGCGGACTGAAGTGACGCAGCCAGCGCTTCTTACCGTTTCGACGGCTATTCTCAAGGTTATTTCGCAGGAAACCGGGCTTTCGTGTGATTTCGCGGCGGGGCTCAGTCTCGGTGAATACACCGCTCTTGTTCATGCAGGAGCTCTTGATTTTGCGGATGCGGTCGTTATCGCGAAAGAGCGCGGCAGAATAATGCAGGAAGCGGTTCCCGAAGGTGTCGGCGCGATGGCCCCGATAGTAGGGCTGACTTACAATGAAGTTGCTGAATTTATTAAAGAAATAAAAGGTCTTGGGGTTGTTGAGATTTCAAATTTCAATTCTCCCTCGCAGGTCGTTGTTTCGGGAAATATCGAAGCAGTCCAAGCGGCTGTCGATTTTATAAAGAAAAACGCAAAAACAAGGGTGAAAGCGCTTTTCCTTCCTGTGAGCGCTCCTTTTCACACCTCTATGCTTCGCGAGGCTTCGAATGAATTTGAAAAAATACTCAATAATTACGGTGTATTTGAGCTTAATAAAACCGTTGTTTCGAATGTCACGGGCCTGCCTTACACCGATATTTCCGAAGTGAAACCAGCACTCGTAAAGCAGTTTTACAGCACGGTCCTCTGGAAGCCGTCGGTCGATTTCATGCTGCAAAACGGAGTTGACAGTTTTGTCGAAATAGGGCCGGGAACTTCGCTTTCGGGGCTTGTCAGAAAAACTGCCGCGGCAGCCGGAATTGAAGTGAAAATTCAAAATGTTGAAAATATGGAAACTTTTAAAAACCTGAATTTTTAGGAGAAAGTCATGTATTTCGAAAAAATCGCGGACATCGTAAGACATCATCTCGCTCTTGATGAAAGTATCAAAATAACTCCCGAATCATCGCTTAAGGAAATGAAGATCGATTCATTGGATGTTGTTGAGATCATTATGAAAATAGAAGACGCTTTCGAAATCGAGATTCCTGATGAAAAACTCCATGAATTCCATAACTTAGGCGATGTCGCAAATTATATCAAATCGGTAAAAGAGTCTTAGTTCATGCAGAAAAGAGTCGCTGTAACCGGTTTGGGCTGTGTTACGGCTTTTGGAACCGGTAAAAAAATTCTTTTTGACAATCTTCGCGCCGGAAAATCGGCAGTCTCGCTGATTTCTTCTTTCGACACATCGGATTTCAAAACAAAAATCGCCGCTGAAATCAAAAATTTCGATGCAAGTTTATATTTTCCGAAAAACGAAACTCGGAAAATGGACCGTTTCACGCAGTTTGCGGCAGTTGCGGCGAAGGACGCACTTCTTGATTCAAAAATCGATTTGGAAAAACTCGACAAAAGCCGTTTCGGAGTTGTTTTAGGGGTCGGTTTCGGCGGGATTTCAACGATCTTAGAGCAGCACAAGATCCTGCTCGAACGAGGTCCAAGACGGGTTTCGCCTTTTGGTGTGCCTATGTGCATCCCGAATATGGCGGCGGGAAATCTTTCGATCCTTTTCGGTGCGAAAGGGGTGTGCGAAACGGTTTCCACTGCCTGCGCTTCTGCTTCGCATGCGATCGCTGCTGCTGCAAGACTCATTCAGAGAGGAAATGCCGACATAATTATCTGCGGCGGAAGCGAAGCACCGATAAATCCGCTTGTTCTTGCCGCTTTTTCATCGATGCAAGCCCTTTCAAAACGAAATGCCGAGCCGGAAAAAGCTTCAAGACCTTTTGACAAAGAGCGTGACGGATTTGTTTTGGGCGAGGGGAGCGGAATTGTGATTTTAGAATCTTTCGAGCACGCTCTCAAAAGAAACGCAAAAATTTATGCTGAGATTGCAGGAGCCGGAAGTTCGGCTGACGCCTATCACATAACTTCGCCCGATCCTGATGCAAAAGGGGCTGAAAGCGCTATGCGGCTTGCGCTTCTTGATGCCGGAACGAATGTTTCGGAAGTTGATTTAGTCGTTGCCCACGGAACGGGAACTCTGGCGAATGACCCGATTGAAACAAAGGCAATAAAAGCGGTTTTTGGCGAAAAAGCTTATAAAACTCCGGTAGTTTCAATAAAATCTATGCTCGGACATACTCTGGGCGCTGCTGCGGCACTTGAAGCGGTTGCCGCGGTTTCTGTGATGGCTGAAGGCGTGATCCCGCCGACAATAAACCTTGAAACGCCCGATCCGGAATGCGATTTGGACTATGTTCCGAATTTAGCGCGGAAAGCCGAAGTAAAATGCGTCATGACTGATTCATTCGGTTTCGGCGGACAAAATTCGGTTCTGATATTTAAAGCGGTAAACTAAATAAGAGATTCAATAAATTTTTTTCAACCACTTTCCCGTAAGCGATTCTTTGTTTTTGACGATTTCTTCGGGTGTTCCTGCCGCGACTATTCTGCCGCCCTGATCGCCGCCTTCCGGGCCGATGTCGATTATGTAGTCGGAGGATTTGATTATGTCGAGATTGTGCTCGATAACGATGACAGTTGAGCCTTTATTTACGAGCTGGTTGAGTATGGCGATAAGTTTTTTTACGTCGTCGAAGTGAAGTCCTGTGGTCGGTTCGTCAAGGATATAAATTGAGCTGTCGGAGCGTTTTTTAGAGAGTTCTTCTGCAAGTTTTATTCTCTGCGCTTCGCCGCCGGAAAGGGTGTGCGCCGGCTGACCGAGCTTGATGTAGCCGAGTCCTATTGAATTCAGAAGGTCGAGTTTGCGTTTTATCACAGGGAACGGGGCGAAGATCTCGGCCGCTTTCGCCACATCTGTTTCAAGAATGTCGTGGATGTTGTAATCCTTGAATTTTATTTGCAAAGTTTCGTCGCTGAACCGTTTTCCGCCGCAGTCTGGGCATCTGACGAATGTGTTCGGCATGAAGTTCATCTCGATTTTGATGATCCCTGCTCCCTGGCAGGTTTCGCATCTGCCTCCTTTGACGTTGAATGAGAAGCGGCTTGCCTTGTAACCGCGCGCCTTTGCTTCGGGCATTGCCGCAAAGAGGTCACGGATGTATCCGAAAAGTCCGACATAAGTTGCAGGGTTCGATCTCGGTGTCCTGCCGATGGGCGACTGGTCGATTTCGATGAGTTCGTCGATTTTTCCGTTGATTTTAATGCTTTTGAAGTCGGCTTTCTCCTTTCGCAGAGCGGGGATGAGCGTCTCCATGACGAGCGAGCTCTTTCCGCTTCCAGATACTCCAGTTACCGAGCAGAAGACGCCGAGCGGGATTTCTGCGTTCACGTTTTTGAGGTTGTTGGTTGTGACTCCCGAAAGTTTGATCCAGCCTGTCGGTTTTCTGCGCGTTTTCGGGACTTCGATAGTCTTTCTACCGCTTAAATAGTCGGCCGTAAGCGATCTTTTCACGTCGAGAATATCTTTTGATTCGCCAGCAAAGAGAAGTTCGCCCCCTTTTTCTCCTGCGCCGGGACCTAGATCGACGAGAAAATCGGCCGCTTCGATGATTTCCTTATCGTGCTCGACAACTATCACGTTGTTTCCGATGTCGCGGAGATTCTTTAATAAATTTACGAGTTTATCGGTGTCGTTCGGGTGGAGTCCTATGCTCGGTTCGTCCAGAACATAGGTGACTCCGGTAAGAGCTGAACCTATCTGGCTTGCGAGGTTGATCCTCTGCGCTTCTCCGCCCGAAAGCGAGTTGGTTTTTCGGTTCAGAGTCAAGTATCCGAGTCCGACCGAATCGAGGAATTTAAGGCGCGAGCGGATTTCTTTAAGCGGTTTTGCCGCAACTTCGCGCTCGAATTCCGAGAATCCGAAAAATTTGTCGTCCGAGAGTTTTTTGTAAAGTTCGCGCACGGGGATCTCGCACATTTCGTAAATGTTGAGTCCGCCGATCGTGACAGAAAGGGCTTTTTTGCTGAGCCTTTTTCCGCCGCATTCGGGACAGACTCCTTCAGCGAGGAATTTCGACAAGTCTTCGCGCACGGCTTCCGATTCGCTTTCTCTCCAGCGGCGCTCGAGTGAGGGCATGAGCCCTTCGTATTTCCTTGTCATGTTGTATTTTGTGGTTTTTGTGCTTATCGAGAAGTCGATTTCGTCTGCCGAACCGTATAAAACCGCGTTCTGGACTGTTGTCGAAAGCTGGTCGAAAGGGAGTTTCGGATCTTCGCCGTAGTGTTCGATCACCTGCTTTATCGTGAATTTCGTGAATGCCCAGAGGTCAACAAACGCCTTGTTCACAGGCTGCGACGGATCTACAAGAACTTTGTTGACATCCATGTAAGTCCGCGTTCCGAGTCCGCTGCATTCGGGGCACGAGCCTGCCGGATTGTTGAAAGAGAATGTGCGCGGCTCGATTTCGTCGTAGTAGATGTCACAGTAGGGGCATGCGAAATTCTCGCTGAAAAGTTTCTCTTCGCCGTCAAGTTCTTTGACGATCATTTTGCCGTTTCCTTTTTTGAGAGCCGTTTCGACCGAAGCCTGGACTCTCGCCGCATCGGTATCCGGTTTTATCGCGAGTCTGTCAACGACAAGGTTGATGTCGTGCTTTTTGAACTTGTCTAATTTCGGCATCTCTTCGTCAAGGCGGTATTCGGTTCCGTCAATGATTATGCGGAGATAGCCTTCTTTGTTCAAGTCTTCGAAAAGTTTTTCATAGGTCCCTTTCCTGCCGCTTACCACAGGCGACAAAACGAGTATTTTCTTGCCGGTTTTGTTGAGGATGAGTTCGACGATCTTCGCCGCGGGAGTCTTTGTGATCTCGCGTCCGCAGTTGTGGCAGTGGACTTTGCCGGCACGGGCGAAAAGAAGACGCATGTAGTCGTAGATCTCTGTCGTCGTTCCCACGATCGAACGGGGGCTTGCGTTGAGTCCGCGCTGCTGGATCGCGATCGAAGGCGAGAGACCTTCGATCAGGTCGGCTTCCGGTTTTTCCGAAAGTTCGAGGAACATCCTCGCGTAACTCGAAAGGCTTTCGACGTATCTGCGCTGCCCTTCGGCATAGATCGTGTCAAATGCGAGCGAAGTTTTGCCGCTTCCAGAAACGCCTGTCACGACGACGAGCTTCTCATGCGGGATCTCGATATCGAAATTTTTCAGATTGTGGTGTCTCGCACCTTTTATCACTATTGAGCGAAGCATTTTTACCTCCTAAAAGATAGCAAACGGTTATATTTTTTCCGTCTGAATATGCAAGATAAATCGTTTTTGACTAAATTCTTTCTTTGGTATATAAACCAGCCGTCTGAATTTTTGGAGGTTTTTATGAAAAGATTTTTGGCTCTTCTTTTTGTATGCGGTCTCACTCTTTCGCTTTTTGCGGAACCGAGACTCCTCACAATCCTTTTTACTAATGATTCCCACGGTATGGCTTGGGCGTTTGATGCTCCTGACAGTCCGAAAACAGGCGGTCTTGCCGCACAGAAAACTCTTATCGAGCAGATAAGAAACGAAGTCCAGCTCACAAACGGTGATGTTGTTGTGCTCAGCAGCGGAAACGTTACGATGGGCGACCCGCGAAGCAACATCTGCGAAAATCTGCCGATGATTATGGGTATGAACCTTATCGGCTACGACGGAATGCTTATCGGAAGCCACGAATTTGACTTCGGAATGAAGACTTTCGAAAAGATGCAGAAAGAGGCAAGATTTCCTTTCATGTCTGCAAACCTTTTCTACAAAAATAACAAACAAGTCGGCAAATCTTTCATTCAGAAAGAGATGATAAACGGCGTAAAAGTCGCATTCGTAGGCATCACGACCCCTGAACTTGAAAAAATTTCGAACGCAGGTGTCGAAGGGTTAGTAAAAATTCAAGATCCTATCGAAGCTGCGAAAAAAGCGGTAGAAGAACTCAAGCAGAACAACGATTTCGTAGTTGTCCTTTCGAACCTCGGCTACTCCGACAAAGAAGTAGACGCTGACGGTTATCCGAGCGATATCAAGCTCGCGAAGGAAGTTCCCGGAATCGGCCTCATCATCGGCGGACGCACGAAAATCCAGATGGATGAGCCTGTTATTGTCAACAATGTTCCGATAATCCAGACTGAAGGTTTGGGAAAATGGGTCGGCAGGTACGATATTTACTTCGAGGGCAAGCAGGTTGTTCAGAAGAATTTCAAGCTTTATCCTGTAAACATCAAGGAAAAAATAGTTAAGAGCAATGGCAGCGTAACTTATGAAAACCGTGGCAAAGACCTTGTCGAGAACGAGGCTATGCTGAAAATGCTCAACGATTTTAACTGCGAATTTTCGACTCAGGTCGTAGGCGAGCTTTCCGATTCGTTCAACGGCGAAAGGAATTTTGTCCGCAACAATCCTTCGACTCTCGGCGTCTTCATCGCATCGGTTATGAAGGAAAGAACGAATACCGATATCGCTTTTGCAAACGGCGGAGCGATCAGGCAGGGACTCAACCGCGGAATAGTCAACGAAATGGATATCTACAGCGTTTTCCCGTTCGAAGACACGATCGTCACCGGTTCGATCAGCGGCTCGCAGCTTGAGGAAGTCATCAACCTTTCGATCAAAAACAAAGGACAGGGCGGTTTTCTTCACTTCTACGGCGTTGACTTCTCCGTTTCGGGCGGAAAAGCTTCAAACATCAAAGTTAACGGTGCTGCTCTCGATGCAGGAAAGACCTATACTTTCGCAGTAAATTCTTTCGTTGCAGGCGGCGGTGACGGTTTCGAAATGATGCCGAAACTCAAACTCAACGACACAAAAATTTCGGTCCCGGCAGCTGTGATCGAATACATCAAACGCGAAAAATACATCGAACCTCCGAAAGTTTCGGGAAAATAAGTCATTTAAATAACACAGGCAATTCAGGTATTGTCATGAATATGTTTCAGGCTGTAATAAGCGTTTTTTCAAAGTATTTTGAGTTCAAAGGGCGCGCCGGCAGAAGCGAGTTCTGGTATTTTGTCCTGTTCAACCTCATTGTTTTCGGGATACTTATTGCTATCGGAGGATTTCCAAGCAAAGGTCATAGGAATATCCTGTTGAACATATACTGTCTGGCGACTCTGTGTCCGTCTATGGCTCTGAGGTGGCGGCGCCTTCACGATATCGGAAAATCAGGGCTCTGGTGGTTCATTTCCCTGATCCCCGGAATAGGCAGCTGGATCTTCCTGTATTGGGCTGCCCAGCCCGGCGAAATCGGGCCGAATCCATACGGTCCAGATCCGAAATTTCCAGATCAGACGGAAGATATTATCGGATAACTGGTGATTGCCGACAGTTTGTTATCTTTTGTGCTGATGTTGTATCTGAAATGTTGCTTTCGGTTAAACAATACTTATAATTTCGCGGTTTTTTTTGTTTGATTTGTAGAGACGCGCCCCGGCACGTCTCATAAGGAGGAAAAAATGAAGAAAATTTCGGTTGTTTTTGCTGTTTTTGCAGCTTTGATTTTTGTGATTAGCTGCGGAGGCGGTTCTAAAACCGTTGACACGACCGACACTGGTGAAGGTTTGAATGACGAAGACACGGTTGATACCGATTCAGTGTCTGACACGGAACATTCGGATGATTCTGATTCCGACAATCCTGATACAGCGCCTGGCAGCACAGACGATGATGCCGACACGGCAGACACGGCTCCGGATTCAGATCCAAGCGATCCGATAAATGAAAATCCGGACAATCTTCCTGAGTGCAGTCCGACAAGCGCAACACCGTGCATTGATCCCGAAACCGGCTTGATCTGGTCAGGCAAATCGGCGGAAAAAATGCATTGGACTGATGCTATCGACTATTGCAAAAACATTAATGAAGGCGGCTACAATGATTGGAGACTGCCGAGCATTGCTGTATTGGAAACACTTGTCAAAGAATGCGGAAGCGACGGTTACAGCAACGGCGAGTGCAGCAAATTCGGCGACATTGTTTTTTTCTGGTCATCCAATACCGGAAATGCAGAGGCTACGATTGCTTACGGCGTCTATTTCTATAACGGAGCGAGACAAACAAAAAATGTAGATGAAAGTTTCAATGCCCGCTGTGTAAGAAGAGAAACCTACACACAGAAGGCCGCATGTACCGAAATTCCTGAACATGCTGAATACAACACCGTTTTCGAAATCACCCAGACTTGGGATTGGGATCAGATGTGGAAACCTGTGACGACATCCCGTTACGACGAAGAACCCAGCACGACTGAGTGCAGATTCAAATGCGAAGAAAATTATTTCTTTGATTCCGATTCAGGCAAATGTTTGAATCCGTGCGATTTAAATCCGTGCGGCGAATATTCCGGTGTCGTGTGTTCGGCAAAAAGTTCTACGGCATATTCCTGCGAATGCAGTAGCGGATATTACTGGCACGGCAAAACAGAAGGATGCAAGACAGAGCCGGCGACTCTCGGCAACATCTGTACGGGTCAGAACAGGTGCTATGACAGTTCATCGTCAATGATTTGTCCTGCGAAAGGCGAAGATTTCTTCGGTCAGGATGTGCAGTATGCCGCACTTGGTTTCTGTGCACCGCAGAGTTTCATAGTTCAGACGATTTCTGACCAAAATGTCGTTCTCGACAACAACACCGGACTGATGTGGCAGCAGACGATCCCGACGAATACATATAAATGGGCTGAAGCCGTTTCATACTGTAACGATCTGAGTTATGCAGGATATTCAGACTGGCGTCTGCCGACACCGCAGGAACTTCTGACTATTGTTGACAACAGCAGATACAATCCTGCAATAGACACAAATTATTTTCCGGATACACAGAGCTATTATTTTTGGTCTTCCTCTACCTACGTCGGCGATACAGACATCGCGTGGCGCGTGGGTTTCGGCTACGGGGACGTGTACGGCTACGATAAGACAAGCAGCTACTACGTTCGTTGTGTGAGGGGAGAAAGTTTGCCAAGCAGCACATTTGAAACCACGACAGTAAACGGTGATGTTGTTGTAACTGACACTAAAACGGGGCTTGTTTGGCAAAAGACTTATGAAACTGGCAAAAATTGGCAAGCAGCTCTTGATTACTGTGAAAATCTGACTTATGCCGGATATACTGACTGGAGACTTCCTGACAAAAACGAGCTTGCGTCTCTCGTAAATTATGAAAAATATAACCCCGCTTCAGATTTCCCTGATATGCCGAGCGATTGGTTTTGGTCTTCCTCTTCCGGCGTCAGCTATACGTACATCGCATGGCTCGTGTATTTTATCAGCGGCGGGTACGTGAACTACGGCAATAAGACTGACTACTACTATGTTCGTTGTGTGAGGTAAGTATCCGTGACCGCAATTTTTTGCTTCGACTGCGCTCAGCAGACGGAGCATATTTTGCCCGCCGGTTTCAGAGAGGCGGGCATTGCTTCTCGCCGTAAGGCGAGTCGAGGTTTTTCCCTCTCCGTCACTTTGAGACACCTTGCCCTCTCCGGTGCATTGCACCACCTCCCCCGAAGTGGGAGGCAAGAATTAGTTGCGGGCGAGCAGACCTAAGCTCCCGGATGATTTCACAAAACATGGGATTGATTTTTCAACAAATTTTCAATCAGCGGTTTGTAAATTTCATTGTCAGCAGTTGTTGTGATTGAACAGATTCTGCTTCCGGCATCTTTTGACGAGGCTCCACAATGGTAAATAATTTCGTTTTCAGTGCCGAAATCTATGATGATGTATCTGTCGTGAAAAATGCCGTTCGTGCGTTTGAAAGAAACAAGAACATTCGGATATTCTTTGCAGAAATCATCATGCTCCTTTTGATGCAGACCTTTTTTCAAATTGTCAGTAAATATCGTGATTTTCACATTTTCAGGCACTGATTTCAGCAAAACCAACGTTTTCAAGCCGATATAATTGTCAATCACAAAAATTGTCTTTTTCGCTTGTGAATAAATTTCCTGATATGCAAGATCCGCTTCAACTGACTAAGCTCTTCCACCTTTAACACCCTTGACCTGTATCGAGGTGCAAAAATTGCACCTCGATAATTCAAGCACCTCATTACTGTTTAGCTGAAACATGAAGTCATTGTCAAATTTCTCAATATTATTCTTCACTTGTCTATTGAAATTTTTGGTTTCATAACCGTAAATTTCAGCCAGATCAAAGTCGAGCATCACTTGTACCCCGCGGATCGTGTAGATTTTTGACCTCAAATCTATTTCGCTGTGAATCACTATTCCATTTTCCATTTTTAACCTCAAAGAAAAATTTACAAATATGAAATATATAAAAATATTCGTAAATCAATTTTATATTAATTGTGTTTATCGTTATTTTTTTATAATTTTTCGAAAATATGAAGAAAGACAATTGGGTTTTGATCTGCTGCATGCCGATTGCCCTCGTTTTTTTCACCGATATTTATTTTAATTTCAGAAAATATTGCTAAAATACTTCGCTTTTGCGTTTTTGTGCTTATATAGCGGAAATACGTTCTTTTGATGTTTGATT